>SDBS01008270.1_pt1 | contig 10066 bp, 8 predicted proteins | sample 2277091 | NCBI WGS metagenome assembly SDBS01 (sample SAMN10404972, study PRJNA504765) | marine sediment metagenome | isolation source: marine sediment core GS10_PC15, 163 cmbsf | place: Arctic Ocean: Southern Knipovich Ridge | collected 2010 | reverse complement strand
TGGTAAGGATGCCCCTGAATAATCTGTTGCACACGATATAATTGTTCCATTAGCATTACACGCACTAATTGGTGTGGCCAAGTGGCCTTGCCAAAAGCTATTCTCCTGTCTGCGGCCTTTAGAATACTTTCATGTAAACCAAATGCCCCACCTATTATAAATGTATGTCCTTGCGACTCTGTGGCCTGCATCAATTCAGCTAACTCTGCGCTGGTAACATTATCCCCATGTTCATCCAGAACAATCTTATAGCTAGACTGATCAATGGACTGGTGAATCAGTTCAGATTCAGCCCTTTTCAACTCTGCTTCAGGTAACTTTTTTTTGACCTCTAACGCTTTCAACTCAATAGGCCAAAAAATGCGCTTAGCATAAGTCCCACACAAATCTTGCGTGGGACCTTGCTTAAGTTTACCTATGGTGACAATAGAAATTTTCACAGTTAGTTAATTGCCCTCAACACTTGCAAAGGTTAGCTTTCCATCATGAGTACTGACCCCCATTTTTTCAGACAAGTTCCTAACACCATCCTTCAATTCTCGCGTATATAAGGGACCAGCTTTTGATCCTTTGGTGGCAAACTCCTTATCAAATTAATTATAAAAACAGGTTGAACCTATATCATTCGGGTATTCCAGGCAAGGTAAAAACCTTTTTATGCTTAGGAATTAGTACAAATCTCAATATTAGCTTGCAATTTTTTGATAGTTGTAATATTTTGCGGTCGGGCGTGCTGTTTAGCGCGCTCGAATTGCTTTCTAGGAATGTAAATTAGGATTTATTTAGAAAATGTCGAATACAAACGCTACTACAGCCCAACCTGAGTTTGGAAAAGTAAGAGCCGCTTTATGGCCAATTCATATGTCAGAAATGAAGAAGTTCATCCCCACGGGATTGATGATGTTTTTCATTTTGTTTAATTACACGATTTTACGTGATGCCAAGGACAGCTTGTTTGTTCCTATACCTGAGGCAGGCGCAGAGGTAATTCCATTTCTGAAGGCAGTGGTTGTATTGCCAATTTCGATACTGTTTGTAATACTTTACACCAAGTTGGCGAACGTTTTAAGCCGTGAAAATTTATTCTACACAATCATTATTCCGTTCCTGATCTTTTTCGGATTGTTCGCATTTTATCTATATCCAAATAAAGAGCTTTTGCACCCTGATCCAGCAAGTATTCAAGCTCTGAGAGAGTCAATGCCCAGGTTACAGTTTTTGTTTCCTATTTATGGGTTGTGGACCTATTCAGCATTCTATGCCTTGTCCGAACTTTGGGGCAGCATCATGATTTCACTGATGTTCTGGCAATTTGCTAACGAAATCACTCGCACAGCCGAGGCGAAAAGATTCTACAGTTTCTTTGGCCTGATAGCCAACATTGCTCTGATACTATCTGGAGGTACAGTCATTTTCTTTTCCAAGATTCAGGACAAAGTACCGGCCGGTGTGGATGCTTGGGGAGTATCTCTGCAATACCTAATGGGTGCGGTTATAGCCGCAGGCATCTTGGTAATCGTGATTTATCGTTGGATGAACACAAACGTATTAACCGATCCAAAGTATTATGAAGCGGCCAAGGTTACTGGTCCCAAGAAATCAAAGAAGCCTAAATTATCTGTAATGCAAAGCTTTGAGTACCTACTGACTTCCAGGTACCTTGGATTCATTGCATTGCTGGTGATTGGTTATGGGCTTTCCATGGGCTTGATCGAAATCGTATGGAAGAAACAAGTTGGAATCTTGTTCCCCAATCAGAATGATTATGGTGCATTTATGGGAGCATTTTCAGCATCCACCGGAGTGGTAACCATCATATTGATTATGCTTTTCAAAGGCATAGTGCGTAAATTTGGTTGGTTCACCGGCGCTATCATTACTCCGTTGATGATCCTGGTCACCGGCGTTTTGTTCTTCAGCTTCGTATTCTTCAGAGAAGAGATGTTGCCTCTAGCTACCTCATTCGGTGTAACATCCGTATGGATGGCTGTTATGATCGGTGCTACGCAAAATATCCTCAGTAAGGGAACTAAATACTCTCTGTTCGACCCCACTAAGGAAATGGCTTATATCCCACTTGACCAAGAACTCAAGGTTAAAGGTAAAGCAGCGGTTGACGTAATCGGTGGTCGCCTGGGTAAAGGTGGCAGCGGATGGATCAATTTGGGGCTGTTGGCAGCTACCGCAAGCAGTTCGATTTTATTGGTATTGCCTTACATAATGGGTATCGTCGGAGTAATCATTTTCTCATGGGTTGTGGCAGTGCGCGGGCTTAGCAAGCGATATCACCAGCTTGTAACTGCTAAGGATGAAGTCATAAAGGAAGGCTAGGGCTTCCCTAGTCTTTCCCGCTCTTGCTTTCGAAACCAGGTTAGTTGGCGCTTGATATATTGCCGGGTTGCAATTTGCGCTAGCTCTATAGCCTCCTCGAGAGTAGCCGTCCCTTGTAAGTAAGCACTCAACTCAGGTACCCCTAAGGCTTTCATTACAGGCATATTGGGATCGTAATTTTTGCTCAGCAAGAGTTTGGCCTCTTCTACGGCACCGTTTGCAACCATTCGTACAAACCGCTGGTTGGCCCGTTCACGCAATTTTTCTTTGTCTGGAGTCAGCAGCTTTACCGTACAATCAAGGTGTGCCACTGCGTCCTTACCACTTTCACCTTGCCACTCTAGCAATGAGCGGCCCGTAGCTTTAATCACCTCAAACGCCCTAACGACCCTTTGTGTATCACCGGGGTGCAACCGTTTCGCCATTTCCGGGTCCAGTTGCTGTAATTCTTTATAAAAGTCATCTGCCCCTAGCTGCTGGTGCAAGGTTCTCACTGCACTACGAACTTGACTGGAAACCTCAGGGATAGCAGCAATACCGCTAAGCAGAGCTGATATATACATTCCCGTACCACCTACAATAATGGGAGGTTTGCCCATCTCTGCGCACTCTGCGATTGCCTGTAGAGCTAGCCTCTGCCAACGAGCCACTGAACAGGGATCATCACCACTCAAAATACCATACAGTTTGTGCGGCACCAATTCCATTTCTTTCGGGCTGGGTTGAGCAGTCAGAATGGGTAATTCCTTGTAAACCTGCATGCTATCAGCATTTATGATGACCCCATTATGATTTTGCGCATATTCAAGAGCAAGTTTGGACTTGCCACTCGCCGTAGGCCCCGCAATGATTAGTACTGGAATTTTTTTTGCGTTAGGTTTCATACCTTGTCGATTTTATGTTAACCGACAAAAACTATAACAAAAAGTGGTGGTTGAGGTAATAGCGTAAGCTGTTAACGTCCTCAACATCGCCACGAAAGGCGCAATACCCATCCGGTCTAATTAAGAGCAACGTAGATTTTATGCAACCAAATCTATTGTGCCCTACCCCATTATTATCAATAAATGTGTTATACAACTTACCGTTCATCAAGTTATAGTCAATGGAATGCTCGGCAACGATCAGATACCCTTTTAGTACCCTTGAAAATTCTTTTGATAGCTTTTTAATAAGATCAGAATCTGCCTTGATAAGCTCAGGCTGCTCCCCTACAAATAGTAGTAGGGTGTGATCTGTGTCCTTTATCAAATTATATAATCTTGTCTTGGTGCAAGACTTAGGCTCCAGCAAAGGCGCGTCTATAGCTCTATTGCCTGCTTGTACCCCACCCTGGAAGCAAGTCTTCGCCCAATTTCTAAGCTGTTCTACAGTATCCAGTTCATGAGATACCACGGGGCTACTGCGATAATTCACATTGGTTTCGGAAATCATGGACTGCAAATGCGATTGCACTATAGGTAACTTCAGTAAAATTGGCGCTATACCATCACGCACCTTCTGCAACCAGGGCTGTGTCACCAACAGAGCCCGCATCGCAGCATTAGTGCCCTGCAGAACGTGTTTAGCAACTGGTAACCGCTCATCATTATAGCTATCCAAAAATTCTTCTCGGACCTTGCCCTGAATGTGCGCTGCCAATTTCCAAGCTAGATTATGCGCATCTTGAATACCAGTATTCATCCCTTGCCCACCGATTGGGCTATGTATATGTGCGGCATCTCCTGCTAGAAAAACTCGCCCTACCCTCATTTTTGGTACCATGCGGCGGTGCAACTTGAAGCTGGTTAGCCATTTAGGGTCACTGAGAGTGGCATCCCCTGGGTAAAAGTAATTAACCCGTTCCTGAAACTGCTGCAATGTGGGCTGCTTATCAGCAGCAGCATCAGCCATCGTCACAAGCCTGGTGAACCCGCTCGCCATAGGAATAGCCACCAATACACCTTCTTGTTTCAGAAATAGTTGAGCAGTCTGAGGAGGTAACTTCCAGTCTACCTTCACATCGGCAAGCATGAATTCTTCCTCGTAAGTGCTTCCCTTGAAAGGCAAATCAAGGGCATGGCGAACCACACTATGAGCACCATCGCATCCCACTACCCAATTGGGATGCATTGTGGATTTTTTGCCCTTTGTTTTGAGCGTAACTGTTACGCCTTTGTCTGTCTGTACAAGCTGTTCGACACTCGTGCCACGTTCAATTTTATGGCCCAAAGATTGTAAGTGTTCCGTCAAGATCTGCTCGGTTTCTGCTTGTGAAAGAATGCATATATAGGGATAAGGGCTTTTAGAGCCTCTCATAAAATTTAACAACACCCTGGGTCTGTCATTAATATACCCGCCAAGTACGGCCACAGCTTGTTTCTTGGCCAGGACCTTTCCCAAAACATCCATACTGTACAGTATTTCTAGCGTACGAGACTGCAATGCCAAAGCTCTCGAGGTTTCAGCCGGTTGATCTTCCTTATCAACAATGCGAAATGGAATGTCATGACGCGCCAACTCAATAGCCATGATGAGGCCGGTAGGGCCCGCTCCCACTATTAATACCTCTGATGACTCACTCTTCTTAGGTAATGGCATATGCTCCTCCATACCTAATAACTATCACAAACACGTTACAGTAGCGTTAACGGCGCATATAATGTTTCACGTGAAACATTTATTTGGTATATTGTTTCACGTGAAACATTATATGAGGAAGATAAAATGAGGCTAAGATTGATGCTACCACCCGTTGGCATTGTCGCAAGTTTTTTTGTATTGTCTGGATGCCAGGTTGATCCTTACGAGACGCTAGCGGACATGGGAAAAGAATCTAAGCAAGTAAAGGAACAACAAACGAATGATTACTTTATCGTAGATCCTGATAATGGAAAAACTTACGTAAACATGGACACTGTTAGAGTCGAATAGGACGGATTGCTATTATGAAAATGAAAAATTTAACCCTCAAGCCATTATTCTTATTGCTATTGCCCGCTGTGCTGCTTGGTTGTCAATCGTCTAGGACGAACACCCTATCAACAATCGAGAGCCCGCCTGTAATGACACAGCGGTTGCCGTCCACCACTCGAGAGCAAGCTGCGCAACCAAAAGTGCGTGTGGCGATGTTATTGCCCATGAGCGGCGATAATGCACAGCTAGGACAATCCCTGATGCAAGCGGCACAGTTAAGCTTATTCGATAGTGGGGACAGCAATCTTGAATTAACTTTTCACGATACGAACAGCAACCCTGGCCAAGCCCAACAAGTGGCACGGGAGGCTGTCAGAAATGGGGCTCAGCTAATAATTGGTCCCGTTTTCTCGGATGAAACCAAAGCTATTGCCCAAGCAATTGATAGCGCAAACACGCCAATTGTTAGTTTTTCTAACGATCAAGAGGCTGCAAGCCGCAATGTCTTTACTTTTGGCTTTTCTCCAAGGGATCAAATCGATCGCGTTTTGACGGTTGCTGCTCAGAATAATGTTCGCAAAATTGGAATTTTACTTCCCAACACGTCATATGGCCGCAAGCTGGAACAAATGGTCAATCAACACGCGACCCAATCAGGCATACAGATTGCCCTGACGACCTATTATAATACCCGAGATATCGATTTTTCTACTCAAGCCCAACAAATAAAAGACTCTGCAATTGAAGGATTGTTTATTCCTGAAGGAGGTAAGACTTTACGGCACCTGGCTTCCTCGTTGCTTTATCACGATGTGGATTTAGCGAACATACGCTTACTGGGCACTGGTCAGTGGGATACTGAAGATATTAAAAGTAGCACAGGGCTAACTGGTGGCTGGTTTGCTGCCCCTAACCCTAAAAGCCGCCAGAAATTTGAAGGCAAATATCGAGACCAATTTGGCCAAACCCCACCAAGAATAGCTACACTCGCCTATGATGCAATTGCTTTAGCTTCTATTCTAGCTAGAAAAAGCCCCGACCGTCCATTCACCAATAATGCCCTAACCCAATCTAGAGGCTTTGCAGGCATTGATGGGGTGTTTCGCTTATATCCAGATGGGCGGACGCGGCGTAATTTAGCTGTATTTGAGGTGGCGCAAAATGGGTTGCGCACTATTAGCCCGGCCACACAGACCTTCTAAGGACTCAGTATGGTCAAACTACCATTATGTATTGCCCCAGATTCACGGCTATCTACAAAGTGTGAGCCTGTGGATAAAATAGACGATGAGTTGCGCAAGGTATTGGATGATATGCTGGAGACCATGTACGCCAACGAGGGCGTGGGGCTAGCCGCTAACCAGGTGGGCATCACCAAACGAATGTTTGTGATGGATGTCACCGAGGAAGGCGAAAAACCTAACCCCATCAAGATGATCAACCCCGAGATCACTTGGGTTTCAGACAGCCAGGTACCCAAGCCGCAGGGTTGCTTATCAGTTCCCAACGCCTACAATGAGGTTACAAGGCCTGAAAAATTGACTGTGCAATATTTAGATGAAAATGGCAAAGAGCAAGAAATGACAGCAGATGGCTGGCTTGCCGTTTGCATCCAACATGAAATGGACCACATCAATGGTAAGCTCTTTATTGATCACCTATCATCCATAAAACGTAGGATAATCATGCAAAAGTTGAAAACTAACAAGAGAAAAATTGGCAAGCAATGAGCTTACGCGTCATTTTCATGGGAACTCCGGAGTTCGCAGTTCCAACCTTAGAAGCCCTCATCGGTTCACAGCACGAAGTTATAGCCGTATACAGTCAACCGCCACGCCCGTCTGGCCGAGGACATAAGGTACAGAAAAGCCCTGTCCACTTGGCGGCAGAACAACACAGCATCCCGGTGCATACCCCAAAGTCACTCCGAGACGCAGGAGAACAAGCTACCTTCACCCATCTAAAGCCCGATGTAGCAGTAGTCGCAGCCTATGGCTTGATTTTACCTAACCCTATTTTGGATGCTCCCGCGTACGGTTGCCTCAATGTTCATGCCTCATTGTTGCCGCGCTGGCGGGGCGCTGCTCCTATCCAAAGAGCTATCCTGGCTGGCGACGATGAAACCGGGATTACTATAATGCAAATAGCAGAACAACTAGATTCCGGCCCCATTTATTCCCAAGCCACAACTCCAATCACTGGTAAGGCCACCGTTACCGATTTGCATGATACACTGGCTGCATTAGGGGCTAGAATGATGGTGCAGACCCTGAATAACATTACGCAGTTGTCCCCTACTCCGCAGCCTGAAGCTTCAATTACTTACGCTAAAAAGCTAACCAAAGCAGAGAGCAAAATTGACTGGACGCAATCTGCCGAACAATTGCATCGCCAAGTTCGCGCTCTTAATCCCTGGCCCGGACTCTGGTTTAAGTGTGATAATATGCGGGTAAAATTACTGGCCGCAAAAGTAATCAAAATGCAACATGACCGGCCTGCAGGCACGATGACTGATAACGATTTTACAGTCGCCTGTGGTACGAATGCGTTACAACTACAGAAAGTTCAACCCGAAGGACGTAAACCGATGAGCGGTCAAGACTTTATCAATGGTTATAAAATTTCCACAGGAAAATGTTTCACGTGAAACAATTTGGTGCAATTTAAAAAATGTTTCACGTGAAACAATGACAAGATACAAAATTATCATAGAATATGACGGAACGAACTTTGTTGGTTGGCAACATCAAGCAAATGGTTTGTCGGTCCAAGAATCTATTGAACGTGCCATCCATGCTTTTTGTGGTGAACAGGTAACCCTTCATTGTGCCGGTCGGACAGATTCAGGGGTGCATGCCCTAGGGCAAGTTGCACATTTTGACATTACCCAGAGCCACCCTCCCCACCAGATTCGCGGAGCCATTAATTTTCATTTGCGACCACTCCCGATTGTTATCCTGGCTGTGGATAAAGTTGATGAGGAATTCCACGCTCGTTTCTCTGCACTTGAGCGATCCTACATCTATAAAATAATGAATCGCCCTGCCCCACTGACCATTGATAAAAACCACGCTTGGCACATACCACAAAATCTTGACGTAGACGCCATGAATGAAGCCGCACAAATTCTGGTTGGCAAACATGACTTCACCAGTTTCCGAGCCAGCCATTGCCAAAGTAGCTCACCAGTAAAAACTTTGTTACAACTCGAGGTGATTCGAAAAAATGTTTCACGTGAAACATTTTTGGATGCAGAAAATCAAATCGAGATATTTGCAAGGGCTCGATCTTTTCTCCACCACCAAGTCAGGAATATTGTTGGCACTTTAAAATTAGTCGGCGAAGGAAAATGGACTGCTGCTGATGTCGAAAAAGCACTAAAAGCTCGCGACCGAAAAGCCGCTGGCCCAACCGCTCCCCCCGATGGATTATATTTCTTGCACATAAAATATTAAAATTGTTTCACGTGAAACATTTTTTATTCACCCCCCACTCGTCTCCCCGAGACACCACCACTTCGTTTTCCCGCGACTTGATCGCGGGATCTCGCATACAATATAAATAATCACCATCCAAAACCAAATTGTTTCACGTGAAACATTTTTACATTTTGATAGTTGGTATAACTTCATCACACAAATGTACATTCGGAGTTATGGAAAATGGCTCCCGTTAGCTCGTACTTTTCTCTTTAGATATGAGTGTGTAGTAAACCCTGCGATCAAGTCGCAGGGAGCCGGATGAGGGGGATGAGATGCCGCGTGTCTGTGGCGGGAAGTCGGAAGAGAGGGAGGCGACGCACCCCCTACTCCGCTTTTCTACGACGCACCCCACTTCGTTTTCCCGCGACTTGATCGCGGGATCTCATATACGATAGAAATAATCACCTCCCAAAACCAAATTGTTTCACGTGAAACAATTTTCACATTCCTGGTGGTTAGCGTACACACCATTATACGTTTGACAAAATAAGAAAGTACCTTATAATCTGCATACTCTGATTAGGATTTAAATGATGTTAAAAAGTTTGTTATTTTGTTGTTTCATTGGGTTGGTATTCTCAGCTTCAACTTCGTATGCTTCTAGTAAAGAGGAGGAGTGCGATGGTAACCTACAAGCGAGCAAAATCACTATCACACATTTGGATGATGCAACCTTAAGCACCAAGCATGTACGGCTACTCTCCACAAATGATGCAGCAAAAAACATTTTTAATTTTCTTCGCCTAGCAAAAAATACGCCCCAGAAAATAACCGTCCACCTCGTAACAAAGAATTATAAAAAATTACGCCCACTTCTTGATGACAAACGCATTGACCCTGGAGTGCGCCTATATTTTGTTGCGGCCTTCACCAAAATGCCTTGCCTGTTTCAAGAAAAATTTAAGCAAAGAACTACTAACTTTTTACAATCTATTTTTGATGATGAAAATATGGACATCATCATAAGAGTTGCTGCAGTTGTTGCTGCACAAATGTACCAATCCAAAGCTACTGCTGCTCCAGTTGATGCACTAGAAAGGATTGTTTCTAAGATTAAAGCACAAACAGAAATTGATGCGGCTGTTGCGGGATTTGTGATAGCCTTTTTGACCCCTGATCAGTCCTTAGATAATAGTAGTGACGTGGATTTCAGCATACGGTTGGCGGAAGGGATCCTCGCTGATAAGCAGGCGCAATCTGAACTAAAACAACTTGCCTGTACTCTGCTTTTTGTAGATGCCGACAACCATGACCAAGCATTCACACTATCCTCCGGTGAAGTTGACACAGAGAAAGTTAACATGGAGTGGCTTCGAAGAAGCAAGCAACCAGTTATTCACCATACAAAAAAGCTCAAA
>SDBS01008269.1_pt1 | contig 10066 bp, 13 predicted proteins | sample 2277091 | NCBI WGS metagenome assembly SDBS01 (sample SAMN10404972, study PRJNA504765) | marine sediment metagenome | isolation source: marine sediment core GS10_PC15, 163 cmbsf | place: Arctic Ocean: Southern Knipovich Ridge | collected 2010 | reverse complement strand
GTAAAGGACCTTGACATGTTTCTACGAATTCTAGCCCTCATTAGGCCTAACCTCACCCTACTTTTGTGCCGCTCCAGGTGCCCGTCACCTATGAAAGGAGCAGTTTTCAGAAAAAGACTATTCTTTTTCTGAAAGATGTCTCCACTTTCTGGCGATTTCAAGATTCTCATTTTCCAACTATCGAGTCCAATGAACTTGCCCCCAGCACGCTTGATAGCTTAGTGCAAGACCGTTCTATTTTCACCACATTTTTCCGGCCAGATTCACAAGTGCCGAGATTTGGGCCGCTTCGTTTTTCCGAAAAGCAGGCCAGAGGAATACTGAGATAAATACTTGGTAGGTTATGCAATAAGTTTGCGTTTTCTTTTTAGTTTTAGTTTCGGTTTGACTTCAAGTGATATAGTGGAAGGATTATCAGTTTTTGTTAGTGCTGTTTTACAAGCTTTTTTTGATACTTGATCTGGATTTATCTCTTCACTATTCTAAGTACTGAGATACGGGCATTCTGCTTGATATCTATACCCTGGCATCCAACATTCAAAGGAATGAAAGAAGGTTTTTCTTCAGGTATTATGATCCGAAGAGGATGAAAAGAGCAATTGCGTAAAAGCTCTTCTCGAGGCTGGAGGATAGCTATCTCTTTCTCTCTTAACTCTATCCGTTCGTTAAACTCAACAAGGTATGTGCCCTGACTAAGATTCCACCATCCATATTCATCATCGGGATGCCTCTTTTTAGGAAGTAGAGGTTTTCTTTTTGCCAGGTTAAGTTCACTACCGCCAAAATCCAAACTGCCTTTTCCATCCAAAGAGTATATCTGTTTTACGGTAAGATAGACCTTATCTTCTCCTAACTGCGTATCTTTATGAATTAAGTTTTTGATTCTATGAATACTTTCAGATCCTGGAATAAAAGAAACAGCCACTGTGAACATCCTTCTATCTTGTAGGCTTTGGCTTTGTTAGACTACTCCTTCAACCGTCGTACTAAATCAATAGAATCACGGCGTAGTTCCTTTGGCGTGGGCATTCGGTTTATCCGCATCAGTTCTGCAGCGGCGGCAACCACCACGTCTTGGCCACAGCCTGCCACCGCCAACACTTCTTCCTGCTTCACGTAGAAGGCAACGAAATTTCGTGTTGAAATACTGCCTTGAAAGATAATCTCGTTCCAATCCTTCACGCATCCAACATAGCGCAGGCTAACTCCGAATTGCGTGGTCCAGAAGAATGGCATACTACAGAATTGTGCTTCTTGTCCCGCCATATTCTTAGCGGCAATACGGCCGTGTTGTTGGGCTAGTCGCCAGTGCTCCATTCTAATACGTTCATCAGTACGCCAGTCAATGAAATTCACGATGTCGCCGGCAGCGTATAGGTCTTCGCTGACGCGCAGGTGTCTGTCTACCGGCACACTCCCGTCAGGGTTTAACTCGACACCGTTAAGGAATTTCGTGGCTGGCTGGACTCCAATACCTAATAAAACAAAATCGGTTTGCAGTCGGTCTCCATTGTTCAGGATGACGCTCTCGACCCTGTCAGCCCCTTCAAATCGGGTTACCTCAGTGCCTAACTTGAAAGATACATTGTTCTCTTCATGGATCTTTTGATACATTCGCCCGATCTCCTCTCCCAGGATTCGATCAAATGGAACCGATTCAGGGGCTACAATCGTAACTGACAGACCACATTGAGTAAGACTGGCAGCAGCTTCCATCCCAATGAAACTGGCCCCAATCACAACGGCACGTGATGCTTTATCTGCCATAGCCTTAATTTGATTCGCATCATCAAGACTTCTGAGCACAAGAATACCCGGTAATTCAGCTCCGGACACCTCAAGACGTCGCGGTATACCCCCAGAAGCCAGCAGTAGTCTATCATAATTCAACGAAGAACCGCCCTGGAAGAGGACGGTTTTACCAGAAGGATTTACACGAACTACTTCATTCTCCATTAGAATTTCGATGTCATGATCTGCATAGAATCGCTCTGGTCTTAATGTGGGAGTATTCGATTGATTAGTCTTTAAATACAGTTTACTTAATTGAGAGCGATCGTAGGGCAAATGCTTCTCCCGGGTTACCATCACCACGCGGCCTTGAAATCCCACCTGCCTAAGCGTCTCAGCAGCAACATGTCCTGCGGCGCCCGCCCCGATAATGACGAAACTGCGACCGTCTTTCTCTGGATCATATCTTGCCATGGGGACAGTACGCCAATCATTGACATCTCTTGGCAGACTTACGATGATGTTTTCCTCCTCTACTCTCAAGTCAAAATGAGGCAAAGCATCCAAGGCCGGAGGTTCTTCAATGTTCCCGCTAAGAACATCAAAGCAGGCTTGATGTAAGGGGCAAAGTACTCGCTGCCCATGCAGTATCCCTTTCACCAGGGGTGCACCGTAATGGCTACACTTGCCTCCAACGGCGTGAACTTTTCCATTTATACGGACAAGTAAGATGCTCTTTTCCCCAATGTTAACCTCTTTCATTTCACCGTCCTGCAAATCATCCAATTTGGCAATAATTCTCTCCCTTTTTCGACTATAAGCCATGCGAGGCTCCTTCCAGTATTTTGACATACTGGTTATCTCTTTTTCTATTTTTTTCTTCTCACTCCAGATTTCTTTGTCCCACAAACCTTATTGAATGAAGTTGTGTTCTTTGTGCTTTCTCCAGATGGTAGTAGCCAGATCATCCAAGGCCTTAAACTCAGCTTTCTTGGGTAATCCTCTCGAGAGCACAGGCTCAAATACCTCTACATTTAGATTTGAAATTAGCGCCAGGGTTTGCTCTATAGCTTTGCTACCCCAGCCATAGGAGCCAATAATAGAGGCAAATTTCAATTTAGGCCTTAAGGTATTCGCTAGATGTGCGGCGCCAAAGACCTTGGGATGTGGACCGACCTGAACTGTAGGTGTCCCGATAACCATAGTGGCAGCATCAACCAGGCTTATAGCAAGTTTTCCGATATCCGTGACTGTCAAATCAAATTGATATACGGTTATCCCCTTTTCAGTCAATTTACTAACCAGGTACTCCACCATCTTCTTGGTGCTTTGGTGCATTGAAATGTAAGGAAGCACCACCACGTTTCTGGAATAATCTGAGATCCAATCCCGATATGCGTCAACTATGAATGCTGGATTATTGTAGACAGGACCGTGACTGGGTGCGATAAGGTCGATCTTTTGCTTCATTATTTTTTCCATATTCTTCTTGATAACCGTACGGAAAGGCATCATAATCTCCGCATAGTACCTTTTAGCTGATTCGTAAACACGGGCTTCATCGGTTACGAACAGATCCGTGCTAGCCAGGTGCGAACCGAAAAGATCGCAGCTGAAAAGGATATTGTCTTCTCTAAGATAGGTTACCATGGTCTCGGGCCAGTGAACCCAGGGCGCGTATAAGAACTGGAGAGTCTTGTTGCCCAGCGAGAGAGTCTCCCCGTCATCCACAGTAATGAACTTTCTCTCTGGAATACATAAAAGATCCATAAGCATTCCCTTCCCCTTGGGAGTGGTAATAACCTTTGCGCTTTTGTATTTTTCAAGAACGCAGGGGATAGTCCCGGAATGGTCCTGTTCAGCATGATGAGAGACGAGGTAGTCAATGCTGCCAATGTCCTGTAGTTGAGACATGAGAATGCTGGACATTGACGGGTCAACAGTGTCTAGTAAAACCGTTTTCTCACTCCCCTTAACCAGGTAGGCGTTGTAACTTGTTCCATCGGGAAGCGGTATCAGGGAGTCAAACAATCGTCGATCCCAGTCAACCGCTCCTATCCAGTGAATATCTTCTTTTATCACTCTCGTTTTCATAGACTTATCTCCTTGACTTATCTACTATGATCTGGATACTACACTCTCTATATTGAAAACTGCCACTTATATTGACCTGCCCCCATTAAATTGTACCACTTGTTAAGTTAGAGTCAACGGAATGATGGCCTCGGGAGCAGGTGCTCTGTAGTTCAAGACACTGTGCGGTCTTACTTGATTGTATTTCTTCGGTCACGGTCTTACTTCGATGCTGGATATCCACTTGACCCATCGTCCTCCCAAGACATCCTCCGCCACCAGTCTAACCGGAAAGCCATGCTCTCTAGGAAGAGTCTCGCCGTTTACTTTCAGAGCCAGAAAGAGCAGACTGTTTTGCGTTTCTTCCCAACTGAGCTCGCTGGAATACCCATCGAGTCCGTAAAAGACAATACTTCCATAGTCAGCTTCTATCCCTACTTCTTCCAAAATAGCGGAAAGAGGGACCCCTTCCCACTCGGCATAGTCCACAAAGACTCCCGGACAGATCAGAATAACCTTTTTCTTCACCATCTCCATTTGCGAAAGCTCTTGGTAGCTCAAAGACATCGGATTCTTCACCTTGGCGCCTTTCACCTCCAGTTGCCAGACCTCAATGTCCACTTGCCTGGGACGTCCGGTAGTATGAAGATTCTCAATCGAATCAAGAGGTAGGAGCGACGGGTCTATCTCCTTGGGATGCATGCTAATAATCGCACTGTCTGGCGTATCCGGAGCAAGCTTTATCCTCTCCGAGCCCGAAGCATTCCAATCCATCAATACCATTGTCACTAAGATAATTGGCAATAACGAAGAGAGTCTCTTCATCTTAACCTCCATGCTCCACTTTTTTTGTACTTTCAAATCTGTGTGTCTAAAAGCCTGGGTTTCTCATAAGACGGGTCAATCATGCCCTTAAACCGGAAGATCTACAACAGACTACGTAGGAAATCAGAATCTCCGGAAAGCCATCCGCGGTTCCCGAGAAACCTTTTGCGACCTAACCTAGCCCTCTAACAGTGCTATTTATCAAGTTGGAGTCAACCGAATGATAGCTTAAAAAACAGCTAATTGCTGGTTCAAGGCGCTAGGCGGCTTGAGGCTCTGTAGACCCAGATTGACAACCAACTTCTACGTGAAATTAGTTGCGTGAATTGTATGAATTCATGAGAGCTTTATCGTCGGGTCTTACAAGAAACAAAGAAAAGATCTAGTTTAAGATCACAAATTTCTCAGGCAATTGATAGGTGCTTTCTTAATTGTCCATGTGAAAGTCCAAAATGACTTGTATTCAGTATTTATGGAAAGACGTCCGTGGATACCATCTTTTAGCTGCAAATGCCCGTTGAGGAGCGTTGAGGTTTAACCTGGCTTGTCCCCGGACGACACCATAGGGAAATTTCAAGTCTACCCCAACCGGCGAGCTCTCTCAGGGTTCAGCACTTCTTTTTCGGCAAAGAACTATCATAATCTAGTCCAGGCTCTACCCATTGTCTAAGGGACTTATCGGTCTGATCCCCCTGCCTGTTCACAAAGAGCGTGCTCTTGATTGGAATTATATGCGCTTACTCGGAGCAAACCGTCCCCCGGAGCAGGATCTCCGTAAATTAGAGCCAATCCGCAGGCCAGAACGGCCAGTAGTATTCGACTGAAATAACTCAACATACATTCAGCTGTCTCGAGCCTGTTACTCATACTTAGAATTGCCTCCTTCACTCACTCCGACATGTCTTGCTAGCACGCTGGCCGAATGCTGAGGAATGTGACAGTCCTCAAATGTCCGTTCTTTGGCTGAGCCTCTCATCTTCGGATAGCTTTACCGTTGACCTATCTGGCCCGCGATCTCAGCTTTGAGTCTATTCCCAGAGGCATGGATCCTCAAATACACCAGCCAGACACCACCAATAGAAGGGATGAAGACCAAGCTAAATATGAGAGCAACAACGGAAGCCGAGGCTCAATCTAGCATCATCGCTAATCTCACAACCTTACCACTTTCCAGATCGTCTCAAGAAAACGTAAGAGGGCTCCGATCTCGTTCAGGGAGCCCTCTGCATTTCAAAGACAGTAACTCATCCGGGTCCTAGTGTGCCTCACCAACATATGGCATTGTCCAGTTGGGCATGAATACATAGTCAACCCCTGGAGTTACCTGATGTCCCATCTGCGGCATTGGCCCCGCATCGAAGTTGAAACTGGTTACTGCAACGTGCCTAAGCCAAACAACCTTAGTTGGGTGGAGCGTTCCATCCTTTACACTGACGAGCTCGTGATAGTGAACATATCCTTTGGAGTAATACCAAGCAGCCTTGTCTAAAGACCAGGTGTCGATAACTCCACTTACCACAAACAGGAGTTCGCCATCCTCTGCATCAGAAGACCACCATTTTGCCATACCAGAAGGTCCCGTATTGTAGTGCCATCCTATCACTTCGTTTGGGCTTATCTGATGCCATTCGTGACCTGGAACATCCTTAGCACCGTCAGGTCCATCCGCCGGACCGGCGAGGTAGTAATCTACATAATCGACGTTGAGTACTATCCCGTGCTCAAACGGATGCTCAGCTCCCGCAGTGCCCGCCAACAGGACAACCGCTGCCAAGATCGTTCCCACTATAACGGCATACTTCTTCATCACTTTCCTCCTATTCTTCTCTCTCTCCTCATATCTGAGGATTCTTATTTGCGTATACGCAAACCTTATTGCGCCACTTCCCTTAATACGTAGTGAATCCAGTAGTCCACCAGATCCACCCCTTTCTCTCCTACTCTATATCCAAAGCCAATGTCTGGCATAATTGTCTATCTCACAACAACTCGCTGAGTTCCCTTTCGGGCGAGGTATCTAAACACAAGGTGCAGACAGAGTAATATCAAGAAAGGTATCAATAGCCAATCATGAACTCTAAAAGACGTTGGTTTATCGAGCAAACCGAAGGTAGCCGGTGTAACGATTCTGAATGCGGTGATTCCAAAGCCTGAAACAACGTAGAGCGCTGTTATGGCAAACAAAGACCAGCCAATTGTCTGTCTGATTAGACGTCTACTGTATTTGTATCTCATTTCCTCCTCCTTGGCTAGTCAAGAAATCCCTCATTCAGGTTCCCTGTGTGAGAGTACCCACTTTGTTCCCAATATCCTCGATAGTCTGTGTCATCGGACAGTTCAATCTTAGTAATCCATTTTATCCACTTGTATCCCCATTTGTTCTCGGCGACGAGCTGAAAGGGAAACCCTCTCTCTGCTGGAAGAGTCACCCCATTCATCTTATGGGCCATAATGATGTCGTTATCGATGATATAGGTGAGGGGCAATGAGGTAGAGTATCCATCATATGCGTAGAAGATAACGACCCTTGCGGTAGGAAGAACATCGACTTCTTTCAAGAGATCCTTCACCAGCACTCCTTCCCACAAAATCTTTACGCTCCAGCCCTCCACGCAGTTTAGGGTGATGACTTTCTCATAAAGTTGATTTCCTAGAACCTCATCGTAGGTATAGGTCTTGGATCTCTTCACCAAGCCAGCTACCTCAAGCGTATAGTTTTCCTTGTCTATATTCTGCGGTCCCTTTATCGAATTTTCCCTGAAGCTCCTTATTGAGGAGAGTTTCTCACCTTGGTATTCTCTAACCTCGACGGCTTCCAGGGTTTTTGCCTCTTCAGCACGGGCGGGGCCCGAATACACCCACCAGCTGGCGGATGCCACGACCAAGGCGCCCATTCCCGCCAGAATGCTTATTGTTCTACGTTTCATGACATACCTCCGAAGTTATTCTAATCTGCTAGCGGGCCAGACCGAAAGCAAGGCTCTTTTCACACAGAAGTGCCGGCTATTCTTTGTGCAGATCTTCTGCAGGAATTCCACTGCCCGGCAAAACCCCACTCACCCCTACGAGAATCTGTCAGGAATGCCGCAGATCCGTTGAACTTCTTCGGCAAAACAGTGGAGGTCTTTCCTTTCTGTATAGGTTAAATGCAGCTTTAATCCACGATTGCAGGTCTGACCCGCAAGTACCCAACTAAGGGTTAATAGGACTAATATAGTCTTATTATAACACACAATTTATCTTTGTGAACCCCCCCAGGGTATACTCTTAAATAAGGTCTCAACAAGAAGCTTATCCTCTTTCCCCACTCCTGATTCGGTGAGTCATGATCGTCTCTTCTGCCATGAGTGAAGGTCCGAAGAGGTATGGCTCCACAGTGGCCGGCAATTAAGAGCACTATGGGGTTACACTCGACTGTATTCTTTGCACCACCCTTGACAATACTCCTTTCTCGCCTTATCCCCTCCCTTCTGGCTCGATGTCCAAAGAACAATAGGCGGTTCATACTTTGTCTGCTTGAAGAAGTATCTTCAGATACCTATCTTCAATATCCTGTTGGTGATGAACTGAAACCAGATAAGAAACCTTTTTGATGATCTCAGGTTCTATCCCCATGCTCTTGAGTATCCCCTCAGCAAATTTTGCTCCCACATCAGAGTGAAGTCTAGTCCTTAGAGCTTGAGGACCGATATTACCCACGTAATCACCCCGATAAGCTACTGAATAACCTATGTCGTGCAGATATGCAGCGAGAAGCAGTACGGTTCTATCCTCAGAAGCATCGATTTCCTTCATTATGTTTTTTATATTGGCTACAACTTTCAGGGTGTGTTCATAATACCGGGGGACAGTCTTCAAGAATATTTCCTTTACCCTTCTATGGAGTTCTTCTTCAATCTGAGCCAGTTTAACGGTTTTCTCACACCAATTGTTCCTTTTTGCTTTAAGATCGCTTTTCATAATGCATCTCCATCCCGTTCCTCTTTGAAACCATTTTTGCATGTTCTACTTTTCTTCACACTCTCATCTAGCTATATTCATTCAGGTAAAAAGAAGACAAAAACAGTCTCATTAATGGGCAAAAAAATACATTCTTGCCTATTTTTTCGGTGACTCTTTTATTTCCCTCTCTCCTTTTTTCAGTTCTCTGTAAGCATCTTCTCCCAGACACTCTTCAGCAGCCCTGCACCAATCAATGCAGGAAGGAGTTTTCTCTTTATAGACTTGTCTGTGACAGCCAGGACATATTGCCCTCAACTCATCTGAAAAAATTTCCACCTGGTAGCTACAGTTAGGACAGAAGCGAAGTTCTGCTTTTAGGTTTCTTTTAGATTGGCCCGGGCATCGATATGTATCCATCACTACCTCTTTATCTAAACCGCTTCCACCGCTGTTATTCCTGCTACTTCCTCTTTAAGAGTTTTTTCGATTCCGTTCTTTAGAGTCATTGTCGCCATAGGGCAGCCACCACAGGCCCCGGTAAGTCTAACCTTTACCACTCCCTTATCATCAACTCCAATCAATTCTACATCGCCACCATCAGCCTGCAGGGATACTCTTACCTTGTCCAGGGCTTTCTCAACTTTCTCCTGCATTTTCATTTCCTCCTTTAAGTAAGTATATCTTTAATGGTAGTTCTTCCCAAAACTTCAAAAAGATTCTCTTGGATTTTTCTCCAGAAGATAGAGGCTTTACATTCATTTGAGCGTGGACAATACTCTCCCTCTCGAAGGCATCTTACCAAGCCCACCTCTTCCTGTAGGGGGGCAATTATTTCAGCTACGGTGATATCTTCTGGGGAACGAGCAAGACTGACTCCTCCCCCTCTACCTTTGAAGGATCGAATTATTCCTGATTTAACTAGCACCTGGAATATCTTCCTTAAGAATTCCTCAGGAATCTCAGTCGCATGGGAGATTTCGTCTATAGAATAGTTGCGATCTGCACTCCTTTGAGACAAATAGAGAATTGCCGCCATACCATAGTCTGTCGCTTGGGTTAATCTCACTATATGGACCTTTATAGGACTTATTTAGTCTTATTATAACACAAAATTTTCTTTTGTCAACCCCCCGAAGTGGATTCAAGTGCTGCGATTTGGCCTGGGATGCGTAAAAGCACATAACGAGTGAGGTTCAAGGGAGGGATCTATTCGGGGTGACCATACACAGGAATGTCCGTTTCGTTGCAGGAATTCTTGAAAAAAGTTCTAACATCGTCCCACTAGGTGCACCAGCAATCCCTTTACTATAAAAGGTTTCAGCCTTTATTCAAACCCATTATTCTTTAGAAAAGATCAATCTCTCAAAGAGGGTCTTTGCCCGTAGAGCTATCACATTTTTGTTCTGCAAAAAAGGGTGACATAATTACTTTGCATTGACAAACCCAACCAATCCTAGGACTTGACTGCTATCGCCCAATCTACTATAGTATTCAG
>SDBS01008268.1_pt1 | contig 10066 bp, 9 predicted proteins | sample 2277091 | NCBI WGS metagenome assembly SDBS01 (sample SAMN10404972, study PRJNA504765) | marine sediment metagenome | isolation source: marine sediment core GS10_PC15, 163 cmbsf | place: Arctic Ocean: Southern Knipovich Ridge | collected 2010 | reverse complement strand
GTGATCATGTTTTTTACATAATCGGCGTGTCCTGGACAATCTACGTGAGCATAGTGACGTTTGTCAGTTTCATATTCAACGTGTGAGGAATTTATAGTTATTCCACGAGATTTTTCTTCTGGTGTGTTGTCGATAGATGCATAATCTCTATAGGTTGCTCCCCCTTTTTCGGCTAACATTTTGGTGATAGCAGCAGTAAGCGTTGTCTTACCGTGATCGACATGTCCGATTGTTCCAATATTAATATGGGGTTTTGTCCTTTTAAACGATTCTTTTGCCATTGTTATTTTCCTCCATTAGGCTGAAGTAATTTTTGAACTATTTTTTTTAACCCTTTGCCCAGAATAGGAGTTGAACCTACGACCGCTTGCTTACCATGCAAGTGCTCTACCACTGAGCTATCTGGGCATTTTCGAAAAAAAATTATTTTTAACTTTGAAAACATATAATCTTAGTATTTTAAAACATTAAAAATCAATACTAAATTATTTATGACGATAAATAATTCTAGCTTTCGTTAAATCATATGGGGACATTTCAATCGATACTTTATCTCCAACATAGACCCTAATATTTCGCATTTTCATTTTGCCACAAAGATGGGCATTAACGGTCATACCGTTTTCTAAAGCAACTCTAAAGGTCATATTTGGCAATAACTCTTCGATGGTCCCTTCTAATTTTATCGTTTCTTCTTTTGCCATATCCAACATAAATTTCATATAAAATGATATATAATTACACAGCATTTTACGTTTAATGTCAATAACTTGCTAAAAAAAATAATTTTATTTTTTAAGATGGGTATTATAAAAAATATTTTTGTATTTTATAAAACTCCTAAATTTTATATAATTTCCTCAAATATTTTTCAAAATTTGACCATGCAAACTAAAGCTTTAAATCCTATTTTAACTCAAGATCCAAATAAATTATATAGATCTAATATAGTTAAAGCTAAAATATTTAAAATTGCATCAATCATTAATTTTTTAGCTATATGTTTATTTTCCGCCTATTTAATTTCCCTGATCGGAGTTAATACAGCCTCTATTCCTGCTGCCTATATTTCAATTGGCATTGCCGTTCCTTTTTTCTCAGTTTTTTATTCAAAACTAAACACGTTATCAAAAACCTTTTTTGAAAAAGCTCTCTTTTATAAAAATGTTATTACTGAATATAACAACTTAAAAACTCAATCAAGCTTACAACTTAGAAGATATTTGTTTTCGATTGGATGTTATAGAATTGCGGATCCTAAAAAGATTTTACCTGCTATAGCGACTTATAAAGCCTCTCTTACTCAAAAAGAAGAAGCCCTAAAAGATATAAAAGAAATTAAAGAAAGAAAAACCATTAACGAAAATCTTAGACATATTAATCATAAATTAGCTTTTCAGATTTTTGAAAAAGATGTTTTAAAATCAAAACTTAAAGCCGCTGAGATTCATCATATTATCAATCACCCTGAAACTACTAAAACTCTTTTTGATTTTGGAAAAATCCACCTCAAGTCTTTTTCAAAAAGAATGATCTCTTTATTTGATAATAATGATACCTATTTTGTTTTTTACGATAAAATAGCAAAAGATAGAAATGGAAGAAAAGGCCTATCCTTTACTGAAATTGACAACTTATCTATTAGAAATATTTCAAAATTAATTTTTGATTAACTATTAATACATCTTATCATGGAAGAGGCTGCAACGACTCTTAAATTTTGATAAGGCTCATCTAAAATATTTACTAAGAACTTTATAGATTTTTTACTACCTATATGCCCGATGGCTTCTAAAATTTGTATTTTCATATTATAGTCAGCTACTATATATGCCTTTTCTAAAGTAGAAATCACCCCTTCTTCTTTACCAAGTAGGGCTAGAACTAAAGCTGCTTGTACTTTCACATCCTGATCTTTTTCATCCAAAAGCTCTCTTATAATACTGAGCGCATCTTCATCTCCCTCTTTTAACAGAGTCGCTGATGCAAAACCGGTTATTCCCCATCCCTTTTGTTTCAAAAAGTTTTTTATACCCTCAAAGGCTCTTGGATCTTCTACAATTGCGAGCATGGATAAAATATGTAATCTAGTCATTTGATCTATCGCTTCTGGATATCTTGGGATCTGATCGATATGTCTAATATAACTAGGGGATAAAACTTGAAAAAGAGGATTTTGTGAGCTCTCCCACATCAATTTTTCATCATTTTTTAAAAACGCAAAAAGAGAATTTGAAGCCTCTTTCATAAATTTTTTCTCAGCGATTAATCCTAAAGCTAAATTAGCCTTAACGTAGATATCAGGGTGTCCATCAATAATTCTTTTTTTAAGATTTGTACACTTATTAGATAATCTCGCTAAAACACTCGCTGCAAATCTCGCATTTTCTCTATCATCTACCCCAAAATACTTACTTAATTTTTTTTCTCCAAAACTGTAATTTTTTAAAATAGCGATGTAACTCGCTGTTATGGCTACCCCTGGATTTGTATCGTCGATAGAGCTCAATAATATTTTTTTTAATTCATTCTCTTTAATATTTTTTAAAAAATTAAGTGAGATTGTATTCAAGGCGGCTACCCTTACCTCTGAGATCGGATCCTGAACTAATTTAATAACTATATCTTGAGCCTTTTTAACATCAAAATAAGCAATCAAATCAAGACTCAATTTTCGAAGGCCAGCTTTTGGGCTACTACCAAGTCTTTGAATTTCTTCAATATTAATATTTTCACTAATATTTACTAAGGCTTCTGTCGCAACTTGCTTCTCTTCAAAACTCGATTTTTCAGAACCTATTATCTCTTTAAGCTCTACTTGTTTTTCAAAAACCTTCATTTTACCAATAGCTTTAATAACCTCTAATTTCACAATCCAAAGCTTTTCATTAGAAAAAAGGTTCTCTACTGTATCTCTAAGAGGTTTATCCATATAAGAACTAGAGAGCTGCAAAGCCACAGTCCTTATTATAGCATTAGAATCCTTCATCAACTTATTTAAAATTTTAACAGCTCTAACATCATGGGTTAGATGAACTCCGATCAAAGTTGTTAGCCTCGTTGTATATTGAGTAGATTTTGAAGCTTTATTTAAAATCGCCCAACTTACGTTTTCTAAAATATCATGGTTCTGATCGTAATTATTAGTCTCTTTAATAGCTTTTAACTCTTTAATAGCCTCTAACTCATTATCATTTAAAGCTAAACATTCTATGTACTTGAGCCTTAATTTGTTAGATTTACTAAACTTTTTAGACCCAATTTTAGCATCTTCTAAAGCCGTGGTATAATCTTCTATAAGTATATGAGAGTTAATCCTTTCGATTATACTTACCTCATCCCCATATACATAAGTTGCTAAAAATAAGAGTATTATGCAATATAAACGTTTCATTCAATCCCCAAGTCTTTTTAACAATATAACCAAAAAAATGCTCCAGATGAAAGAAAAAATTACATTTTATCTCATTCATTAAGAATGTGTTAAGATAAGGTTATTTATAATTAAGCTGTTAACTTCGTAAATAACTAAGTTTTAAACCTTTAGTCTAATTGTAATTAAAATTTAAAGTTGATAATTAATTAGTATTATGTTACTATAATAATAAGAGAAGAATACGAGGAAAACTATGTCTGTCTTTTTAAAAACTATCGGGTCAAAAGCCGTTGGTTTATCCAAGAGTATACGAGAATCTTTTTCAGAAAAATTTAGAGCTACAGCAAAAAAAACTGCTATAAGATGGACAGATGCCATCTTAAACTCCCCAGATGGACTAATAAAGCCTTAATCTCTTAATATCAGTAGTTTAAGATAAATATTTATATTAATTTTAAATAATTACATTTAAAGCGCTTATAAACAGCAATAATATTAAAATTAATATTGATATTTATTAAATAATTTGTTATTATAATAACGAAACTATAATAAAAACGTAAATAACATTAATAACTAGTTTCAGAGGTAAAAATGAGTAATATAATAAAATCTAAAGTTTTATTTACAACAGACGATACACAAGTAGAGTATGGTTGTTTACCAGAAACATCTAGTTTCTCAAAACTTGCTAAAAGAGTGCAAAAAGTAATAAGTAATATTTTTACTTTTTTAACTGTTAAAAAATCTGTTTTTCTCTCACATAATCTATATGATGATAGAGGCAGATTGAGTGAGACAAATTATCATGTTTTAACAAAAAATCAATATGAAGAATTAGAAGAAAGATGTAAAAATCTTATACCCGGTGGATTTGAGATAAAAAAAGATCGATTTGGAATGGCATCTTTAAGAGAAGCAACTAGCTCAAAAGCTCTTCCAGGTCTTGAAGGATTTCGGGATGCTTTAAAAAATATTAATAAAGAGATTGAAGTGATTCGTAAAGAAATAGAAAGAAATGGCTTACAGCAGAATTTCTCTGATGAAGATGTAAAACCGATTGATATTAACGCTGAATTCGATAAGCTCAAAAAGAAAAACTCTATGGGAGAAAATTCTATATCAGCAAAAGATCTTGAAAAACTAATTACAGATTCACAAGATAGGATAAAAAAATTATACGCAACTCCTGTAAAAACTAAAGATTCAATACAAATTAATAAAAAGATTAAAGCAATTAATGAGACAATAGAAGCTTTTAAGATATTCACTGATATGCCAACTTTTCCTAAACTTACAGAAATTAAAGGAATTAAATTACAAGATGTTTTGGATAATTCACTAAGTAAAATTAAGTCAGAACTACTAGATTTTAAAAATAGTTTAGAAGGGATACAAAACGCAGTTGCTGGAAAAATAAGAGACAAGAATGCTAATCCACTTAATGATCAAATTGACGAGTTAACAAAAGATATTTCTCACTTAGGTGAAGAAATTAAGGGTCTCGTTAAAACAGGGAAAAATATAGCTGCAGATCATAAGCAAGTAAAAAATCGAATATTTACATTACAGCTTGACAAAGACTTTAAAACTGAAGAAGAAGAAGCTGAATATATATCTAAAGCTGAACAAACAGCGAACGAAAAAGCGTTAAAACAAGATGAACTTACAAGCTACACAAACGCAATTAGAGATAATGAATTAACCAAAAAAGAAATAGAAGAATATAATGGAAAAGTTGCACTCCTCACTTCTGAAATTGATAAACTCGAGCAAGAAATACTCGATAATAAACCAATAGATCGCCAAAAGCTGATAGAGGAAAAAGAGTCTAAAAAGAAACAATTAGAAATAGATCATGCTTCCACTCATAAACTAATATTGCAAAAAGAGAGTGAATTAAAACTAGAATCAGAGAAGAAAAGACGTTTATTGGACTCTTTGAATATGCAATTCATCACATTTGTTGATAGAAAAAGAGACGAACTAAAAGATAAAACAAACGCAATGAATAGAAAAATCGAAAGACATAATGAAAGTATCTAATTTCACAAAGCTAAGATTTCATCTGAGTTGTTTCCACCGAGCAGATGAAAATGCAGATGAAAAATAGATTGACCGGCACTTTTACCGACATTGGTGACGAGTCTATAGCCGTTATCTACTTTAAATTCTTTAGCTAATTTTTGAGCAATTAAAGCTATATGAGAGAGGATTGAAAAATCCTCTTTTTTCATTTCTTGAAAAGATGGAATAACTTTTTTTGAGATGATAAGAAGATGAACAGGCGCTTTTGGATAGAGATCTTTAATAGCTATAACTTTGTCATCTTCATAAACTATTGTAGCTGGGATTTCTCTTAAGATTATTTTTTCAAAGATCGTGGCCATAATCAACTCCTGATTTATCTAACACATATTTTAAAGCTTTTAGAGCGTCTTGTTTAGTTTCCCAGATGGATATGAAACGACCTTTGTGGCAAAAGATTGCGCCATCTATTTTGGAGGCTTTTTTTAAATCATCATTGTGCAGACCTGCCCATTCAAAGGGAAGAGGCATTCTAACTTTCATTCGGCTATTGGAATCTGGAGGGATGGCTCTAAGTTTATAATGGCTTTGAGTTGGCATGACAAGAAATAGGGCTGGGTGAGTATCGCCGGCTAGCTCAAAAAAGGCATCCATCCAAGGGATAGATTGATCAATGATTAAGTATTTTTTCTTCGGATACATGGCTTTTTTGACGATATCGATAGATCTTCTAGAGTATAAAAAGCGATCTTGCATTCTTTTTAGGTGGCCATAGGCAAATTCAACAGCCCTCATGAAAGCTGAAAATCTCTCTTTTGAAGAGGCGTTATAATCTATGGGAATAAAATTGGCTATTATTTGAGAGAAAGAATAGCCTCTTGTTTCAGATTTCCCGATATCATGAGCATCGACAAATTTGATGAGTGAATTGTTGAAATGATCGTAGAGATGGGGATCCATAAAAGCTGAGTGTTTTAAATAGAGCAAGATCATACCAGCGCTGGCAAGATCACCTATATATTCTTTTTGGTGATGATCAAATCTTTTTTGTTTTGGGCTATATTTGCCCCCTACGTCACAAACATATTCGCATTGATCTATAACAATTGGATCTCTAGATCGATGAATTTTATCTTTATCTATTAAATCAAAGAGCAAAAGTAGCGCACACGCACAAACTTCATCTGCATGAAAAGAACCATCGTGGGTAGCAAAACTTTTTTTTATTTTTTCAATCATATAAACCTCAAAAGAGGAGTTTAGCTTGTTAAAAAATTATCTACAAGAAAAGATAGTTTCTTAAAATTATATTTTTAATAAGATAATAAAAAAGGCTATTTTATGAAAAGTTATCTTTTTTCATCACATTTTGATTTGATCACAAATGATGGGTATATTGTTGATATAAAAAAGATTGATGAAAAAAAATCGCTAGCCACTATAAAAATTGAGAATATATCTGAAGCTTTTTTAGGTTTTTCTACAGATGCGCAATTTACTTTTTTTAATTTAAAAAGTACGCTCGCGCAGCTTGGAGTTGATGCTATAGGTAAAGAATTTCATTTAGATAAAAAAAATAAAAAAGCTGAAGTTTTAGTTGAACTAATCGCGCATACTACTTTAGCAAGTGTGATGTTAAATTTTTTATCAATCAATGATTATGTTGGTAAACTTTTTACCAAAGAAGAGACAAGAAAAGTTAGAGATCCTCATTATTTAACTCGGATGTTTGAAAGAGTAGATAGATTTGATAGACCTCTTTTATCTTTTGGAAAACATAAAAAAGAAGATTTGATCTTAGAGAAAAAAGAAGGTTATACCATAGCTTTTTTACCTATTAAAAAAGGCAAGATTGTTTATCAAAAAGAGATTGAAAATTTTGTTCCAGCTTTAGCAAAAATCTTAAGTTACAAAAACTATCCAACCAGATCTCTTTTAGGCCTTTATCAAAAATTTGACAAGCAAGCTAAAACAAATGTTAAAAAGGATGAAATATTGCTTATCAAAACAGATCCTTTATATATAAGAACTGTTTTTGCTAAAGTCTCAGAAAAATATTTACCAAAAGGTTTTCATCATACCTCTGCTTGTTTATTAGAGCCCACAACTCTAGCCTCCGGCGATATTTATGAATTTTATGGTGCATCTGAGATGGAGCTGAAAAATATTCCACTAGAGTTTTATACTCTAGAGCCACATCGAGAATATGTTTTTTTTGAAGATAGAGATCAGTTGCAAGAAAAACTAGAAGATCCAAAAGTTTTATTCAATGCGATAAATACAGCTCCAAAACCAAATAGCAAATTAGCTTCTGTATTAATTGTTAAAGGAACTGAACTTGATAAACTTTGTGAAAAAGATTGGATTGAAAAAGATCCAAAAAAACATAAATTTCCAGGCTTAGATGAACCAGAGAGACAAGCGAGTTTAGTTGAAAAATATATTAAAGACCAACCATCTTATCCTTTTTTAAAAGCAATTGAAGATGGCCTTATAACATCTCAAGGTATTTTATTAATGAGGCATTTCCCCTCTCCTCTTTTAAAAAGAATGCTCTTATCTGATCCCGTACAAAGAAATATCAAAGGAATCTATTTTGAATATCCATCTAGATCTAATGATGAATATTTTTCTCATGAAGATCGAGCTTTTTTAATAGATTTAGCAAAATTTGCTATCCCGATTTATTGGATAGATAAAGCGAGTAAAAAGATTTTGCAATACGTTTTAAAGCCTCAAAAAGATGCTGGAATGTTTGTGCCGATTGAATTGACTGATACCTTTAGAAAGGCTACTTTTTTTGGTGTTTATGGCTCTAATCTAATCGAAGGCAATTTTGATAAAGAGTTAGAAGAACTATTAAATGGTATAATAGATTTAAGTAAAACAACCAATCATCCCCTACTTTGTAAAAATATTCCTCTAGCACTTGTTACAGGCGGTGGTCCTGGAGCTATGGAAGTCGGCAATAGAGTGGCTAAAAAATTAAATATTTTATCCTGCGCTAATATTGTAGATTTTAGAACTAATGGCTCTTCTGTTATCCATGAACAATCAATCAATCCTCATATCGATGCTAAAATGACTTATAGACTAGATAGACTTGTCGAAAGACAAGCGGAATTTTATTTAGACTTTCCTATATTTTTAATGGGCGGAATAGGCGCTGATTTTGAACTCTTATTAGAAGAGGTAAATAGAAAAACGGGCTCATCCCCTGCTAATCCTGTTTTGCTTTTTGGAGATATTTCTTACTGGAAAGAAAAAATAACATCTAGATTTCAGATCAATTTAAAAACAGGTACTATCAAAGGTTCTGAATGGGTATCTAATTGTTTTTATGTCGTCCAAACGGCTAAGCAAGGTCTTAAAATTTATAAAGATTTTTTCGAGAACAAATTACCTATCGGTAAAAAAGGACCCGTCTATCAAGAAGGCTTTTGCTCAAATTATTAGATCATCTTTTATGTATTTCATAAATTCAGGCACTTGAGTATCTAAATTCATTGAAATTCGGGTATTTTTTTATCTGAATTTATTGAAATTTGGATACTTTTTTATCTGAATTAACGAAAATAAACACTAAGCCATTAATATTCAGAGGCTTTTAATTATATGGAAAATCTAAGAGCTTATCGGTATTAATTAAAATCCATAAGCCACTTTTATACTCCAATAATTGGCCCTTCGATTCATGAATTGACCCTCTGGAGAAAAGCCATTGTGATATTCTCCAAATATTCTAATTTTTCGACCTACGCCTTGAAGTTTTGACCACTCATAACCGAAAAGATAAGTACCATCATATTTCATATCATTGAGCTGCCAATTTCTGAAATAGGTAGCAACAAAGAAGGTGCCATAAAGATTATGATAGTAGATTTTAGAACCTAAAAATGTTGCTTCAAATCCATATTCTACATAAAAACGTTTCATTGGAAAACTATTAGCGCTATGCATGATAAAACCAGGGCCACCATATAATCTTAAAAAACCCCAAGCTTGATAAGAAAAGAAAGTATCGATCGCTTCAAAGCTTGGATTTTTTCTATCAAATCCTGGATGATTAATTAAAAATTCATCCCCTAAGTGAGAAGATATGTGATATACCCTAAATCTCCAGGCCCATTTATTCACAGCATAAACAAAAGGAAAACCGACATAAAAATCTGTATTAAAGAGTGCTGTTCCACCACCGATATTTGGTTCTGGATCCATATTAAACACTGACCAAATACCAGCTTCTATTCCAAACTGAAAATCTCCATGCCATCTAAATACATCAAACCATCTAAAGATAGGAAAGTCATCCCCTAAAGAGATTGCAACAGCTTTTCTGCCAACAACTTTATCTTGACCTCTATAACCGATCGAATACATCACTTGTCTAGGATTTGCTAGCATCGGCTGAAATAAAACAGTTGTTTGCGGAAACCAAACTCCTTTTATTTTAGGTCGATTGACATATTTCTCTCTCTCTTCCATTTCCTCTGGGGGAACACCATTGATAACAACGACTCTTTTAACCCCTGGAACATCTTTTAAAAAGGAGACAATACTTTTTGCTGTCATTTCATTTTTAGGAATATTAGCCAGCCAAACATTTCTATCTTTTACTAAAACAACTACTTTATATTCATAAAAATGCATATCAACGAGGGC
>SDBS01008266.1_pt1 | contig 10068 bp, 3 predicted proteins | sample 2277091 | NCBI WGS metagenome assembly SDBS01 (sample SAMN10404972, study PRJNA504765) | marine sediment metagenome | isolation source: marine sediment core GS10_PC15, 163 cmbsf | place: Arctic Ocean: Southern Knipovich Ridge | collected 2010 | reverse complement strand
CAGGTCTACTGCAAAAAGATGAATTACGAAGAGCCGTTTGAGAGCTTCAATGTCGCGCAGCGTGACGGTAATCGATACAAGATCAACCATGTCACCTGGTATAACGGTTTCTGGTGTGGCGGATGGGGCAACTTCATGCATATCGGCATCAATGGATGGGGTTTGCTGGATGAGGGTTGGGGCAACCCGATGCCTCACGAATTTGGTCACTATATCGACGGACACCAACCTGGATTCCTGACGGGCGGACACTGGGAATCGCACGCTAACTTTCTGCGAAACAGCCGCAACCTTCATTATAAAGATGTCCTGGGCAGCCTCAGCGGCATGATGAATGATAAAATGCTCACGTACTCCAACTTCAGACAAGACCACGGTTTGCTGATCTACAGCGATTTTCGCGTACATCATGCGCTGGCTGATTTTGGCCATGAACTCGGTCTGGCTGACATCGTCTCAGACCTTTGGGCCGATCCGCCGAAAGAGAGGACCGTTTATGAAAAGCTGGAACAAGCGTTGTCGGCGTCCGATGATATCGGAGATGTTGCGGCGAACGGACTGCGGCACTGGCCGTTTCTCGATTTCAATGACGGCGAAGAGTTCAAGGCGATGTACTGGGGCAATGATACGCTCAAGTCAATGTTCCGGTATAAGATGGGTTCGCATCTGATTCCGTGTCAGGACAAGCCCGGGTGGTATCGCGTACCCTTTGCCAGAGCGCCTGAAAAATACGCCTTCATGTCACACGAGTTGGAACCGATCTCTACGGAAATCACGGTTGAACTCAGCGGTTTCGATATGCTCGGGACCGATGAAGACTGGAGATGGTCCCTCGTGGCGACAGACGATGACTGGAGAAATCCGAGGTATAGCGGAATCTACAGCCCGTCAGAGGGGCCGCAATCATTTACAATGCTCCAGGGAGAGACAAGGCTGTTTCTGGTTGTTGTAGCAACACCGTCGGATCCGTCTTTGAATCTGGAATGGACCGACCATGCAAATCCGATCGACAAACATCCCGACCGTCTGCACTACGCTTATGAGATGCGTATAACAGGCGCCTCTCCTGCAATCACCCAGCGACAATTAAGCGAGCCGCGCGGCGCCGGCCACATCCATGCAAACGGCGGCGGCTGGGTAGCAAACTATGCGACAGTGGCCCCGTCCGCTTATGTAGGACCAAACGCCATGGTGCTGGATTTCGCCAGCGTTCTGGGTGACGCCCGCATCGAAGATTACGCCATTGTAATGGACAGCGCAACCGTTAGAGATAGCGCGGTAGTTTCTGGCCATGCCGTTGTCCAGGGAACTTCCAGCGTACAGGGAAATGCCAGGGTTCGAGACAGAGCCCTGATAAAGAACGCTGTTGTCAAAGACCATGCCGTTGCAGAAGGCTATACAATTGTTGAAAGCAACGTAACACTTAAAGATTACGCCATCGCAAGGGGCTGTAGTTGGATTCAGAACGTTGGTGACGGGTTTGTTGGCGGCTATGCTATCGCCGGCTACGATTACCTCGGTAGTTCCGGCATTACTGATGGCGTGCATTTCTGTAACCTCCCATGGGGCGGCTGGTATCATCAATACTGGTGGGAAACTCTGGCAAAGCCTGCTGGCCTGGTCGCTTCATATCGCATAGAGGCGGCTGATGGGCAGGTGTGCTGGGATGAATTCGGAGCTCAGCACGCATTGCTAAGAGGTGCCCCCCAGCGGATCGAGGACACCGGTGTTAACAGCACCGTACTGGATCTTAATGGTACCGACCAATATGTCGTTCTTGACAGAAGTATCTGTGATCTTGTGCAGGGAAGTATATCCCTGCGAATAAAACCCGACGACAATACCGACAGGCCCATGTTGTATATGGGAGGCTCTGCGTCAAAGTATTTACAACTCACTCTTAACAGCGCGGGCAAAGCTGAGTTTACTATCACCGATGGCTCTACTTCGGCAACTTTAACATCTGTTTTAAGCGTTCCTGTTGGCAGTTGGACATCCTTGACAGTTACTCTGGACGGTAGCCAATGCAGTTTATATGTCAATGGCAGCCTGGAAGATCAAGCATCAACTTCGCTGGTGCCCGTAGATGTGTTGGGCTCGAACGATTATAGCCAGAGCGAGGCTTATTATATAGGTCGCAACTGGTCAGGTGATCTTTTCGATGGAAGAGTCGACGATATACGCTTCTATAATGTGGCAATAACACAGTCTCAAGTGGCAAATGAGCTTCGCCGTAGCGGAGATTGTATTGGGGCAATATTCTTTGCTGGTGAGATGGACTTTGACGGCGTGTCAACCGAAGTTCAGTCAGGTGTTCGAAATGGACTGAAGCGGCGACTGGAAGCAGAGATATACCCTCATACATCTGATGATGTTTCTTATTATGAGGCGATACTGGATTCCAACGATGAACGTAGCGGCAGAGACGGTAGCGGCATCGGCCTGGATAACGGATTCTTCAAGATTTGTTTGGACAATAGTAACGGCTTGTGGGATACCGGCGTTGCAGTTGCTCTGAATCAATGGCAACACGTTGCGCTCGAATTCGACGGTTCCACTGCCAAATTCTTCTTGAACGGCCAGTTGGTGGGAACACAATCATATTCCGCCAGTGCCGGTAATATTGCTTTCAAAAACTATAGGATTGGCTTCGGAATGTCCGGTGCGGATAGTTATTATTTTTTTGACGGCAAGATCAGAAACGTTGCTATCTACGACAGATTACCCCTGCTTGAGACGGATCCTCCAACGCCAGACCCGGCAACCTGGGCTTCATCGCCGACAGCGCTGAGCGCTACGGAAATCACAATGACCGCAACCACGGGCCATGATGCAAGCGGTCTGGTTGAGTATTACTTTGATGAAATCAGCGGCAATGCCGGCGGCACTGACAGTGGTTGGCAGAGCAGTCCGATTTATGTTGATTCCGATCTTGAGCCTGATACGGAATATGTTTATCAGGTGAAACTAAAGGACTATTATGGCAATGAGACTCAACCGTGTGGACCGACTGCTGCGAGAACCTGTTATACGGGGGATTTTAACTGCAACGGCCTTGTAGGCATTGAAGACCTCATGGCGATAGCCGGTGACTGGCTGGCTGAATCCGAGCAGGTCGATCCCAGCCTGGTCGCACTTTGGGGATTTGACGATGAAAGTGGCGTGACGGTTAATGACAGTGTTGGAGGCTATCACGGGACAATACTGGGAGGTGCTTCCCTTGACGATTCCGGTGCACTGAACTTTGACGGCAATAATGATCATGTCGACCTTCCCATTGGGACGCTCATCAGTACTCTAACCAATAGTACTTTTGCGACATGGGTCGATTTTTCCAATAGCGGCGGCAACTGGCAGCGAATATTTGATTTTGGCAGCGGTACATCGACAAATATGTTCCTGTGCCCCCGGACTTCGTCAAGTGGGCCCATGAGATTTGCAATAAAGGCGCTCGGCGGCGGCGAACAACAGGCAACCGCTACATCGACCCTGGTGAGCGGACTTCATCATGTGGTGGTGACGTTGAACGATGACAATGATACGATAACGCTTTATCTCGACGGTGGTGTGGTTGCGACTAATACGAATGCAACTTACAGACCATCGGACATGGGCGTTTCCAGTCAAAACTGGCTGGGCAGATCACAGTATGGTGGCGACGGTTACTTCAACGGATCGATACATGAGTTCAGTATTTACGATCGCTGCCTGTCGGCTTCCGATGTCTCCAGCCTTTATGTCAGCGATCCAGTCGGTCACGCCACCAGGAAAACAGACCTGGATGCTAATGGAATAATTAACCTTGCCGATTTTGCACGATTTGCACAGGATTGGCTGCAAAGCAATTGATTGAAACTCATATGCGCCGCTTATAGTGTTTTCCGGCATAACGAATATGATGCACGTAACAAAACAACCAGGTCGGCAGTTTGCGGCAACAGGCTCCATAATTGTCCTGCTTGTGTTATGTGCCAGTTGTGTACTTGCGGCGGATGTCACGTTTTTCGGTTATTCCGATACTCATCACGGCGCTGAAACGTCCAAGAACAAACAAATGGTCAATATTATTAATTCCTTGCCGGGAACAGCCTATCCAACTTCGATCGGAGGAGTTGTTGACACGCCTGTGGGCGTCATAATGCCGGGCGACCTGATCAATGACGGCGCTGTCGCAAGCAAATATCAAACGCAGTGGGCAAGTTATGTAGCGGATTTCGGTGTTAACGGTGAAGGTCGCTGTAAATTCCCGGTGTTCGAAGGGCTGGGCAATCATGATGTGAACAAAAACTTGTTCGTTTTCAATAAAATAAAAGAACGCAATATTATCCGCAAAAAACTTAACTACATCAGCAATATTTCAGCGAACGGCTATCACTACTCATGGGACTGGGATGGCGTTCATTTTGTCAATGTGAACCTGTTTCCGGGCAATATCTGGGAAGGCGAGGCGGATGCGTATGGTCCGGGACACGACCCAATGTACGCGCGGGATTTTCTCAAGAACGATTTGGAGGAGAATGTGGGTGGTGACGGAAGGCCGGTGGTGGTGATCCAGCATTTTCGCCCGATTGATGACAATTGGTGGACACATATCGCCGCCGATAGATACCATAAAGTGCTGCAAGATTACAATATCATCGCTATCGTTAACGGTCATCAGGGCGGAGGTGTCAGCAATGTTTGGCGCGGCATTAACTGGATAAGCTGTAACAGCGAACTCAATGTGTTTAGGATCAGCCCTGACAATAAGTTTTTTATTATCAACCGCTCAATCACTGCATGGAAGCAGACATTCCAGAAAAACATCTTCTTTTCGTATGCGACCTCCGGACTTGCCGCTGCCATAAACAATGGCGGTTGGGCAACAGATATTTCCACCACAAGAGCAACTGTTTCAGGCAAACTACTTTTTGAAGCTGTATCTCCGACGCAGGTTACGGTCTTCTGGGGCACGACCGATGGCGGCACGAATATAGCAAACTGGCAGAATTCGAAAGAAGTCGGTGCTCAGACTGCCGGCGAGGCATTTGCAACTGAGATTACCGGATTGCAGCCATGGATCAATTACTATTACCGCTGTATGGCAACCAACAGTAAGGGTAAGGCGTGGGCGGCGACTTCCATTCCATTCAGCACGAAAGGTCTCCTGCCCTCCGACTGGGAAACTACCTTTGTCGGATATGAGCAGCGGTCGGGCGGCGGCGCAAACTATGATAATGGAACCTTTATCGTCAAGGGGTCGGGCAGAGATATCGGAGAAAGCAGCCAGGCAATTGACAATTTCCAGTATGCCTACAGAAGTATTGACGGAGACGGAGAAATCACAGCTCGAATAGTCGGTATGGTTGGCAAGACACGCGATCCGAAGGCAGGTGTAATGATGCGGGAGACATTGACTGAGAACTCCAGAAATACGTCTGTCCTTTTAAGCTCCAGGACCGGTGTCAACCTTGTTTGGCGGGATGTCGCTGGCCGTAGAGGAGCCTCGAGTTCAAGGAACCAGATCAATGTTCCGTATTGGGTAAAGCTCATCAGAAGCGCCAATATCTTCACAGGATACATGTCCGGCGATGGTAACACTTGGACACAAGTGGGCTCGCCGGTGAAGATCTATATGACGGACAAAATATACATCGGTCTGGCAGTAACGGCGGGTAATCGTGACGGATCCCGGTTGAATACATCGTCGTTTGACAATGTCACGATACGCCGGCAGCCGATGGTTAGCCAATAATATGGTAACCCAAAGAGTGGAAAGTTTAAGAGCATATGATCAGAAGAATAGTCAAAATAAGCATGGTTTATTTCTTCGCAGCCGTTATGACTTGCTTGACATTGGTGACTTCACACGCGGCGGTAACAACATCGAATCTGTTCAGCCATCACATGGTACTGCAACACGGCAAGCCGGTTCCGGTTTGGGGAACAGCTTCACCCGGTGAGAACGTCACGGTTAACTTTGGCAGCCAGACAGTTGCAACGAATGCTGATTCTCAGGGTGACTGGAGTGTGACTTTGGCGGCTATGGCCCCAAATGCGACAGCTCAGAACATGACAGTTACCGGTTCCAATACGGTTACCATCACAGATGTGCTCATTGGTGATGTCTGGCTTTGCAGCGGCCAGTCAAATATGGCTTTCCCTCTTGCCCTTTGTGACCGACAGGTGGATATTGACAATGCCGACTTATCGGGCATTCGTGCATTTACTGTGCCGCTTGTTACATCCGATATCCCCATGAAAACAGTTCAGGCTAATTGGGTCTTCTGCAGTCCATCCACCGCCGGCGGATTTTCCGCAGTGGCCTTTTACTATGCACGAAAGATACATCTGGAGCAGAATATTCCCTATACAACCTATGACATGGTCCTGTACTACAATGCTTTCGGAACGATTTATAATGATTCGCAGGTTGATTTGGACTATCACAGTGATGGAACTGTAGACCAGACAGTATTCATTAACGACAAGGATGATTTTGTCAGCTTCAATGGCAATGAGTATGTCGAGTTCATATCCGGTACTTCATCAGCGGGTGCACCGGATGGCGCAAATCTCGGGATAGTATCCGGATTGAGCGTTTCGAACTTAACGGTAATCGTAGTTGACGACTCCAGTGCACATAACTCACTGGCAGGTTTCCAGTTTGTGGATGTCTCCGTTCAGTAACAGGTTTGAACAGGAGTATCGATATTATTAACGCGGCCGTCAAACTTGTTATTTCGACTGTCCTACGGCCACTTGACAAGTACACCTTGCCTGTTTAACAAAAATGGAGAAGCTATGCACACGAAAATGATTTGTCTGTTAATCCTACTTGTATCTATCTGCACGTGTAATGCTCAAGTAAATAGAATCTTAAAAAATGAACAGTTTCAAATAGAGTACTCAACTTCAGGCATAGAATCCCTGAAAAAAACTAATGATGTATACGATACCGATTATATTCTCGAGCGAAACAATATCGGAGATTTGATAATCAGTTTCAGGAATACCGGTGACGAACAATACACCACAATTAAAGAAGCAAACCTTGCTGAATCGGATGAAGACCATGTCTCTTACAACATAGGGATTGAGATTTCCAGCTTTCTATCTTCCGCCAAACCAAGTGCGTCGGTAAGAACCCGCGGCCTTTATGCATTAAATGACGGCGGTTATATTGAAGAGTCAAGCAATCGTACCGGAGGTTTTTTGTCTTTCCGGGGCCGAAAAGGTACCAAAGAATGGGTGCAATATGATTTCCCAAAAGAAGTTACTGTATCAGCTGCCGAAGTTTACTGGATGGACGATTACAGTTTGGATGGACCCTATCGTGTTCCAAAATCATGGAAACTACTTTACAAACAAGGCGACAGCTTCAAAGAAGTCAACGAACCAGGCAACTATGGCATCGAAATAGACAAATACAACAGGGTGACATTTCAGCCGGTTAAAACAAGTGCTTTGCGACTGGAACTGCATCTTAATGAAGATATTTCCGGAGGAATTCACGAATGGAAGGTCGATACCAACGAAGATGAAAAACTCCAGGCCCAGGGACAGAAGAAACTCCAAGCTCTCTCAAAACAAATCAAAGCAACCTCAAGTTTCAAGACAAAAGGCAATGCCCTTATATGGACAATAGATGTTAAAAACTTAAGTGATAAAGACCTTGAGATCGCAGATATCGGCCTGCCTATAAGGTTTAATACGAACTACGGCTGGGACAAGGAAACTACATACACCAAGCGGGTCATCGGGCACTTTTTGATAGCAGGCAACGGTTCTTTTGCTTTCTGGATGCGGCCTAACACCGAGCCTCCTTACCTGCTTTTTACTCCGATGCAAAATACATCTTTGGAATATTTTGACAGAGGCAGTGACACCGGCAGAATATTTACCCCGTATATTCATTCAAAATCAGCCAGCGATACAATGAAGCAAAGGGGTGGAAACTGGCGACAGGAAAACACCGCTGTTATTCTCAAACCCAGTGGACAGGAAGGTGACAGCGTTAAATACAGCTTTAAGTTTCAGTGGGCCAATGGTTACGAAGGCATTCGGCAATTGCTATGTGAAGAGGGCAACTTTGATATTCATATAGTACCCGGAATGGTCGTCCCGACCGATCTGACCGCTCAGATCGCACTACGAACTAACAATAAGATAGATTCTATCTCTCCGGAATTCCCGAACAAAACAAAAATCAAATATCTTGGTAAAAAGCAAACTAATATTCATATTTATGAAATTACATTCGCTAAGCTCGGAGAAAATATGCTTACGGTCAATTATGACGGCAATAAAAAAATGCCTCTGGAGTTCTTTGTCACCGAGCCGCTGGAAACTCTTATAAAAAAACGTTCGGCATTTCTCGTAAACAAGCACCAGTATAAAAACAGCGGCAAGTGGTACGAAGGTGTTTACAGTGACTGGGATATGAAGAACCGGATTTTGCGAAGCAGCGAGGACAGAGACGGACTTTCAGCATGGCTTACCGATGCCTGTGATGATGCAGGCAACGCAAGACCTGCTTACATTGCGTCTAAAAATGTATTCTTTCCCGACCAAAAAGAGATTGAAAGTGTCGATCTGTATATCGACAAATACCTCTGGGGCGGCATGCAGTGCACAGAAGTGGAAGAACTCCCTTATGCGATTTACGGAATTCCGAACTGGAAGGTCAACAGGGATAGTTCCGATCCGGGCAGAAACGGCAAAAAACATGTATGGCGAATTTACGATTATCCGCATATCGTGCTGCTGTATTACAGGATGTACCAGATCGCCGATCTTTATCCCGATATGAAAACCGAGTTGACAAAAGATCAGTATCTGATGCGGGCTTACAATACAGCTGTCGCTTATTTCACGGTGCCCTTGAAGGTGAGTAACTGGTCGGCATATCACACTCCCACGATGAATGAAATTGCAATTAACGACCTCATTAAAGCTCTTAGAAAAGAAGGCAAGAAAGATGAAGTTGCCGAACTATGCAAACATTGGAACAAAAAGGTTGAGTATTTTGTGAATGATGACCCGTATCTTTTTGGCTCGGAATTTGCCTTCGATTCGACTGGCTTTGAGTCAACCGGAGCATTTGCAAGGTATGCTCTGGAGGCTCTTGAGAACAATGACAAAACTCTTAATGTCACAAAGCAGGCAGTTGACAAATATATTGAAAAACAGCTCAATCTCAATATTGCTGCTCGCGGCTGGCTCGAAACCGCTTACTACTATCTCGGAAGTGATTATCGAAGCGGCGCAGGAATGGCTTACACCCTGAGCTATATGTCACAGATGGGCGGATGGTCAATAATGGATTACGCCCTTTATTACTCAAAAGAACCATTTGAATTTCTAAGGCTTGGATATGCATCCAATCTCAGCTCATGGGCATTGGTAAATTCCGGAACCGAAGAATCGAATTACGGCTACTGGTACAGTGGCAAGGAAAACGACGGAGCAGCAGGCGGGGGATTCGAGCCGGCAGCGTACGCCAGAGGCTGGCTTGGAAAATGGAATAAGAGAGGATCATGGTATTACAGCGCCGAAGAAGAGGTCGGATATAATGCAGCATTAAGGACAGCAACAACAGTTGTCGCTGATGACCCGATATTCGGTCTTATCGCTTACGGCGGAGTTTTAGAAAAAACCAAAGACCAGTTTAAAGTTTACCCCAAAGACGGCCTGAGACAAAGCTTGCATATAATTGAAAAGGACAAAAAAATTCACCTGATGCTGCAACGCGACGGCTTTGATCCGGACAAGCCTGTTTCTATACTAAATAGCTGTGATAGTTTTGTCTTCACCGTTGAAAACAGGGCTAAATCAGATCACACAACTAATATCGAACTTCTTGGGATTGATAACGGCTCTTATACGATAAAAGTCAATGGTAAAGAAACTGGCTGCCTGCAAATCAGCAATAAGCAGCTAAGTTGGCCTTTATCCATGACTCAAAAGACATCTTCATATAGCGTCGAAATTATTAAATCCGAGCCGTAGGCAGCAATAATAGACCGAGAAATAAGAATTACTTAGCCAACACCCAACATTTCAACACGGTGGAATAGTTATAAAGGG
>SDBS01008265.1_pt1 | contig 10068 bp, 10 predicted proteins | sample 2277091 | NCBI WGS metagenome assembly SDBS01 (sample SAMN10404972, study PRJNA504765) | marine sediment metagenome | isolation source: marine sediment core GS10_PC15, 163 cmbsf | place: Arctic Ocean: Southern Knipovich Ridge | collected 2010 | reverse complement strand
CTCCATAGCTACATCGTCAGATAGTCCTCTTTTGTCCTCTTCAGTCATTTCATATCCCTCTTGCCTTTTCATCTTCTGTTAACTCATCAAACTCTTTTTCCGCAAAATTCACAGGACATTTTTCATATAATTTCATAATTTTTTTATCAAAAGAACCCATTTCCCTTTGATCCTCTTAGGCAAACACCTTTTCAAGATAAGCCTTTGCCGACTTACTATCGTCTATGTAACACTGTATTACATTCGTATACGCCCCGAATCCGTACGGCTCCATTTTTACTGCCTCCCTCTCGGATTCAATTTATTGTAACGTTTCAACGCCTCACTTAGTTTCCGTCGATGTTCCGGGGTTATTATCCTGCCTTTTCTAGCTTCTGACATTTTATGTTTCGTATCGTCAGATAGTTTACGCCCTGTCATAGTATGACTTATCTTGACCCTTACCTCTGGTCGTATTGCAAGCCCTCTGTGTGCTTCTGCAATTCGCTGTTTGTGCTGTTCTGTAAGATATTCTCTCATCCTTCCTCTCTGATTTTTACCTCTGGTTATACTCTAAGTAATAGACTTTTACCACCTCTAAAAATGATGTAATTTTTTAATTCTTATCTCACTTTAAACAAATGCCATATTAAGATAAATATTACATCTTATCATATCAGGAATCTCTAATAATTCAACAAACAATTCGGCCACAAAATAAGGTGAGAAACAGACCACACGACGTTTGTCATGTAATCGACCTCTCGCCTCCGTTGCTTGGTTGATTATGATTGATTTTTGTTTGAGATCCACTTTTTCCTATTTACAACTCAGCATAGACATTGTAGAATATTTCTTGTGTTTATCAATTGAATATGAATTGTCAAAGCACTTTAACAAATGTGAAAAGTAATGGTATTATTGAGGGGGGGTAATTATGTGAGTAAAAAAGGGTGAATTTAAGTGAGCGCTAACGGTTTTGATGAAGCTGCTGTAATTCATGGACTGAATGAAAAGTAAAAGGATTTAAATTAAACAGTTTTTTATAGATTGTTACCTTCTCATTTTAAATCTAATTATTTTACCGTTGACCAATGAATTTTATTTTCCTGTTTCATTTTTTCAGCCTTTAGATAAGACCACCATAAAATATCAAATATTCTTATCTTTGTTAATCCTACAAGTCTATTTTTAATATTGTTATAGATCTTATTAAGATTTTTCTCATTACATTCTTCTTTCAAGTTTTTATAATAATCAAAAAGAAGGTGATCGAATTTTCCTTTTTGCCATTCTGGTTTAATTTCTTGATATTTTTTCTGAAGTTGATTATCTATCATTGGAATGATCTTGGGATAAATTGTATGTAAAATCTTTGTAACTTTTGAAAACCCAATTCCACTAATTTTCAATAGTTCCTTTATTACCATCTCATTTAACTCATTGATAAGTTCTTTCTTTTTTTTATCATTCAATTCTAAAAAATCGTTGAGATTTTTAAATTTTAAAATAGCCAAATCCCTTTTACTTTTAATAACATCCCCACATTTTTGAAGTAGATTTTTCTTTATTCGAGCACCTATTCTATTCACGTCTTCAATTGTCCGGTTTTCATTGAGATCGTATTTAGCATAAAAATCATTCTGGAAACAGTAGCACTCGATTAAAGCAATGGGATCAGAAATGTAGAAAGGTATTTTTGAAAATAAAAGGAATTTCATCATAAAACCTCATGAATGAATATTGGAATCCAATTTTACAATTTTTTTGTCCTAAATTATAGTAGCCAATTGTGTTCATTAATTGTTTACCCAAGCAGACAATTAAAATGCTACTTTTTAAGATCATAAACCTCGAAGTTTATTAACTAGGCAAATTGTCCCAGTTAATTTTAAACTAGTCAATGAAATTTAATTTCAATCCCAATCCGGTTTTCCCCTTTGTTTTATTGGTGTTTCTAAAGTCATCATAACATGTTTTGTTAATTTCTCAAGAGCAGATTTGAAAATCGATATATCTAATTCGTCCCACAATACCCAAAAATCAAAATAGTTTTCAGGAGTTTCTTTTATCCTGTTGATGAATTTTAACACCCCATTCAGATATTCATCCTCATTCATATATTTAGCACTTAAAACGCCCAATTCAGTTTTTAAACAGTCAGTGATATTATCAGCCATTATCAGAGCATAATATGCCATGTCTGTCAGATCACCGGTATCCATTTAATAATCTCTTTTTAAAAATATTTGAAACCGATAATAAAAGTGATTTATACTTATATTACCCAATGTTAAATATTCTAACCGTGGCCGGACGAAAAGAATAAACAACTAATAAAATAATGATCAAACATCTTTCAGTTAATAAAATTGACATCCAACTTATCTGGAAAAGTATTCAAAATGCGGAAAACATTTTAGAGAAATCCCAATTCATTAATGAACTTCAAAAGATCTGTCTAACTGTTATTAATTCCATAAAAGAAAAATTCCCATCTAAATCAAAAAACAGCATTGTCCAAGCTGCAACTATTCAGCTTTGGGAGTATTACAAAATAGATCCATATAACAGATTTCTGAAATTATTCCCCATATTCCCAACGAGTGAAATAATTCAAGATGAGATATACAATCATATTTCGGCAAGACTAAAAAGTTTTGTTTTGGTTGAAATAAAAGGGCTGGGAAAAGAAGAAAACTACAGTTCTATCTTTCTTATGAATAAGTTTTAGAGGTACATAGTTTTTTCTTCACAATATTTTATTTGCACTTCCATGAAAAAGGATCATGTTTTTATTTCATTATTAGTTTGTTTTTTCTATATTTAGGTCACCCACCACAAATCTTACATGGCTTTCCGATTTTTTGATTTGTATAATACCCCTCTTTTGTCTTTCCATAATACCTGCAATTTGAATTATGTCTCGTATTAGAGCAGGTATTAATCCAATATTTTCCAGCTCCTGACTGATCTTCTTTATTTATCACACTACTTGATTCAGAAGCCTTATAGCCACTAAACGACCATAATGATAAGTCAACATTTGACTCAAGTTTTTCTTCAATATTATCCGGTAGAGCATAAAAAAAATCAATCCCCGTAACTTTTTCTACACTATTAACTATAACTGCATATTGAGAAAGAGGCTGACTACTTTTTTCATTAGATAGGATAAACCCAATAGCTTTCAATTCCGGTTCTAAATAATCCAAAATAACTTTATAATAATGTTTGGTACCGCGACTTTATTTACATCTCCTGTATTCATAATACCCTCTCTTTGCAACAGTTAAACTCAATCACATGTTATTTTGGGACCGTTTTCACCAATGGATTCAATATTGTAAAAGATAGTACTAAAAGGTGCTTTGTTAAATTTCTGTTTCATAAGGCGGAAAAGCCTTTCATCGCAGGTTGATATTATAAATTGACTTTTTTTTGATTTTCCTATCATATTCCCTCTTATAAAATCAAGAAAAGCATAAGCATTCAAATCATCAAAGTGTGTCACTGGATCGTCTAATAAAACCGGGGCAAAAGACGACCATGTTTGAGTCAAACTAGCACTCAAAAATAGACTGAGAAGAACAATCTGTATTTCGGATTCACTAAAGTAATCTGTCGGAGTAATGTTTTTCTGATCTTTTCTTTCTACCTTCACCACAATCCCAGATTTCTCAGGAATCAATCTAATACTACCAAAACCATATACTGAACGTAGCCTTTTTTGGATATTCGACGTTAACGGGCCATATCGGTTTATGTATTCTCCAAAAGTATCTGATTTAATTTTTAAAAGATCTTTATTGGCATGTCTGAAGGTCAATGTCCATATTTTAAAATTATTCTGATCGTTCTCTATTTTCACAAGGCTATCCTGAATATTTTTTATTTCATCTTGGATTCTTGCTACAGTCGCAGATGTTTGCGCTGCATCTAATGTAATTTCCAAATCTACAATTTCTTCTTTCAATGCTTTCGCCTGTAACAATTTTGCATTAAGTTCATTTTTACAAGCACTGATTTCATCCACCTTGACTTTGGGAGTAAAATTAAAACGTTTACAAAAACCCTGTGTTTCATCAACATATATATCCAATTCTTCTTTTTCTTTATTAATGGCTCTCTCATCAATTGTGATATCATCTATTTTTTTCTTAAGAATGCTCTTTTTTGATTGTTCTTTATTGATTATATTAATCGTTTCTTTGAGAGCTTTCTTAATATCTTCTATTTCCTTTTTTACCTTTATCAATTCTTCATTGGCCATCTTCGGTTTTGTCTCAATCGATAATTTGCGAATAAGAGCTTCGTTTTTAATCTTTTCAATAGCTTCTTTACTACGACGTTCTCGAGATTCTTGAGTCTTAACCTCTTTAGTGATACTTAATTGCAACTTTTTTAGTGATTGGGATTCTAACTTCATCTTCTTTTCTTGCTCTTTAAGTTTATTAAATTCACTCTGTAGTTTTTTTTTGCTATCTATAAGTTCATTTTTTTCCATATTAATACAAGAAAATATTTTCTCATCATATATGCTTAATTCAAACTCTTTAACGCTATCTTCGAATAATTTGATTGAATTTTCAATAGCTAAGAGGTTCTCACGAGTACTATTGCACTGACGTTGAGTCTCTCCTAGTGCTTTTTCTATATTAGAAACATCTGTTTTCTTAACCTTAACTTCTGCACCCAATCTTTCAAGCTTTTCTAAAGCATGCTTAATCTCTTGGGGTTGAGATGCTCGTCGAATTTTTACTTTTTCGATTAAATCTTCTTTAGACTGATGAAAAGTTCCGCATACTGGACAAGACTTATCGGATATATGCCGTGTTATATTATCAAGTAATGTCTCTAGTTCAGCTTGATCGTGTTGTAGATAATCCACATGCTTTTTCTGTTTTTCATATTGTTGCATGATATCATCAAAACTCTTCTTTTGAGCAGCTAAGTCTGATTTTATCTTTGTGATAGCTTTATCATTTTTGCTCAAACTCTCCTGTTCATTTTTTTTCCTTTTGATTAACGCCTTGATCTCATCCTGCCTATTATTAATATCACTTAACTTTGTTATTGAATCTCCTATATTTTTAATATTAAGGTTGATAGCATCTATTTCTTTTACCGTATCTACGTTGTCTGCATTTAATGTCTCCATTTTCGATGTAATATTACGTAATTGTGAATGATCCTTTTTCAAGTCTATCTCGTTAGATTGAATATCTTTTTTTAAGTCTGTATATTCGGTTATTTTGCTAATTAACCATAGAAAATTATCTCTCTTAAGATGTAGTTCTTGCTCTTTTGATAATAAGCTCTTCATATAATTTTCTTGTTGCATCAAGTTCTTCTTCCTATTACTAAATTCTTCATTGAGATTATTCAGGTCTTCCTTTTTATTCTTGATTTCCACCTGTAACTCTTTCAACGCTTTTTTCTTATTCAAAAATATTGGGAATCTCTTCTCTAATTCGTTAATATCTTTAATCTGTCCATTGGCTTTATTTATTATCACATCTAGTTTGCCTCTCCACCCCCTAATGACTGATGTGTCATATTCATCAGAAATCTTAATTGGGATTTCTAGCTGTTTATTGACCTTTGATGCTATTTTTTGCGCAATTGTAGAAATACTATCTATTCGATTACCTATTTTGTCAATATTTTCCATCTGCTTTAATTCTGCATTTTTTGTTTTTAAACTTTCTTTTGCTGAATCAATACGCTCTTTGAATTCTCTATTTCGCTTCCTCAACACCTCAAGAACTTTTTTCGACTTATTTATCGCCTCAACATAATCTTGCAATGCTAGCATACGCGAAACGGTATCATCATCTAGCTTTGAGTTGCTATGAAAATCCGAAGCAATGGACTGGAACTCCTGTCCAAATAAATGGGTTGCCCTAAAAAGACGGGCAAAATTATCAATTCTAAGATCCGGAGGTTCTTCAGACAACCCGATCAGTTTCATTAAAATAGCTGATCTGTCCATTTTTTGATTGTTTAGAAAAGCTTGTGTCCTATCTTTCATGAATCTTTCAAGCAAGAAATCTTTTCCATCAATACAAATTGTCGCTCTTACGAATGAATCTTCTGGCTGGGCATCAAGGTGTTTCAATATTGATAACAACCTGGCTGTATCCCTTGGGAATCTTTTTTCAAACCTTCCAACATTTCCAGTAAATGTAAAGTCTAAACCATCAAAGAAAGAAGTCTTTCCAAACCCATTAGGGCCGTAAAGAATCACTAAATCAGCATTGAGGTCAAATTTATATGAATTGCGGTAGGCACGAAAATTTGACAGTTCAAGATCTTTCAGACGAATCTCGGTTTTAGAATCCTCCTTTATAGAATAGAATTGTTTTTCAACAGTCATTAAATACTCTGGTTCACCTAATACCCCCCGAATGCAATCTTGAACAATACCATCTTCACTTCGAGAATGAGGAGTCACCAAGTGTTTAGAAAGAGTAGCATTAACCCCATGCTTCATTAAAAATGTTTGAGCACTTATTGGTCTTTGATAGCTTAAAATACCCTCAGCATATATTGGGATAAATGGCAATGAGGCTAATTCAGCCTTTAAGTCTTCTTTTAAATCGATTATGAATTTACGACAGAAATAAGGGTCTAACACAATTCTATTACATTCTTCATCAGTTATATTGCTTTTATCAGTTTTGCAAAGAACAAGAGTTAGATCCCGATCAGCCCATTTATTAGAGTTTACTAAATATAAATTCTTAAACTTTTGAATCGTATCGGGAACGCTCTCACCAGGCTTTCCATTTAGCAATGAAAAACAAACTAAATCAGGAATAATATCAAGAACTAAAAATAGGGGGTAACTATTCGATTGGGAGGGCTCAATTTTTGGATTTCTGTCCTTAAGTAGGCTTTCCAGAATATTACTTAATTTGACATACGGAATATCCATATCTAAACTCCCAAAAGGAGATCGATTTGTTCTTTGAGATTATCAACGCTAGTGGCAGAAAAACAACATGTCTTAATATTTTGATAACCGCGATGTATAAATCTATTATCTGGATTTGTAATGTTCGGACCTCTTTCAGTTATAGGCTCTTGAGTATTCAGTATTGATCTATTAATTTTTGTATCTGTCGATGTATCATGGATATCCTTAGTAACAACAATTCCATATCTTGATTGGCTAGTCAGGAATCCTTTAGCATATTCAAAACACTCTTCGTGAGTATTACCTCCATGGACAACAATTATGTCTATAATATTTGAGCCTACAGTCATAATAGCATGCGCTACAGCACTTGAAACATTGATAGATTTACATGTTCCTATGATACTTAATGTATGAATAACTGTTTGCAACCCCTCTTTTTCCTCTTCGCTCCATTTATCAACAAAATGAATAATAGAATTTGAATTTTGACAGAAATTTTTATATTTAGAGAAAGAACATCTTATGTATTCACATAAAAAGTCTCCAGAGGCTCTTCTAATATCTCTAGAAAGATTCTCATGAGATCCTGCAACATTTCCCTTAATATGGCTTCTATTCTCGTGAGATAAAATCGGTTCAATAGAATCGATTTCATCATTAACCCATTTAATGGATGCGGCCACTGGCCCCCCTGGAACTCTTGGATCATCAAAACCATCATCAATAGCATATACCTTGGCTTCTTCTAAACAAAGACATCTATCGCTTGGGCCTAAGGAGATAAATCGAGAAGAACGAATTCTTAAGTAATGAATGCAAGAACCACTTTCCCTAAAAAGAGCCTCCTTACACCGCCCAAGAACATCTCCTCCTCTTAATTTTGTTGTCATTGAGGCAAAGCTAGGTGGACAACAATTGACGTTGTCATACGGTGAAAGAAATGAAGAGATAAGAGCGCTCTGTCCATATTTGTCATGCTTTCCAATCCTATCGAGTCCAGATGTATTAACAAAGACAAGAATACTCTTATCGCGATCGATAAAAATATTTATTGCTCTATTTTCAAAATAATCCCGTGCGTTTTCTAAAAAATTCCTATGATATGGTTCATCATTACACTGAATTATAAAAATGAAATCAATCAATTTATTTATGCTCGCTGATTTACAGATTTCATTAATAGTATGAAGAACACACCATATCCCATTCATTCCTGAGCTATTCAATGCACCTATCCAATCAAAACAAATAAGGGGAAAAAAGTTACAATCACTTTGATTATTAAACTTTATAGTAAATAAAAAAATCGACTGACCAGAGAACATGTATTTATTCGTAATATTTCGTTCAGCCCATGCTGGACTTAGCTTAAGCTGTACCCATCTCTTAATTTTTCCCATTCTGTTTTTTATCCAAATAATACAACAATTTACCCATTTCCCATCTGGAATTTTGTCTGGTGAGTTATCTGCGCATACGAATGTCATCTCATCGCTACATAATAGCGCATATTCAGCTTTATTAAGTCCATCGACCCCGCCTATTATTATAGTTTCAGACGGCCATAAAGAATCACTTAGTATCTCATGAATTTTATTTACTCCCTTTAAGCCTGGGATTGAATACTCTGGAATTATTGTAAAATGCGGTCGTTCACCATTACTCACAGAATCGCGTGCAATATTAAAAAATCTAGCTATCCGATCAATCTGGAGCTGCTTTTTGCTAGATTGCCATTTAAAAGGTTCAGTGGGGGTTAATTCAACAAATGGTTGCATAAAAAACATCCTTATCCCATCTTCTGGAATGCTCATGTTAGTTTTGTTAACTGGGATTTCTTCTATTTTTAGTGGCATGTTATTAGTATTAATTGGCCATTTTTATTTTTTGATAATCTTTTTTTCACCATCCCAATAACTAAATGTAATCCATTCATCCCCGTTAGCTATATTTACAGAATGTCCACCGGTTTAAATAATTTTCATTTTATATCTTCCTACCCAATCTGGAGTCCCATATCTCACTTATCTTCTGACCTATCTTTTTAAATTCATCCGCCGAGAACTCATCACTTTTCGCATTATTACACCAGTAACATGTAAGTTTTATATTATTTGGGGTGTACTTATCATTTGGTTCTAAACGATCTACCTCCATTGTTTTTCCGCGAGAATAATACCTTTTTGTATGTATTTGATTATCATGAACCAATTCAAATATTTTGTCTTCCGTTATTCCACAAAAACAACATCGCCGTTTAGCACTTTCATGATCTTTGAAATACAATTCTCTGAACTCTTGTTTTTTTAATATATGATTTTCAAAATAATTCTTGTAAGCAATTTTAAAATCACTTACTTGGTCAGTATTTTCTTGGATCCACTTTTTTATTTTCTTATTACGTTCTCTAACTTTACTCATATTCTCATAATCTTTACCATACTGTTTAATGACTTCCTTCGGTATTTCATAATCTATATGTTTGTTCATTTTTTCAGGCAGTGATTTCCTACAATAAAAATGCTCATACAATATGTAATTTAAATATTTTGTAAAACTCCGATTTACAAGACTGGTGTACCGTCTATCAGCAATGGAATATTCATTAGCAGACATTAATTTATCCTTTTAAAAACTTCTATAAGCTGATTCTCATTAATCATTTTTAAATCCCTAAATTTATTTAACCAGGACAATTGTCCCAGTTAATTTCAAATTAGTCAATGAAATTAAATTTCAATCCCAATCCGGTTTTCCCCTTAGACGCCATGGCATTAAGATTAAGTTACGCATTCTTAAGAATTTTAGTAAACTTTTACCTCTTTGGTAAATAGAATCTCCCGCAACACTTCAAATACCCATAAAGGGATATTTAAAAAATTATTCCGTCACTGTTTTTACTATACTCTGTTTTTGAAAATATTCTATTATTAAGCATCCCATGGTTCCCCATCGAATATTTTCTTGTGAAATAGGTATGTTTTTGGAAACAGTAAAATAAGGAAAAAAAGAAATTGTCTTAAAGAATAATCTCGTTGTGAAAATTTTACTTCGTATCAGCAGAGATTATACAAAGTACATTCATTCTCTTTATAAGAATATCTATTGCTTTTTCTACATGACAAACATAGGCCAACCATATTTAAAATAGGTAACAACGTGAT
>SDBS01008264.1_pt1 | contig 10070 bp, 7 predicted proteins | sample 2277091 | NCBI WGS metagenome assembly SDBS01 (sample SAMN10404972, study PRJNA504765) | marine sediment metagenome | isolation source: marine sediment core GS10_PC15, 163 cmbsf | place: Arctic Ocean: Southern Knipovich Ridge | collected 2010 | reverse complement strand
CCTTCTTGAGCCAGAGGTAGATGAGGAAAACCATGAAGGCCCCGCCCGCGATGTCCAGGAGCACGTCATTGAAGTCGTAGTAGGACTGGTGCGGCCACCAGACGACATAGTACTGGTACAACTCATCCACGGCACCGAGCAGGCCGATCCAGAAGGCGGTCTCCCCGAACCTGCGGGTCAGGGCCAGGAGCGGAAATACCAGGAGGCTGAACTGCATGACATGGATGTACTCCAGGTTGACGGCCAGGACCGCCCAGTGGGCGGCTCCGATCAGGCCGAAGGTCAGGACGAGGAAGAGCAGCTTGAAGAGCCTGTCTTCGCCCTTCATGATCCTGAAAACGACGGCCACGAGCACCAGTGTCAGGGCTATGAGGGCGAACAACCCCCATCCCCGATTATAGGACGCGTACGTGGCCTGCCGCTCGATCCTCAGCGAGAGCTGGGCCACCGGCTTGTGAAAGACGACCGTGGCGATGAAGTAGAGGGAGCCTGAGATCAGTGTGAACCATTTGTGCCGCAGCAGGAAGCGCAGAATGGCATTCATCGGATTTCCGGTCTCCTTCCATGTGTCATGCGTTGTCCTCCGGAGGCCGTCCCCTCAGAGAGCACTTTTTTCATGTGAGCGTGATAGAAATGGGGTATACCCACATGATATTTGCGGCTTCCCCGCAGGAAATGCTCCCAGTACGCCGCAGTCTTGTTGGCGGGCTCGGCCAGGAAGAGCTGCTTGAACCTGTGGGGGTGTTTTTTGAGCAGGAGGGCATCCTTCTCGAAGAACCGGTCCCGTTCGGTTCGGGACTCCCGCTGTTCGTCTCTGGGGTGGGCTGGGTGAAAGACCCGGACATCGAACCCGAACGGGATCTGTCCGTGTTCCAGGGCCCGCCAGCCCAAGTCTGTGTCTTCGCGGAAATGGGGGTTGTCGAACCGCTCATCGAATCCTCCCAGGGTGTTGAAGACCTCGAGACGCAGGAACAGGTTGGCCGTCATGAAGCCGATGCCTCGGAAATTCTCGTTGCTCACGCTCCTGTATCCGGGATGGCCGAGACGATCCGTGCGGATCAGGCCCTCGAGCCCTGCCACTCCGGGATCGTCGAAATACGCGTCCGCTTTTTCCAGCCAGTCCGCAGCCGGTTGGCAGTCGTCGTCGGTGAACGCCAGGATGGCGCCGCGGGCGTAAAATGCGGCCGTGTTCCTGGCACGGACCGCCCCGCGGACGCTCTCGTGGAGGTAGAAAACGTCGAGGCCGAAGGGGCGGAGCCGGTCGCCGCAGGCATGGCGGCTCTGGTCCACGACGATCACCTCGAAATCAGGGAAATTCTGCCTGAAGAGATGATCCATCAGCCGGATCAGTTCCGCGGGCCGCTCGTACGTGGGTACCAGGACAGAAAAGCGAGGCTTCTTCTGAATGAACCGGCTCCTGTGCCGGTGGAGGAGCCGACCCAGTTTACCCGAAAGCGCCTCCCAGGAGTAATGGGTCTCAGCGAGCCGCCTGGCATGGGCGGAGAGCCGGCGCCGTTCTTCGGGTGAATCCGACAGCGCGCGCAGCTGGACGGCCATCTCGCTTCTTGGACACACCCGGAAGGGTTCGTCGCTGCCCGGCGTGATGCCTCGAGCCCCCGCGGGGGTCGTGACGATGGGAAGACCGGCCGCCATGAGCTCGAACATCTTGATGCTGCTCCCGGAGCCCTTTTCCACGGGATTGATGGCCATATCGGCCGCTCCCAGGTATACGCGCTTTTCCTGGGGACTGAAGCTGCCCGGGACGCAAACGTTTTCCGGGACTACGGCCTCCCCGGATTCGGCCAGCCAGCGCGCCCCGACCCCTCCCGCGATCAGGAACCTGACCTCGGGGACCTGGGCCGCGAGGCTCTGGGTAATGAACCGGACCGCCTCGAGGTTGGGCTCGTAGTCGCTCCCCAAGAACAGCGCAGTCGTGCCCCGATCGAGGCCCAGCCTCGACCGGGCTTCCTGCTTCTCATCCGGAGATGAGAGGCCGATATCCTGCACAAAGGCCCCGTTGGGAATGGTTCGGATCTTTTCGAAGGGGAGGTCATACAGCCGGTGGAAGAGGTGCGAGTCCTCCTCGGAGCAGGTGAGGACGAGATGGGCCGAACGGACAAGCGATGCTTCCTGAGCCACCACCTCCCGCACGATCCGTGTTCCGGGGCCTCCGTCGTCATCGAACAGCGTGAAGCGCAGGTACCCTTCCACGTTTTGCGCGTCATACACGATGAGCTGATTCTCCTCGTCGAGATGATCCTGCACGACGGGATAGACCCAGGGATGCGAGAAGACGACGACATCGGCCTCCCCCACGGCCTCGGCAGCGGCCGCGACGAACCGCGGGGATAATCGTGCGAACCGGGCGAATGTCGTGTCGATCACCGTCCGTCCCCGGACCCCCTGGAGGGCCCGTGCGCTGGCCTTGAAATGCCGTTCTCCCAGGGGGACATCTATCTCATTCAGGGTGGGGCTCAACCGGATCTCCCGATGTGGCTCTCCGGGCCAGTCATAGCTCCCGATGTAGCACGTGGGCAGGCCCAGGCCGTGATAGAGTCCGAGCAGGCGCATCCTTCCCCCGCCCAGCGGAGGTTCGATCGGCTGCATGTCCAGCACCGTCACCCGATAGGCCGGATCGAGGCTCATGGCCCGGCCTCCAGAGCCATGAGCAGGCGCCGTCCCACCTCGGTCCATGTGGTTGAATCCGCCGTGGCCCGGGCATATTCCCCCAGGGAGCGAGCCCTGTCGGGCGAGGCGGCCAGCTTTCCGATGGCCTGGGCGAGGCTTTCGGGCTCCGGGGCACACACATATCCGGTCTGTCCGTCCCGGACCAGCCGGGCCGGCTCTCCGGAATCCGTGCAGGTTATGACCGGCTTGGCGCTGGCAAAGGCCTCTGTGGTGACAAAGCCGAAGTCCTCCCGCAGGGGGGTGAAGATCACGGCCAGCGCGTTTGCATACAGGCGCAGCAGACGCTTTCGGCTCACCCATCCCAGGAACCGGATGCGGCTGTCCCCGCGGGCCAGGTCGCGGAAGCGGGAGGCATCCTCGCCTGCGCCGGTGATCTTCATACGGAGCTTCCCGTTCACGTGACGCATGGCCTTGATGGCCAGGTCGATCCGTTTCCAGCGGTGGAGCCGGGAAGGAATAAGCAGATAGCGGTATTCCCCTCTATCGAAGCTGCCCGGCGGCAGGGCCGGCCTCAGGATCTCGGCCTCCAGGCCGTTCCATGCCTGCAACCGCCCGGCCACCTCTTCTCCGATCGTGAATATTTTCCGCGTACGAGGGGGAGCCAAGGCACCGGAATCCAGCGTGTGTAGGAGCTCCCGCTGGCGCAGGAGGGAGGGGCTGGGGATGTCGAATTCCTGGTCGAACATGTCGTAATAGGACCGCATGGTATGCAGGAGGTAACACACATGGTTGGGATGCCGCACCAGGTAGGAAGGCGCCTTGGTGGAGATCACCCCGTCGTAGGCGGCGACATCCAGGTCGTAGAAGGCCAGGTATGTCCTCTGTATGGACGTGAAGCTCGATTCATCGCTCACACACCGGATCTGGTCCGCTTGCACCCCGTTCTGCCGCAGCCCATCGATGAGCCCTTGATAGAGAAGCTCCGCCCCGCCCTTTTCCCCATTGGGGCTGAATGGTGTGACGAGTGCGACCTTCATCTCATTTCTGAGCGGGTGGTTTCGGCGGGCTTTGGTGCGTGCGATCCCGGCGCCGCCTGTCGTCTGAGGCGACACGCTTCTCCAGCTCGTCCGCCCGCCGGCACAAGGATGTCACACGCTCTTGGAGCGATGTGAGCCTCTCCTGTTCGGTCGCCTCAGACCTGCGGCCTCGCTCGAGCCGCGCGACGGTCGTGGCGAGCCTCGGCAGGCGGATGAGGCTCCAACACCATCTCAGTATCCATCCCAAGACAGGTATCCTGAGTGCGGCTTTCCAGATCCTATAGAGGACATAGCGCGGCTTCAGGCCGCGGATGGGGACGCCGTGCACCTGGCCTTCGCGGGAGGAGCGGATGTTCCAGAGGATGTCGACCTTGCTCCATCCCAGCCGGCGCAGCTTGTGCAGCCAGAATTCCAGGCCCTCCGGTTCGGGCATCCGGTGCAGCAGAGACTGGTAAGCATGCTGCAGGAAGGCCTCATCCTCCAAGCGGAGGAGGTCTCGGCAGCGGATGGGTCTGGCCTGCAGCGGCGTGTCTTGAAGCCGGGTGTCCGTTTTTCCCTGTTCCTGATCCCGGACCTCTACCCGGATCCGTTCCATGATCCTGTCGATATCAATGGGAAGGCGGCGAGAGAGGTTTCCAGGCATGGGCTCGTTTTCGGATATGGGAAAGATTATATACCATGAAAACGAGGATGTGTAAAAGATATTTACGGTTTTGGACGCTTCGAAGATTTAAAAGCTGCTTCGATCACTCTTTTGAACATAGAGATTTTTCCGTTCCATATGTTTTGGGGGTGTGAAGAGATGGTTATGTGTTTATGAAGGGGAAAAGGCAGCCTTTCTTAGGAGGCTGCCTGTCCCCTCCGTTTTGCCTATTTCTGTGGGCCTTCGGGAATGAAGTTCTTCATCAGGAATAGCTCGACCTTCATGGACTGTGCCATGAACGCGACCTGCTTACCGTCGGGTGACCAGGTGGGATCGAAAAAGTTTTGGCCCTCATGAAAGCCCAGCTTTAGCTTTTTGGCCGAACCGTCAGCTACAGAAATGACAAACAGTGCCGTCGGAAATCCCAAATTATCACGCGCACCTGTTGATATGATGTGCTGTCCATCAGGCGACCAGCTTAGGGAGCCGTGCTGTTCTGATTTCAGCTCACGGTATGTGCCTGTTTCCATATCGACCTGGATGATCCCCAGGCTGCCTTTTGTAAAAGCCAGTTTTTTGTAGTCCTTGGTTAACTTGAGCTGGCGCATTACACCCCTTTCTCCTTTTGCCGGCGTGTACACATAGCGTTCAGCTCCTGTATCCACATTGTGCTCGATGATGCCCGGTTTATCCTGCGCAAAACCCTGACGCAGATAGAGAAATGATTTGCCATCTTTATTCCATGCCGTTCGGGTCCAGGTTTTGACGGGGATCGACCATGACTTCCAGGCTCCCGTCCTGAGGTCGAGGAGATGCAGGGTCTGGGGATTCCCGCGTCCGTTATAATCGGAGAGACTTATACCGCTGCCATCCGGCAGCCAGCACAGGTCGTGAATGGCCAGGGGCACTTTATGCTGGACGGCATTGGGAAACTCCCGCGGTTCAGCCCCATCGACGGATACGACGACGATCTTATTCTCACCGGTCAACTTGTTAAATGCCACAAACGCCAAAGATTTTCCGTCGGGCGACCAGACGGGACAGACATTGCCTCCCGTGGGAGCGTAATCGATCTGACGAGGCTTGCCTTTTATTTCCAGGCTGTCGGGGTCGATCGGTGCAATATATATGTCCTGCACCATCAGTATTTCCGTGTAGGCCAGCCCGTGTTTCGTCCAGTTTCCCAGGCCGGGATCTCCTTCTCTGATAAAAAAAGCCTCACCCACAGGTTTCCCATCCTGGACGGCGATGCCCCAGAGAGCCCAGGTCCCGTGCCTCTGGCCCTTGAACACGATGTGCCTGCCGTCGGGGGACCAGCGCGGGGATCGCTCGTCTGCGGGATGATCACTCAGCACCTCGAGCGATGTGCCATCCATGCCCATGATATAAAGATCATGTGTTCCCAGAGAATTCTTTTCCTGAAATACTATAAAACGCCCGTCCGGGGAGGCGTCTGCGATCTTGGTATATCGATCTGCCTTACTTTTTAATGTATGAATGGCTTTGAAAGAGCCTCCAGCCAGGGGAACGAGCCCCAGGATTGCGGTCCTGTCCGGCCGCATGAAGCAGGCCAATATCCCTCTGCCATTGGCCAGCCAGGCAATGGGTGCAAGTGCTCCCTCGCTCTTGTCTTCAACTCGGTGAAGGACACGGACCTTGCCTTCCAGCGTAGAGACGACGAGCTCGGCCGGGCCCGCGAGGCCGGGGCCGGATTGCATGAAGACGATCTCTGTCCCATCCGGAGACCATCTGGCGGCCCCGACTCCCGGGTCCCCCTTGGACCAGACGTAATGGGTGATGTAATCCAGTTTATTACTGGAAAGATCATAAATGTATAGGTTTTCACCTACAAAGTCATCTCGTAGGATCAACACTTGTGTTCCATCAGGAGAAATCGCCACGGCTTGTCCGGCATTGGGCCCTTCTAATATCTTAAGGCTGGAAATCCCTGACGGGATCTCCATCTGCAGCGCGGCGAGACGCTCGCGGGCGGCCGCTACCTGTTCCGCCTGGCCTCCGAATTTTTTCAGCACCTGTTCGTAGGCTTTGATGGCCTCGGTCCTGCCGAGCTTTTCATAGCAGAAGCCCAGGTGAAGCTGTGCCTTGGCACCGACCGCGATGTTATCCGGAAACCGTTCGAGGATTTCGGAATAAATATCGATCGCCTTGGACAGATTTCCCTCGACCTCCTCCGCATAAACGCCGGACTGGAAGAGCTGCTCCGCGGTCTGCTGCTGCGCTCCTGCCATCAAGGCAACCAGTATAATGACAAGCATGCCAAGAAATAATTTAGGTCGTCTCATTTTGGATCCTCCTCCATTTTATTTGTCATCAGGAGGAAATGTACGCGCATATTCGCTTCAGTGAATGAAGCGTTTGCGACCAGTCTATGAAGATTCGGTGACATCGATTGTGTCCGAGAATTTGTACCCCACACTCCTAACTCCGATGATGTATCTGGGTTCGATCGCATCATCACCGATTTTTTCCTTAAGTGAGCGATGTGTTTGTCCACTGTTCGCGGCTGAATGTAGACACTCTTACCCCACACCTCATCCAGGATGATGTCGCGGCTCAGGACCTTTCCCTTGTGCCGGATGAGGTAATGGAGCAGGGAGAATTCGAGGGCCGTAAGAGAGAGGGGAGTCCCGGCCTTTTTCGCCTCGTATCTCTCGAAGTCCACTTCAATATCTCCAAAATGATAGGCTTTTGATCCCTGCTGGGATTGTTTTGCCCGTCTCAGGAGGGCCTTGACACGGGCCAGAAGCTCCCTGGCGCTGAAGGGTTTTGTGACATAATCGTCGGCACCAAGCTCCAGGCCCAGAACCTTGTCGATCTCCTGGCTCTTGGCCGTCAGCATCAATATGGGGGTAGCGATGCCCTCTCCCCGCAGGTTTTTGCATACATCGAATCCGTTCATCTGGGGAAGCATGATGTCCAGGATGATGAGGTCCCATCCTTGTTCCTTCGCCATAGAGAGGCCATGCAGGCCGTCCATGGCTCTTGACACCTCGTATCCTTCGAGCCTGAGGTTATCCTCCAAGGCCATCAAGATGCTTTCCTCGTCCTCGACGATCAATATTTTTGCCATCTGTCCATTCCTCATCCGTCCAGGGGTATCAGGATCAAGAATTCGCTCCCTTCCCCCAATCTGCTTTCCACTTTGACTCGTCCCTTATGGGCCTCCACGATCTGTTTGACCAAGGTTAAGCCCAATCCGCTTCCTTTTATGGTGCGAGTCAATTCACTCCCTCCTCGGTAGAATCGACCGAAGATCTTGTCCAACTCATCCTTTTCAATTCCCACGCCGAAGTCTTTTACGCTCATGCCAATAAACGGGCTCTCCTCATATGCCTTGACCACAATATTGTTGGAATTTCCAGAATACTTAACGGCATTGTCGAGCAGGTTTGTGACGGCCTGTGACAGGGCGGCCCGATCGGCCGAAATTTTCGGAAGCGATGCCTGGATCTCCAAATCAATATCGAAACCTGCACACTCCATGCGATCCTGGGCCGCTGACACGATGTCCTGCAGCATGTCAGCGATGTCCGTTGGTTCGAACGCGAATTTCCTTTTCCCCTCTTCCATTTTGGCAAAACTGAGGACGTTCTCTATGAGCAGCGACAGCCGCTCGCTCTGCTGGAGCAGCACCTCATAGTATTTCTGACGCCGCTCCTCCGAAGGGACCCTCCCGGATTCCAGCATTTCCGCGATCTGGCGGATCGAGGTCAAAGGGCTCTTGAATTCGTGGGAGACGGTCGAAACGAAGTCGGATTTCATCCTGGACAGCTCCAGCTCGTGGGTGAACGAACGGATAGCAAAGATCAGTCCAAAAATGAGGATGCCTCCGATCAGGATGAACATGTAGAAGTATATGCCCCTCCGCGAGGAAAGAATCGTCTCGAAGAACCGCAGATCCGGCCCATAGAATTCCAGGGACCAGGGCGGAAAGCCGTCAGTAAAATCCGCTTTGATCGTCAAGGCTCCAGCCGGGGCGGCCGACGAAGCCAGGATCGTTTCGCCATCTCGCCTTCTGACGATCCATTCTGTGTCATCAGCAGGAACCGTATCCTGCAGGGCATTTGAAACTGTGTGGGATTTCAAGACCTCGGAATCGATCAGCAGCCCCCAGTCTTCCCCCGTAGACGAGACATCACCGAACAAGGATACCAGAAACTCCTGCCTGCCGATTGAGAAGGAGAGCCGTTTCAGCGGTTCCAGATATGCTGCGGCAGAGGATTTAAAAACATGCCGCCTCTCAGTCTCCTCCCTCCTTGTCTTCTCTTCATCCAGCAGACTTTCAAATTCACTCTGTTGCGATCGGGGGTCCCCGCGGGCGGATTCGCGGGTGAGATGCTCTTCGAGAAGGCCTTTTGTCCTTGAGGAGTAGTGGTCGAACTGGGCGCGGTCCAGGGTCCATCGACCCTGCAGTAAATCCCTGTAAGCCTGGATGTAGCTGCTTAAGGCTTGAGAAAAGTCATCGAGCGCTATGTGCAGGGATCCGATCTCGAGGCGAGCCGCCAGGCCCCATGGGACGCCATCTCTGATTTTGACCTGGTCGTAATCTTGGGCCAGGGTTTCGTAGGTTCTCAGGGCCTCTCGGTTGCGCTTGGATTTTTTTTGAATCCTCGCGATCTTGCTCAGGACATCGGCCCGGGAGGCAGGCTCAGACAGCCTGTTTAGTGCCTGTCGGTATTCACGGAGGGCCAGCGGATGATTCTTTTTTTGAAATTCAAGAATCTCGCCTTTTTGAATTAGCCGTGTCGTTTCTCCATCCAGAGGAGCTACAGGAGGATACAGAACGTCCGGGTTGGGGAGAAACAGCAGGTGTGCGTTTGGGAATCGGATGTTTCGGCTATTATCGAACGCGAAGATCTCCTCGATCAAAGGCTCCTGCTGCTTGAGTTTTTCCAGGGAGAAAGAAAAATCTGCAGCGTCTTGATCGCCCTTTGCAGCCAGGATAGTCAGGAACGAACGCTCGCAATTGCGGAGGCTTTTATCGATGGATGCTGTGACTCGATCGGCGATTCGTTGATGCTCTTCGAGGCGGGCTTTCTCCAGGAGGGCTTGATCGTTCCGGACACCGCGAAACGCGAGGTATCCCAAAAGCAAACTCGGCAGTGCGATGCCGAAAATGAAAAGGAGAATGATCCTTGTACGCTTATGTTTCACCCACATCCTGAAATCAATTTTTGGAATATGACAATATCCCCGGTATGCCCGTAAATATATTATCTAACTCCTTGGAGAAAAACAAGAGAACACCTTGAGGAATAAGGATAAAAAGCACCGCCCTGCAAAGGATGAATAGAGAGATACGATTGTGTGATGTTTGTGCGAAGGGCCTTTTCCGGCTTACTGTTGCACCCGCCCGGCATTTTGTATAGAGTGCAGGAAAAGAGGAGGAGCGCATGAAAAAAGGAACGCGTATATCCCTGCTCCTGGGAGCGATCCCGTTCATCACCCTGGTCTTTGCCCTTCCCCTGGTCAACCGGATCCAGCCGACGGTCCTCGGCCTTCCCTTCCTCCTGTTCTGGATCCTGCTGTGGGTCCTGCTGACACCGCTGATCCTTTTCCTGGCCTACCGGGCCGAGCAGCGCTTCAACCCCCCGGACGAGGGAGAGGAGCAGTGAGTGTCGCGCTCATCATCATCCTGGCCGTCGTCCTGATCTCGGCCGCCGTTGGGATCTACGCCGGCCGCAACCTCGAGATGAACCTCGAGAACTGGACGGTGGGCGGCCGCCGCTTCGGCGTCCTGC
>SDBS01008263.1_pt1 | contig 10070 bp, 12 predicted proteins | sample 2277091 | NCBI WGS metagenome assembly SDBS01 (sample SAMN10404972, study PRJNA504765) | marine sediment metagenome | isolation source: marine sediment core GS10_PC15, 163 cmbsf | place: Arctic Ocean: Southern Knipovich Ridge | collected 2010 | reverse complement strand
TTTCATCCCAATTGACCTGGAACGAGCACCGGCACCATACTCAGCAAGCAAAGGACAAGCGTGAACGAAGAATCGCATTTAAAACACTGCTTGGTAAAAATGACCGCTGCCGGCCTGGCAGAGGCCGAGGCGGGGGGCCGAGTTGTGGCCGGGCCTCTTGCCGACTCGCCGGGAAGTTGCCAAGGAAGCCGAGCGGAAACAGATGGACAAAGACGGACGAGAGATCCAACAAGGCTTGTTCATCTCCCAAATGCTGAGCGATCCGGCGCTGGGCTCGCACTTATTATTGAGTATGCTGCAACCCACCCGCGAAGCGGCAGAGCGGCTGGACGAACTGGTCAGCAAAGGCTCTATCGATCTGGGAGCCGCTCGAGTGGAAGTCCGGGGCGAAACCGGGTACCTCTACCTCGAGCACCCTTGATATTTAAACGCCGAGGACGACGAGACACTGGGGCCTCTAGAGGTCGCGGTCGATCTCGTGCTGCTTCATCCCGGGCTCCGCATGGGAGTTTTGCGGGGTGGCCGGGTGGATCATCCAAAGTACAAGGGACGCCGAATTTTCTCGGCTGGAATCAACCTTACCAAGATCTACCACGGCAAGGTTTCGTACCTGTTCTACATCGTGCGGGATCTGGGTTTTGTGAACAAGCTTTATCGCGGTCTGGCCCTGGGTGAGCAACACCCTGAGGAGCCGGAGACGACCGTCGAAAAACCCTGGATGGCGGTGGTGGACGGCTTTGCCATCGGAGGAGGCTGCCAGCTCCTGCTGGTTATGGATTACGTCATTGCCGAGTCAGGTGCCTACTTCAACTTGCCGGCGCGGAAAGAGGGGATCATACCGGGTGCCGCCAACTTGAGGCTGCCGCGCTTCATGGGCGAGGGGCTGGCGCGCCAGGCCATCTTGTTCGATCGAACCTTCTCGGTGGACGAGCCCGAAGGACGGACGATCGTCAACGAGATCCACCCTCCCGGGGAACTTGATGCCGCGGTGGAGAACGCCGTGGCCAATGCGGTGGGCTCGGGCATGGTCAGCGCTGCAGGAAACCGTAAGGCCATCCGTGTGGAGACCGAGCCCCTGGACAAGTTCCGCCGCTATATGGCCACCTACGCCAGGGAGCAGGCTTATTGCCACTTCAGCGAGCAACTGACTCACAACCTCGAGAAGCACTGGCAAGCAAGCTCCCGGAAGCTCAAGGACTAACACTTACAGAATGTTTATTCCTGTCTGTTGCCGTCTCTATCGGCGCCCGCCACCGTGTCACGGCCGCGGCCCGGGTCCGTTTACTGGAGAATGGGAGCAGATTTCGCGCCGGAAGCGATCCGGCGATACTCGCTGTTTTATTCCGTTCACCACCACCGGGGTTACTATCCGGAAATCGACAAGGACCTGGTTCTTCTGGACTACTTGAGGATCGTGGATTACGGCGATGTGGAAGTCGTTCCCGAGGATACCGAAGAAACCCTGAGACGAGACACAAATATTGGGTTGGTTGCCTTTGACGCCCACATGGACCTATCACAAACGCTGGAGTGCTGGGCGTCGGTGCAATGGGTGAAGAGCTTCGAGCTGTGAATGTTGAGCCCGAAAAATTTCGTCCTGATAGGCATTCGTTCCAATGTCCCGGGAGACCCTGGTGGGCTATGACGTTTGTGAGATGACGCCGGACTACGACGTAAACGGCATGGGGGCGCAGTTCTGCGCCCGAACCGTTGTCGAGATCCTGGGGGGTCTTGCGCTACAGAAGCGGAAGCAATCCTGAGTAGTCACTCGGCTCGAAGTACATTCACCGGATCCACCTGGCTGGCTCGTTTAGCAGGCATCAACGTAGAGACCAGAGCGATCGAGAGGACGACAACCGGTGCGGAAGTCAAAATCCACGGATCCCATGGGGTTACTTCATAGAGGAGTGACTCCAGAACCGCGCGCCGGAGAAAACTTGACATACAAGTTATAAACATCTACTAATAGTATATGTACATCTACTAATAGTATACGATCCGTAAGAATGGCAAACATCCATAGGCTGATATCCTCAAGAATCCGCGTCGAGCTTTTAAGGATCCTGGTTTTAGACCCCGAGAACGCATTCAATATAAATGAACTGAGCAGGCGAACGGGTTTTTCCCTAAGGGGAGTAGAGAAAGAGCTCAAAAACCTGCTTTCGGGTGGGATACTGAGAAGAGAAATCACAGGCAATCAGCACCGTTATCAGCTTGATCCGCTGTGCCCAATCCAGCGAGAGATCAAGGGGATAATCATAAAAACTGTGGGGATTGCGGGATTGTTAAAACAGGCCCTGAGGTCGGTCGAGCCTAAGATTGATCACGCCTTTATTTATGGGTCATTTGCATCGGGGGACTATGGCAATGACAGTGATGTGGATCTTTTTATTGTGTCAGAGCTTACTGGGCTCAAACTAGCCGAGCTATTAGGAGACGTGCAAAACGAGATCGGCCGGTCTATTAATGTTTCGCAGTTCACCTCGGATGAATACAACCAGAGGAAAGAACACAACGATCATTTCTTGACTCGGGTACTTGAAGGTTCAAAGATCACCATTATCGGGGACATAGATGAGCCTTGAACTTTGGAAACGAAACGGTTGGCTGCGTGAACATAAAACAGGCGATGGCATTCCGCCAGTACCTGCGCTTTGCTTCACCAGGTCTTCCTCCTCCGGTCAAAATGTCTGCGAATCCCTCGTCGAGGTCCCCTAGCACTACTACTTCTTTTCTCTCGCCATGGAAGAACAACCCGAGGAGTATGTGAGCAAGTATCGGCGGGCGTGGCTTCATGACTCAGCGACCGCCTGTCTTCTGCGTCAACTCTGCCAGGCGCTCGAGACGCCCGACGCCCATGAGCTTCGCCGCCCGCGATATTTCACCGCATGGTCAGTGGCTGTTTATACGCTCTCTACAAGAAGCGAGCAAGGTGAGGGGTATGCCTCCGCGCACAGGATGCTGCCCCTCACCCTGCCGTATCTAATCCAAGTCGATCACGAAGATGCAGTTGAATTCTCAAAACGGGAATCAAGGAATCCTGTAGTGTTTGTGGAACCGTTGTTCACGCCGCTCCGAGGCTCGCGGCGTCCACCTGCGCCGAGATAGACTGAAGCGTGGCACACACCATCGAAGCCGCCGCGAGTGGCCGGGCCAAATGTCGCGGCTGCGGAGAGCGCATCATCAAAGGAGAGCTACGACTCGGCGCGCGCTTGCCGAACCCATTCGTCGAGGGCGAGCTGACCCTGTGGCTTCACCTCGTTTGTGGCGCGTACAAGAGTCCTCAACCGTATCTCGAAGCTGCACAGGACACGACGGAAACCATCGACAAGGCAGAATGGCTCGATACGGAAGCGAGGCGGAGTCTCGAGTACAAGCGCCTAGCGCGCCTCAACGGCGTGGAACGCGCCGCCACCGGCCGATCCCTCTGTCGTAGCTGCCGCGAGCCGATCGATAAGGGGAGGTGGCGCATCTCACTCGTTTTCTACGAGGAAGTAGAAGGTCGTTTCCAGCCCGCAGGATTTATTCACCCGAAATGCGCGAAGGAGTACTTCGGGACGAGCGACGTGATCGATCGACTCCAGCACTTTTCTCCGGTGCTGGGAGCGGAAGACGTTCACGAGCTGCGCGCCGAGTTGTGTGCCCTCGCCGGCGATTGATATCTCTCAGAGCTCGCGGGGGTACCTGCGTATCTCCTCATGTGTGCCCACGCGCAGGAGAGACAGGAGCTTCCTCTGAATCATAAAGACCAGCCGAAGTCCTAGCCCCACCCTTGCCTCCCAGATGCCGCTGTTATGCAGCTTCCGAATTCCTAGCCCCGCGTGAAGGTGGGGCTCGCCGATGGCACGAGGAAGCGAGAGGACCGCTTGGAAGACCGCGGATTTTCGATCTTGCGGGAGTGCCCGAACGTCGCGCTGGAAACGATCGGTCAGCTCGATTTTCATTGGCAGTGGCGCTAGGGTCGTTTCTTCCTAACGGAGCTGGTGCCGCGACGTGCTTTTGATGGCCTCCCGCTTTGGAGATACTTGACAGCCTTCTCGGCGCTTTCCAAGACGACGCTCGAACCTTCCTGCCGTTCTGCTTCCAGGCGATGCCACAAGCGCTCAGCTTGTGGGTCGGTCATTTGGGGACGAAGCTCGAGATCCTCTTCCGACAACGGCACGATGGCCGCTACATGCTTGGACCCGCGCATGAGAATCACCTGTTCGCCTCTCTCGGCTGCCTCCACGAGGGCGTTGAGGCGGGCCTTCGCGTCACGGATGGTTACGGCTCGCATGAAAAGAGTATAAATTAAGATAGAGTCTTTGTAAAGAGACTTATTATAAGGACCTTATATCGGCGAACTCGGTCCAGACCGAGCTCCTATACTGGAGCACAACTTGTACCTTGCCGAACGCGACTACGGCAAAACCGCCAGAGGCGGATTCTCCGCTTGCCCACAAACGAGGAGCAGCATCAAAGGGAGAACAAGTCTCAGCATCGGACTTCCTTACCTTTGAGCGAACGTATCCATCATCAAGTAAGGATCTCCCAGCGGGTAGAGAACCGGGCAAGTACAGCCCCTTCGGATGTACTCCTCGACACCAGAGCGCGCTTCTTCAGGGGTGCCGGTGACGGTGATACGAAGGACCAGCTCGTCGGGAACGTATTGCATGGCTTTCTGCACCTGCTCCTTGGTGGCCGGCCAGCCGAGAATCGACTGGACTTTCTTTACCGTTTCGTCACTCACTCCCGAGGCTTTGGCGATGTGAGGTTGCTGGGCCAGGTACTGGGTGATGAGCCCTTTGGCGCCCTCTATGGCCCGCTTTCGATCCCTGTCGACCGAGCAGACGCTGAGATGCGGCCGATCGACAGCTTCCAGGCTGCGGCCGGATTTGCGGGCGCCTTTTTCGAGGAGCTCCATGGCGCGATCGTTGTACGTGGGAGGGACGCAGTAGTGCAGCAAACAGCCATCGGCAATCTCGCCGGCGAGCTCCAGCATCTTGTTTCCGGTGGCTCCGATGTAGACCGGAACCCGCCGTGGCTCGCGGCGGCCGTGCACGACGTCCAGCTCGATACCTTTCACCCGATGGAACTCGCCGTCGAAGGAGACGTTTTCCATCGCGAGGAGGCGTCGAAAGACATCCAGGGTCTCGCGCATGGCTCGCAAAGGTTTGCGGCGCTCGATTCCGCAGTTCTCTGCCAGCGGATCCCACCAGGCTCCAATGCCGCAGAGAATGCGGTTGGGGGCCAGGTCATCCAGTGTCAAGAAAGTGGCCGCCAGCAAACCGATGTTTCTCGTCCAGTTGTTGATGACGCCCGAGCCGATTCGGATACGATCGGTGACGGCTGCGTAAGCGGCCATGGGGACGATGGCGTCGCGAACCAGTCGGCTCTCAGCCTGCCAAACGGCATCGAATCCCTTGCTTTCGGCATATTTCGCGTAAGCGATACAGGCGGAAAGAGGGTGTGCATCCTGTAAATAAAGCGCAACTCGTCGGTTCGACATGGTCGGGTCCTCGCGTCTCGTTCGGAAGGATATCTACAGACTGCCCGGGGAAGCAAGAGGAAAGCGGGTGGCCGGGTAGCGACACATCGATGTAGTATAGGCACCGTTTTTTGGTTCGTGTCCCCTTCGGGGGAAGAGAAGATCCGTGATTTCCCGGAGGGTACGCCTAAGAGGTGCCCCGACTGTCGTCGGGGGTTTTATCCATTATGTTGGAGGAATCATGAATAGAGTAACGGGTTATCTTTTTTTCTTCGGTTTATTGCTATTTGCAGTGGCAGCCTTTACCGGCTGTGGCCCGAGTCAGGAACCGGCGGATCTGGTTTTGACCAACGGCAAGGTCGTCACGGTAGATTCGCAGAAGCCTGAAGCTGAAGCGATTGCCATCGTCGGTGATCGGATTGTGGCGGTAGGCAGTAGCAGCGAGATGGACGCTTACATTGGAGATTCCACCGAAGTGATCGATTTGGAAGGGAATCTGACGATACCCGGCATCATCGAAGGGCACGGCCACTTCTCGAGCCTCGGTCGGTCGAAGATGATCCTTGACTTGACTCAGGTGGTGTCTTGGGACGAAATCGTGGAGATGGTGGGACAAGCGGCGAGCCAGGCCGAGCCGGGTGCTTGGATCCTGGGCCGAGGCTGGCACCAGGAAAAATGGAATGCGCAGCCGACTCCCAACGTGGACGGTTTGCCGACGCATGAGAGGCTCAGCCAAGTCTCCCCCGACAATCCGGTTCTCCTCACTCACGCCAGCGGCCACGGATCCATGACCAATGCCAAAGCCCTGGAGCTGGCCGGGATCGGCCGGGATACTCCCGATCCTCCGGGAGGAACGATCGTGCGCGACGGGAAAGGCAACGCTACCGGGGCGCTCCGGGAAAAAGCTCAAATGGCGGTCCGTGGGGCCGCCGCCGAGTATGACGAAGCGCGTCCCGCCGAGGAGCGCAAGGCGGATGCTTTGAGGTCGGTGGAGCTGGCAGGCCAGGATTTGCTCTCCAAGGGCATTACCAGCTTCCAGGACGCCGGTTCATCCTTCGAGACCATCGACTTCTATAAGGAGCTGGCCGATCAAGGGAAACTCCCGGTTCGCCTCTACGTGATGGCCCGCTTCGAGACCAATGAGACCATGGCCGAGAAGCTCCCCGCCTACCGGATGGTGAATGAGAGCAACGGTTTCCTGACGGTGCGCGCCATCAAACGACAGATCGACGGGGCGCTTGGGCCGCATGGCGCATGGCTGCTCGAGCCCTATAAAGACTTACCCGAGAGCACCGGTCTGGTTCTCGAGCCGGTCGACGACATCGCCCGCACCGCGGAGATCGCGATTGAAACCGGGTATCAGGTCAACACCCACGCCATCGGAGATCGTGCCAACCGCGAAACGTTGGACATCTACGAGAAGGCTTTCAAGGCGGCGCCCGATGGCGGCGCTAGTCTCCGCTGGAGGGTCGAGCATGCCCAACATTTGCACCCCGACGACCTCCCCCGATTTGCGGAGCTAAAAGTCATAGCCGCCATGCAAGGCATCCACTGCACCTCGGATGGTCCCTGGGTGTTGAAGCGGCTCGGTGAAGAGCGGGCCGAATCCGGAGCCTATATGTGGCGTGACTTCATCGAAGCCGGCGTGGTAGTGACCAACGGCACCGACGTGCCGGTCGAAGATGCCGATCCCATCGCCAGTTACCATGCTTCGGTCACCCGCCAGATGAAAAACGGCGAGCTTTTTTATCCGGCGCAAAACATGACCCGGGAAGAGGCGTTGAAGTCGTACACTCTAAACAACGCTTACGCCGCTTTCGAAGAAAACGACAAGGGGTCCATCACTCCCGGCAAGTACGCCGACATCACCGTGTTGTCCAGAGACATCTTGACCGTGCCCGACGACGAGATTCTCGAGGCCAAGACGGTTTACACCATCGTGGCTGGGAAAGTGAGGTTTCGGGGCGAGTAAGGCCAGGACCACCGGCGGTTCGTGTTGTTTGTGGCGGTTGGATGAAAATCCGCCATCCGCTATAATGTGCACATAGCGCACAAGGTGCACACATGACTACAAAAACCCGAGGCATTCGAATTTCAAGCGAACTGGAGGGCGAGATCACTCGGGAAGCCGAAGAGCGGGGAAAGTCTTGGTCCGGCGCCACGAGCGAGCTTCTCGACGAAGCTATTAGGATGCGGAGGGCGCCGGGCATTGTTTTCGTGGACGGGCCAACAGGACGCCGGCCGGTCATCGCCGGATCCGGAATCGATGTGTGGGAGGTTGTTGAAACCTGGCGACAGTGTGGCGAGGACTATGATGAGGTCCGGCGCAACTTCGATTGGCTGAACGAGCCGCAGATTCGTGCCGCTCTTGCTTATTATTCCCTCTATCCGGATGACCTCGACGCCAGGATCGAACGCGAACGGCGGTGGACACCGGACAAGGTTTGGAAGGAGCTTCCATTCTCAGCGCCGAAGGGGAAGCGGCGTTAGGAATGCGCTTTCTCCTCGACGAGGACCTGAATCCGAAAACAGCGTTAATAGGAAAGCGTCTCGGGATTGATGTCGTGAGCGTTCACGATATCGGAAGGAGAGGTCTAAGCGACCGCGAGCAACTCGAGTTCGCAGCGGAGGAGCACCGTATTTTGGTGACCCGAAATCGTGACGATTTTATCCGGCTTACGGTTGCCTTTTTTCATGCCGGTTCTCCGCATTGTGGGATCCTGATCGTGCCGTTCAGCCTCCCCAACAGCCAGCCGGCTCGCATGGCTCGGGCTCTGAAGCGATGGTCGGATCGGCAGCGTCGCTATGGCGAACCGGGAGCTTATTGCATTGATTTTCTCACCGGCTGAAGCCATTTTGGTGCCTTGACAAGCTCGTCCTAACAAGCCAATAACATAGGTGGAGATATGCGATCCGCAGGTGGTAATCCTGCAATTGCTGAAAAAATGCCTGAAACCCAACATCCTTACGCCGATTTCATCCACGAGGTGGGTAAGCCCGCCCGCTACATGGGCGGTGAGCACCTCTCCATCGTCAAGAACTGGGATGAAGTAACTGCCACACTGGCCTTGTGCTTTCCCGATGCTTACGACATCGGGATGAGCCACCTGGGAACCAAGATTCTCTACTCCGTCGTCAACCGGGAGCCCGATTTGTGCCTGGAGCGGGTCTTTTGTCCCTGGCTCGATATGGAACGCGAGCTACGTGATCGGGACCTGCCTCTGGTCAGCTTGGAGACCCATCAGCCTTTATCCCGGTTCGATATCGTCGGCTTTTCTCTTCAGTACGAGCTGACTTTCACCAATATCTTGACCATGCTGGATCTGGGGGGAATCCCGCTTCACTCTGCGCAACGCTCTTTGGACAATCCGCTGGTCATTGCCGGCGGGCCGGTGGCGACTCAGCCGGAGCCCATGGCTCCTTTCATCGATCTCTTCTTGGTGGGTGACGCCGAGCAGCGGCTGCCGCGGTTGATGCGACACTACGCGGAGATGAAACGAGACGGCCGTCTCAGCCGGACCGAAATGCTGGTCGAGCTGGCCAAGGAGGGCGGCGTTTACTGCCCCGAGCTCTATGAGCGTGAGCTCTGCGAGCGCTCCAACCTCTTGGTGGTGGGCAAGCCGAAGCTTCCGGGCGTACCGGAACGGGTGAGCCGTGCCTTCGTGGAGGACATCAACCGCTATCGGTTCCCCGACGACTCTCCGGTGCCGGTGGCGGAGGCGATTTTCGACCGCATGGCCATCGAGATCGCTCGGGGATGTACCGAGGGGTGTCGCTTTTGCCAGGCGGGAATGATTTATCGGCCGGTACGCGAACGGGACCCCGATCAAGTAGTGGAAACGCTGGTTTCGGCGGTCGATAAAGGCGGCTACGATGAAGCGGCCGTCACCTCCCTTTCCACTGCAGACTACTCCTGTGTATCACCGCTGGTTAAAAAGACCATGCAGCGGCTGCGCCCGAAAAAGATCGCCCTGGGGGTCTCGAGCCTTCGTGCTTACGGCCTGGACGAAGATCTTCTGGATGAGATGGCCAGTGTGAAAGCCACCGGTCTCACCTTTGCGCCCGAGGCCGGGACGCAGCGCATGCGTGACGTCATCAACAAGAACATCACCGAGGAAGACATCTTCACCACCTGCCATCGCGTTTTCTCCCGGGGATGGAACCGCATCAAGCTCTACTTCATGATCGGCCAGCCGACCGAGCAGGACGAAGACGTGGTGGGTATCGCTCGGATGGGTAAGCAAGCAGTCTCCATCGGTAGAGAGTACCAGCGCAACGTCAACGTGACGCTATCGATTTCCTCCCATGTGCCCAAGCCCCACACGCCTTTCCAGTGGTGTGCCATGGATTCGATAGAAGAGATCGAGCGCAAGCAGAACTTGCTCAAGCGGTCCGCAGGCCGCAGCTTCAAGCTGCGTCGGCACGACGTGCGGGTGTCTCATCTGGAAGGGATCATCTCGAGGGGCGATTACCGGGTGGGATGGCTCGTCGAACGGGCTTGGCGCAAGGGTGCCCGCTTCGATGGTTGGGACGAGCAGTTTGACTGGGAGATATGGCAGAAGTCCCTGGATGAGTGGGAGGTGGACTCCCTCCTGTTCCGCGT
>SDBS01008262.1_pt1 | contig 10072 bp, 9 predicted proteins | sample 2277091 | NCBI WGS metagenome assembly SDBS01 (sample SAMN10404972, study PRJNA504765) | marine sediment metagenome | isolation source: marine sediment core GS10_PC15, 163 cmbsf | place: Arctic Ocean: Southern Knipovich Ridge | collected 2010 | reverse complement strand
GTATATTGATTCTATTTTGAATCCTTGAAGTAGATTTTGAAGTTGGAACAGAGAATAATGCCTGTGAAATACCTCAGCACTTTTATTTGATTTCTTATTTAGCTGAAGAAAAGCGTATATCTTGGGGAAATAATGCTTAAAATTTAAAGGATCTAGAAAGGTAAAAAGACCATTATGAGGACAACTCAAGAGAAATACGCCGTTAGGTTTTAGCACTCGCCAGATTTCTTGAATCATTTTACTATCATCATTCACATGTTCTAGCACCTGGGAAAGAGCCACTAAATCAAAACGTTCATTTTTAAAAGGCAACTGTGTACCATCTCCTTGAACAAATACCACGCTACTGTGAGGTATGATTTTCTGTTTGTTCTTCAATAAATTATCTTTGGCTGAGGAAATATAATCAAAATTTATGTCGAATTCAATCGTGAAGCCTATACGTCTAAGTCGGCTAACTAATGTCTTGCCAGGTCCGCATCCAAGATCTAAAGCTGTCCTAAATTCCTGATTTTTAGCAAATTCGAGTAAATCACGCATACTTGCTCACCAAAAGTTTCTTGTACACTTCATAAAATTGTTTCGCCACAACTTTATATGAGTATGACTCGATAACTTTTTCCCGTCCTCTCCGGCCAAGTTCTTTTCTTTTCCTTTCATTTGTAAGGAGTTCGCGGATTTTTGCTGCTAAGTCTTTGGTATTTTTTTCCTGAAAGATAAGTCCCCCTCCTGTCTTTCGAATGATGTTTGGAATTTCCCCTGAACTGGAACCGATGACCGGTACTCCACAAGCCATTGCTTCAATGAGGACACGTCCGAACGGTTCCTTCCAGCTTTTTGTTGTACGGGAAGGGACAACCAAGATGTCCATGCAGTTATAGTATTCAAAAATTTCATTATGGAGCACAGCAGGTAATATCTTGATAAGATCGTCAAGCCCCAGACTTTCAACTACTCGCTTCATTTTTTCTTCGTAAGATCCACTACCCACGATCAAAGATTGAAACTTCATATTTTTCCTAGATAACATGGATAAAGACTGCACAAAATCAGCGACGCCTTTTTCTTCTGTTAATCGACCCACATAGCCAACCACCAAACTGTTTAAGTCGAGTTTCTCTCTCAGAACTGATGTATCCCTGGAGCAAAACCGCTTGCGCTCCACCGCGTGTGGAATTACGAATATTCTCTTTAGATAACCTTTCTTGCGCAAAATTTTTTTAATCTCTTCCGAACGCACTACAGCACAACTTGATATACGAAAAACTATTCGCTCAAATATCGAAAAAGGCAGAGGATGTTGCTTGAAGATGTTCTGGGAAGAGCGAAATAAAATTTTTGCTCCGATTTTCTCTCCCGAAAGAGCAAACTGGAGAGCAGATAGACTCCATGGCTCTTCATCAATATGGATTATATCGGGCTTGAATTCTCTAACAGGCTTCCACCAATAGGGATAAAAGTAGAGGTGAATGCCTTTATCCCCCAATAGTCTATTTCTACCTGCAAACAGAGGACGCTTTACAAAAATCTTTCCCTTAAAGTTAGGTAAGATCGAGGGCCTAAGCCTTCCTCGTAAATCCGTATTGAAAATACCAGGGATTACCAGCGCTATCTCCAAATTTTCGAACTTCGCTAGTTCAGCAAAAAGCTCTTGATTCACATCCACCACACAAGCGTGGCTAACGACTAGGATTTTCATCTTGTCTCTTCAACTTCTTCTTGTCTTCAAGAATTTCAAAATAGACTTTTTCATATTTTTCTGCCATCTTTGCCCAAGAGTAGTTCTCGGCTGTGCTTCTAGCGTTCCTTCCAATCTTTTTCCGCAATTCTCTATCTGAGATTAGAAGTTCGATCTTTTTTCTTATCTCCTTTGAATTCGTTGGATCCCTTAAAAGAATCCCGTTTTCCATATCCTTTATCAATTCTGAAGCTCCACAATACCGAGAATCAGAAACTATCGCAGGAACTCCACAAGCCATCGCTTCCAGAACCACCATTCCAAAAGGATCATGTCTTGTTGGGAAAACAAAAGCTTCTATTCCTTTGAAAATCTTATCTAAATCATTTCTAAAACCAATAAATTTCATTTTCTCTGAGAGGCGATCTTCTTCTACTCTTTTTACGAAAGGACTTCTCCTATTGTTTCCTGCTATCAAGAGCTTGACCCTATTGCTATTCAAATCCTTAAGACTTTCCAATAGGTAACTCAATCCCTTTCTATTAATTCTAATATCTCCAGCAAAGAGGATAAGAAAGTCATCTTTTTCCAAATTGAACTCTCGAATAACAAATTTTTTACAAATAGACCTATCCTTCTCACTAAATTCCTCAGTATTAACACCATTAGGAATAACTCTGATTTTCTTTTTTAAAACTCCTGCTTTACTTATCAGTTCTGTCTTCACCTTTTTGGAGACTGCTATAACTAAACCTTTTCTTTTGTGGTAAATTATTCTTTCAAGCCAAACATTGAACCGAGTGTACAACCAATAGTAGATTTTTATTAATCCCTTCTCTTGATTGATTTCATCTGAAACCTCTGCCCAAGCACTATGGCAGAGATGACAGGTGTTGACATCGTAAGGAGTAAGACTTACAGTGCCATTCAAATGAACGATATCATAATGGCTTTTTGATAACCTCCAGGTGACTCTTAGAAGAAAAATTATCCCCTTGATTAGATTTGGCTTCTCTATGAGAATAGAGACGTAGTGATAAATAATATTATCTAATTCAAGTAAATCCTGACTCACCCTATTTGCATATAAGTGAACCTCGTGACCGCGCGCAGCTAAGTATTTGACAAGCTCACAATTTACTCTCCCTTGTCCATCTCTTTTTATGATATTATGAGTGACAATCGCTATCTTTAATCTATTCGCTATTTTCATGGTCAAATTCCACCTTTCCTGCAGACTGCGATAAGGTTTTGACATTGTCTGAGCATTCCTTTAGCAATTTCAAAATCTTCAAGTGACGGAACTTCGTTTGCGACTCCCAATTTTCCTAGAATAGACTTCCGTTTTTTGCATGCCAAACGTAACCTGAGATTAAACATATCGAACCTTTTTAAGAAACTGTAAAAAGAGTAACGTAACGTTCTGGGTTTCCTGCGTTGTCCGTACAGTTCGACAGTGGGAAAAATTCTGGACAACCTAGCCTTAAGTTCTTTTGAACTCATTAAATTAACATGAGGGAGATTTCTTATATTTATACTTTTCATATGGAGATGATCGGTAAGCCGGTTAGGGGTACTAATTACTAGCACGCCATTCGGTTTTAGGATATGGAAAGCTTTCTTTAAGAATATGTGATCATCTCTAAGGTGTTCAATAACCTCCAAACAAGTCACCAGATCGAAAGTACCATCATCAAAATCTAGGGCTAGGAAATCCATCATTCTGAATTTCAAATTTGGATAAGAATAATGTTTTTTGGCATAGTCTATCGCCTCCTGGGAATAATCGACTCCAATAATCTTCTGGGCGACACGGCTAAGAAGATCACATCCGTAGCCCGCTCCACAGCCAGCATCAAGTATTACTTTATTCACAGCAAATTGAAGAGCGAAATAATACCTCATTAAATGTGATATAAACAGTCCATTACTGTAGTTGGGCATTATGCGCTCCTCCGTTGTGGTTCTTTGTCTCTTGATATTCTTGAGTCTCATGGTTTTCTAGTTCGAAAATCCCAGATTTTGTCCCACCATATGGGTACAGCATCCCACTGGTCCGGATTGCATTTTCGACAAAGAGGAATTTTATAGGAATCATCCTTCATATGTATCTGTCTGATCCGTTGGAATTTACCGCCTGCCCAGATGGCTCGCAATGACTCTTTTCCGAAGTTTCCCATTTTCATTGTACAGTCCCAGTCGTTGCAACACAAAGCCACATCACCGTTGTTACAAATATCAAGCTCGTTCCACAGGCGAAAACAGGGACGTCGGTTGGGACGATCTCCACTTTCCTTCCCTTTGACACTTCCAGCTCTTGTAGTAAAGTTACCTACGTAAACATGGTCTGCAACTTTTCTCCAAAACTTTAAGAAGGCAGAGACTTCATGACGATTTTCTGACATAACAATCATTCCGATATTGACGTATGGCCTGCTTCGTCTGAGCCCGTTTCTCATCTTAATGAAATTGAGTACGTTATTTTTAACTTCCTCAAAGACTAGGTTTTTCCTTATTCTTTCATAAGTAGCCTTACTAGCCCCATCAATAGTTATGAAGAGGGAATGAACAAAGGATCGAATTACAGTTTCAGCTTTTTCCTCCGTCAAAAGACTTCCATTGGTGTGAAGAATGATCTTTGACCGACGGGCTTTCTGATGTATATACATCAAGTATCTTTCAAGATCAGGGAGAAGTAGCGACTCTCCGTAAAAGTAAGGTAGGATTTTTCTTACACTAATAGATGCACATTCATCAATGATTTTTCTAAAGAGACTGAATTCCATCTTTTTGACGGGACGTTTCATCCTCTTTCTTGGACACATGATACAATCCGCGTTACAAGCGTTGGTGACCTCAATAGAAACCACCGCAGGAATAGCTAACATTCGGCGGATTCTATGAGTAAATAGCATCCTTCTGCCCAGCGAGGTTCCCATTGCTAAAGTTTCCACCTTGCTATAGATGGCCTTTAGCAAAAACTTAAACGTTAGTCTCAGATTCATTTCAGTCCTTTTGACAAACAAGATCTGTCAGAACATGTTCGATTTCTCTGGTCATCCTTTCTGCGGTAAAGTATTTCTCTACCCTTTTTTTTCCAGCGATACCCATCCTGCCACGAAGTCCCGGATTTCTTAGTAGTTTAATACAAGAACTCGCTATCGCATCAGCGTTCTTTGGCGGTACTAAGATTCCCGTTTTTTCATGCACTACTATCTCACCTGGCGCTCCTATGTCTGTTGCGATAACAGGTTTAGCTACAGACATAGCCTCGGTCATTACTAAACCGAAAGGTTCTGGTGAAGAGGAGGCATGAACTATGACATCCGAAGAAGCCATTATAGAAAGTCTATCCTCTCTGAATCCAGTAAAGATTATCTTACTCTCAAGATTTAGTTTCTTAACCAACATTTTTAGTCTTCTAGCATAAGGTTTGTCACGGTCACGAGTAGCATCCCCGACAAGAAGAAATTTAGCCTCAGGAATTTCTTTAAGAATTTTTGGGACGGCCCGAATAAAAAATTCTTGCCCTTTCCAGCTCATAAACAAACCAACCATAGTAATTAAGGGAGCATCTGATTTAGCTCTAAATTCCTCCCAAATTGAATGAGGAGGTAGTCTGTTTATAATAGGTAGTGTAATCCCATGGTAGATGAGCTTGTTCGGTGCCCTAAAATACCTGGAGAGGAGCGATTTAGTGTAGGCACTGTTAGCTAAGATGAGATTGGTAGGCACAAGGTCTATGAACTTTGTAAAGATGTCCGAGGATTCCGTGATACCATGACAACACCACACACTAGGTCGATGCCTCATGTAAGCTGCAGTTCCACCATAAAGATGCTCCTTACCTCCATTACTGAACACGACAGAAATATTTTCCTCTCGAATGATTTTAGCAATTTTTATTATTGTCGCTAAAGTACGGTGTAGATACCTAAATCTTCTCGAGAGAATAACTCTTACCGAAAATCCTTTAGCTTGAAACTCTTCGACCAACTTTCCTGGACTTAAGAAAATGAGCAACGGTTCAAACTTGTATTTATTCAAACAGTCAATAAAGTAACGAAGGAAGTTGACAGAACCTCCCTTTTGTGCGCCTTCGCAGTGAACTATAAGAAGTTTAATCATTTTCTTCTCTCAGAGAAAGTTTTTACATCCACATACTCCTTATCCATCCACCCAATAAGGAGCCAAAGCAAAGGGACAAGAGCATAGTTTGCACCTATAAGGAGTTGACCCATAGTGACGAATAGTATAGCAAATACCACGATGTAACGCAGGTTTTTAGAGTTAAAATACAAGAACATTACTTCTTTGAAGATTTGAAACATAATGACTAAGTATAATACAGCACCTACGATGCCAGAGCTTACTAGAATATTAGAGAAGTCAAGTTCTGTTCCTTTCCCTACTCCCCCAAATTTCGTGGCCGCCAAGGTTGTACTGCCTAAGCCATAACCAAAGGGATTGTGGGTAAAGGCATCTATGAAAGCATACCAAACACGACCCAAATGACTTGGCAAGGTTGTTCTGCCTGGCGTAAAAGGATCAAGTATCCCCATCGCTTGACGTTGTAGAACACCCGTAAGTCTACCAACTTCTGAGAACATAGTTGGGTCATAACTCATTTTAGCTAACATCATTACAAATACAAACAGGAACAAGACAAAAGTGAAAGTACTTTTCTTCAAGTTTTTTAACCCAAGAGTAAGTAAAGCTACGGTAGTGAAGATAAACATAAAGACAGGCCCACGACTCCCTCCGATTATGATTGCCCATAGTGTTATGCCGAGAGCGGGCAGTAAAATCAATTTTTTTCTATGAATTATAGTTGCTACTATTATTACGGCGAACACCGTGATGTATAATGCATATTCCGAGGCACTAGCAAAGGTTGAAAAGGCTCGAATTATTCCTCCAACATGGAGAGCAGTATATCCGCCGTACTTAATCCAATATTCCTCAAAGCCCATAAATCCAAAATAAGTCTGATATATCCCATAAATCATTACAACGAAACCAATTATGACAACAGCTTTTAAGAGCTTTACTCCTGCTTCTCCATTAATGAAGATTCGTCCTAAATAGAACCACATTAAGGGGATGATATAATACATAATTCCACCTAAACCCACCAGCATACTTCCCTGCAAAGGATTGAATACCTGGAGGCCGAATAAAATAAAGAGAGCTATTACACACCTGGAAAGTAGGCTGTCTTTGATGGTCTTTGAAAATTGATCTCTACGAAACATAAATATATCTATAAATATGAACCCAGCGATTGCGGGACCGATAAGTAATATCGGATCAAGCTTTGTATAAGGGCTTATAGAGTAAAGGGCTCTACGGATAAAGGCCATAAAAGGCAAGAAGATGAGTGTGGCGATGATGCCCTTGCGTACGTCAATAAGTGTCGTTAGAAACAGTAAAAAGACAATTGTGCCCACAGCTACCCATCGGAAATTCACTGGATTCGGTATTGAACGAGCGATAAATAAACATAATAATAAAATCGCAAGATAAAGGATATACTTAGATTTCATCACTCTTAAGGTGGTATGATTTAATCTATAAAATATTTCATTCATCTTAATCTCGTTTATCTTCTGGACTTCTATCGTCTGTCACGACGCCACTTAAGATAGGTTTTTATTCCATCTATTTTTCCACTAAATGACGAAATTACCTGCCTCTGCCAACCAATTTTTCCTCTAATCAGATATATGAGGATAGTCAGCAGTCCCCAAGAGGCACGTTGACCTACTAAGAAGATGTATATTAAGAAGGCTACCTTCCGGTGCCAAGGAAAATGTTTGAGGATAACATAGGTGTAGTTGTGAGAATGGTCGTAGATGTTTTTTGCTAAATCCTCTCTGCCAGTCCCCCAAAGTCTTGGAGCGGCATAATGATCTACTCTTAATTCAGGGTCGTAAACAATTCTTCCGTTCTTTTCTTTGATAGATAGGCACAGATCTAATTCCCAATTTGAGCCTGCTTGTAATTCAAGATATCCACCGAAACGAATCCCATCGAGGTAGCTTGACCGAAAAGCCATATTTACTCCTTTCAGGAGGTCTACCGCGACTGGTTCATCTCGCTGTAATTCTAGGTGATGGTTCCCAATATACCTCCCAAACCAGAACATCTTACCTACCACTTTACATTTCCCCTTAATTGGCTCTCCATCAACAATCACTATATCCCTTCCCCCCACTCCCGCTATTGTAGGATCTTGGAAATGCTTCTCCATTCGCTCAAGCCAATCACTCCAAGGCTCCGCATCATCATCTGTAAAGCAAATTATATCACCACTTGCTTCGTTGAGTCCCGCATTCAATGCTGGCTCATGACCAGGCTTAACGACGCTACTTACTTTTATCTTCAAAGATTTTCGAAGTTCTATCTGAAGTTGAGTGACCACCTCCTCCGACACTGGATCGGTATCTCTTATCACCACAATGACCTCATCCGGCTTTCTTACCTGCTGAGCTAATGCCTTTAGACATCGTTTTAAGTATTGAGGTCGGCGATATGTGGGGACAATGACTGATATAACGCTCATCTTATTTTCCCGTTATTTAAGAAGGATAAGAACAACCTCCATGCTCTTAAATAAAAGTGAATCCTTGCTGGAAGTTTACTTGAATGAAGTAATACCTGTCTATGAATCTGTGGTACTAGTGTCGATAAAAGAAAGTGAAGATAGTTACGCAAATGAAACGGATTTAGCTCGATAACTTTCCAAAAGTACATTCTGCCCATCTTCCGATTGCCTTTAATGCAATGAAGCCTTCCCAGGCCGTGTAGGTGTGAGCTGAGAATTGAAGGATATTCAGATAGATTAACTCGATACTTTTTTAGCACCGCTTCTATCCCTTGGATTCTTGCATTTAAATCAGTCGATATCCGAGTCCCATGGAGGTGGTATTTTACCAAGATTTCTGGTATGAAATCAAATTCGTAATAGCGTGAAAGTCTGATCCACATATCCCAGTCCTGACAACTTGGCAGTGCCTCATCAAAGAATCCAGCTTTTCGAAAACAATATCTTCTGACAACGAGTGATGAACCTGGCGTGATACACATCTTTAGAAGATTGAGAAACACGTTTCCTCGTAAACTAAAAATCACTTCATCCACTACCTCTTGAGTTTCTTCCCCAACGATACAGTGCCCGCAATAAATTACACCAACTTTCTTTGAGGACATTCTAAACTTATCGATCTGCTTTTTGAGTTTTTCTACTAGCCATTCATCATCAGAATCAAAAAAGGCGATGAATTCTCCTTTGGCGGCCCTAATCCCAGTGTTGCGGGCTGCCGATCCACCTTTGTTTTTTTGATGTCTGACATAATTAATCCTGTTATCGGAAAAGCTTTTCACTAGCTCTTCTGTTTCATCTGTAGAGGCATCATCGACAACTATAATCTCGAAATTTTGATACGTTTGGTCCAGAACGCTCTGAATTGCCCGACCTATCAAATGTGCCCGGTTGTAAGTCGGGATGATTACACTAACTTTTGGCATTAAACTTACCTTTCACTCAATATGGTTCTTTCGATACTTCTCAAACTTATTCCAGGGTCATTGTTGTTAGGCACGGATTTCTGACCAACAAGACAAATAGCGCTTTCCCCTAATTTTGGAAACCAGAGATCGAAATGAGCCCAGAGTTTCAGCAGAGGCATGAGGAGAACTTTGAGGGCTATCTTTCCATCGGTGATGCGATCAAGTTCCCAAGCGAGTTTTCCCCAGAAACCAAAGGTATTATGAGCCTCAATAATGACGAATCCCGTGGACTTAAAGATGTTTTTCATTTCTTCAAGTGTGTACCATTCTCCAACATGTTCACCTTCGGCCCATTTCTCAAATTCTTTAAAGAATTTCTTCGGAAAAATCCGTCGGTTATGTTTATCATTCGGCATATGGAGGTAAGAATAACCTCCAGACTTCAGACTTGTGAATATTTTCTCCAAAACTAGTCTATTCCCAGGAATGTGTTCCAAAACATCAATGCATAGACAGAAATCGTAATAGTTTTCCTCGGACAATTGGGTCAAATCCTGCTGTTTAAATTGAACATTGTTGGGTAATTTAGTCCATGAACCCAGATTCGGCAAACTAAGCTGTTTCATGGCAAAAACTCATTTTTGAACTTTTTCGGGCTATGATTTCATTCTAAGATGCAAGTCAAGGTGGCAATCTTTACTCCTTGTTCTTGAAGATTTGCTTTTTGTCTAAATTTAGACAATTTTTAGCGTACCTTCCCTATCAGAGGAGGAAACTTATGCTACCTTTTTAATGAGCCGAGTACTTAGAGAACGTAATAAGGTTTACCTTTAGCTAGTTCTCTAAAGATATACTCAAAAAGTTCCTTATAGGGATAGAACT
>SDBS01008261.1_pt1 | contig 10072 bp, 11 predicted proteins | sample 2277091 | NCBI WGS metagenome assembly SDBS01 (sample SAMN10404972, study PRJNA504765) | marine sediment metagenome | isolation source: marine sediment core GS10_PC15, 163 cmbsf | place: Arctic Ocean: Southern Knipovich Ridge | collected 2010 | reverse complement strand
TACTGTTAAAAGGAGTATATCTTCAAACCCAGCATCGGGCCCTAATATCCCTAATCGTTTTAATTTATTAATTAAAGTTTGTTGTACTTCAACTGATCTTTCTTTAGTGAGCCTTCTAGAATGTCGTGCTATACCGCGCCAGGTCCCTAAGAATGTACGGGATTTCCAGAATTCTCGTTTATTCCTAAGACCAAATCTGCCTAAGAATTCAAGCTCTTCAGCAATCCTTTCTTTCTGGAACGGATGAGCAGGCTTTTTGAATAACTTTTTTTGTCTACGAGGATCCCCCATTTAATTATCACCACCTTTTTTAAATCTCCTTCGCATGACTCCCACTACTAAGCCATGACGTCCAGTACTTTTTGTTCGTTGGCCTCTTACTTTTAAATGTAAGCGATGTCTTACACCTTTATAGCTTTTGATTCTTTGCATTCGATCTATGTCTCTCTTCACAGTTATTTCTAAGTGGTTGCCTACAATGTGAAGATCTTCTCCAGTTCTTAAATCTTTTTTGCGATTAACCATATAATAAGGGATTCCGTTACCGATTGGATTAAGGATTATTTCTTCCAATTTATTAATATCTTTTTCAGGTAGAGCACCAATTCTCATATTAGGATCAATATTAGCAACTTTCACAATAGCTTGTGCCATTCTTTGGCCTATTCCTCTAATTTGAGTTAAACCGTACGTTACCTTTGCGCTTCCATCTACTCGAGAGCGAAGTTTAGGGAAATAAATTTGTTCACGGAAGTTTTTTGGTCTAATCGGTGATAATGAACTCATTCGAACTCAATTACTAATTTAAAGTTATGATTTAATGTTATGATTTAATGTTATAAAATTCAAAATTTAATATTAATTTTGTGGTTTTAACTAAAAAAATCAAAAGAGAATATATAACAAATCTCATGAATTATTTTATACAACAAAAGAGAATATTTAACAAATCTCATGAATTATTTTATGCGATAACATTAATAAAAAATATACAACAACAACATTAACAAAAAATAAAAATTTTATCTTAAGATTAGAGGTACTTAACTTTGCTTGATATCGAATTGTTTAGAACAGATATTTTAAAGATTATTGAATCAGAAAAAAGAAGATTTAAAGATCCAGCAAACGCAGAAAAGGTGTTAGAATTTGATATTAAATGGAGAGAAGCTTTGGGTAAATTACAGGATCTAAGGCAGAAAAGAAACGAGATCTCTACTCAAATTGGGAAATACAAGAAATCTGGGCAAGAAAAGAAGGCACAAGAAGTAATTGGATCTTCAAAAGAAATAAAGAAACAAATTGAGGTTTTAGAAAAAGAGAAAATTGAATTTTTCGAAAAAAGAGAAGAATTTCGATATGTTGTTGGAAATATTTTACATAAATCTGTACCTGTAGCAGAGACGGAAAAGGGAAATGACATTTTAAGAGTTGTTGGGAAATTACCTGAATTTGATTTTAAACCATTAAATCATGTAGAATTAGTTGAGGTCATCGATGGAGCAAATATTAAAAAAGCCTCCGAAGTTGTAGGATCTAGGTTTTATTATTTAAAAGGTGATTTAGTTTTATTAAATCTCGCTCTTTTAAAGTTTGCTTTAGATATATTACAAGAAAAAGATTTTTTCCCAATGTGGACTCCATTTTTTGTTAAACATGAAATTATTAAAGCTGCTGCTGAATTAGCAGATTTTGAGGAACAATTATATAAAATACAAGACGAAGACCTCTACATGATTGCTACATCAGAGCAAACTTTAGCTGCTTTCCATTACGATGAAATTATTGATCCTGCGCAATTGCCTATAAAATATGCGGGAGTATCCACCTGTTTTAGAAGAGAAGCAGGATCCCATGGAAAAGATACGTTAGGAATATTCCGTGTCCATCAATTCGAAAAAATAGAGCAATTTATCTTTTGCGAACCAGAAGATTCTTGGAGATTGTTTGAAGAGCTAATATCTAACTCAGAAGATATATTCAAACGATTAGAACTTCCTTATCGAATTGTCAATATTGCATCTGGAGAATTAAACGATAACGCAGCTAAAAAATATGATTTGGAATGTTGGTTTCCGGCATCTGAGACTTATAGAGAACTTGTTTCATGTAGTAATTGTTTAGATTATCAAGCAAGAAAGTTAAAAATTAGGATGGGTAAGGTAGGTTCCAATGAAGAAAAACTAATTTTGCATACTTTAAATTCTACAGCAATTGCAACAGAAAGAACGATGTGTTCTATTTTAGAGAATTATCAAAATAAAGATCATTCGGTTTCAATCCCAAAAATTCTTCAGAAATATATGAATGGCAAAAAGATTATCAAATCTAAAAAATAAATTTATTTAATCTAAAAAATAAATTTAAATTGAACCGATATGAAATATCAGTGCAGCATTAAATTTGAAAACAAATTTTTTTTTAAAAAAAAATATGAAATAAATATGTAGAAAAATTTTTTAAAATTAAAAGAGCTGAGAAAATAATTACTGACGTAATTTTAGAAGAATTTGAGGAATTCTATAAGGAAAAACTCAATGATCAGTTTTTTAAATTGAAGAGGGCTTCCAGAAAAATAATCTCTGACATTAAATCAAGTTTAGCAGATATTAAAGTTTGTACAAATCACTTTATGGATTTAATGGATATTATTGACGAAAAATCTCACCGTTCATTACAATTGTTTTGTGATCGAATAAGGACTTATGTTGATGATGTAGAGATTCCAGAAGATGATGATGAATATACTCATGATAATCTTAAGGAATTAGTTAGCTCAATAAAAAAACTATTTACAAATATAAATGAAATTGCTAGAAAATCATTACCTAAGTTTAAAAAGGAGACACAGCCTCAAATAAAAGAACTCAATTACATAACACGTAAGTTAGGGAAGAAACAAGTGATTTTAGACCAATTTTTAAGAAAAAAATACACTGACGTAAAAAGTGCCGAAGATTTGTTAAAAAAATTGCCTAAATTATATAGTCTTAAAGAAAACATAGAAAATGCGAAGTCAGGTTTAGATGTTTTTGAAACAGAGTTAGAAGAAAGAAAAAGAAACTTAGAAAATCTGAATTCAGAATTAATTACACTAGAAAAAAACGAATTGTTTAAGGAGCTTGACAAAAAAAATGATGAATTATTCAATTTAAGAGGCAAAATTAATGATGATATAGGCTTCAAGAAAGCCTTGAAGAAACTGAAGTTTGAAGTAGAAAAGGAAACAATTCACATTCCAAATATTAATTTGAACTATTTAAAGGATTTTTTGAAAAATCCTACCTCTTCTTTAACCAAGGAAAACAAAGATTTACCCAAATTTTCGGCTCTTTTAGTCCACTTAAGGCATACATTAGAAGAAGGTAATAAATTAAATCTAAAAACTGATACAAAAGATAAAACTATCGAACAAATTAATGCCATATTTGATAATAGAACGATCCATAACAATATTGAGAAATTAAAAGAATTAAAAGAAGAAATAAAAAAAGTTGAACAAGAAATAGATAAAGGTGGACTTGCTAAAAAATTAGAAGATGTAAAGAGCCAAATTTCAGTTAACTCAGTAAAACTTGAACACATTGAAAACGATCTTAGTAGAAAAAATAAGGATTATATGAAATATTTAAGCGCATTAAAACAAGAAAGAGAAGAATTTCAGGGTTTAATTGAGGAATTAATAGGGGAGTTTGTGAAAATTAGCATTACTTTTGAATTTAAAGCATCAAGTAATTCATGATTTAAAGTTATCATCTTAAAATTTTTGGTACTATTTTAAAATCACGATTATTTTCTGAACTGTTTTTTTGTAGAGTTAAATTTAAATTGTCATTTAAAAATTTAAATGTCTCTGTATGTGTTAAATTAAAAAGTTTAAGATAATTATAAGCAAAAACTAAGTCTTGTTTAACATCTACATCAAAACCTGCTCTAAATGAATCATAAAATGTAATTTCTAATCTTTTCTCTTTAGTTTCATCAAATAGTGAGACTAAGGAAGTTTTTTTTAAATCTGAGAAACAAATAGAAGAAATAATATTCGGAGGGTTTCTGCCAAATATTGAAATACCACCAGAATTCATTGCAGGACAAACAATTATGTTGTTTTTTCTCAAAAGAGAATCGATTTCATAAAAATTTTCAGAAGAAATTAATATTAAATCTAAGAAAGAAAAAATTGTTGCTTTCGCTTTAAATTCTGATATTGCGATATCATTAAGATCCTGGATCACCTTTGCGAATGATTTGTGCGGTGTTGTTAGTTCTTCTTTAATCCCTATTAGCCCGTAATCGTTTGCTAAATCTAGAATTTCAGAATTATTACAATAAACAATTTTTTCTTCATAGCATTTTACTTTCGATAAAGTATTTCCTAAGTCTTTGAACATTGCTATAGTTAAATCTATAAGTTGTTCTACAGAGAAGCAATCTCTAAGTCGAGATTTTGTCCTAGACAGGGGAGCTACGGGGATTAATAAAATACTCATATGAAACAGTTAGAAAATAAAATTAAATTCTACTTTAAATTTAGAATTAATATTATATTAAAATATTTATTAGATCAAATTTACAAGTTTGATAATATTTTTATTTTATATTATTTAAAACTTGAATGGCTAATAATTTAAATGCCTTCTTAACATTTTTATTGTCTTTAGCTGAAGTTTCTATATATTCGACTCCATATTTTTCTGCAATTCTTTTTCCATCTTCAAATGTTATAACCCTTTTGTCATCAAGATCAATTTTATTCCCAATAATGACAAAAGGTATATCTCCACTTAACTCTTTTAATTTTGAAATCCAAAATTCTAAATTATCAAAAGTTTCTTTTTGCGTAACATCGAAAACCACAATGGCGCCAATGGCTTGAACAAAATAATATTCTGTGACAAAGAGTTTATCGGATTGACCACCAATATCCCAGAAGTAAATAGAAAGCCCTTTATTTTTAATATCATTTTTTATTTCTGCATTTACATCTACATTTTCTAAGATATGAGTTAATTCAACTTCCTTGATGTAAAAATTAGCTCCTATTGTTTGATTGTATTCTTCAAAAAATTTTCCATCAACATATTGTGCCAAAAGGCTTGTTTTGCCCACTGAAGGAGATCCTAACATTAATGCTTTACCTTTAAAGCTCATTTTTTTCCCATCTCTTTTTTTTTATATTTAATATTTTTAAAAGTTCGTAATTTTTTGATTAAATTATAGTGTATCTCTATTTTTAGTTTGTAAAGTAGCCTCTTTACATTCAGAACTAATGAAATGTCTGAATAAATGTTCATATCCAATTATTTGCCTTAATAATCCGTTTTCTAACCATAACCCAGAAGTATATTCAGGAGCTTCTTTTACTTGATCCAGTGTTGTAAGCAAAAATCCCGAGTCAACAATTAGTAAACCGAAAGGTATAACCGTATCACCCTCAATTGAGTGAACTTTAATTGATAATTTTAATAATTTTTTCATCTCTTCTTTAATTGCATCGAAAAATTTAAGGGCTATAATAATTTGAATTGAATTGGATTGAAACTTTTTATTCCATAACTCTTTAATTATCCAATCGAAACCCCCTAATTCTTCCATAAGTAAATCGGGAGTAACAATAAAAAGAATTCTCTGTTTTGCTGAATCTATTAAATCTTTGATTTTCTTTCTTATCTTATCTTTAGAATTGATGCTCCAGACACGAGGTTCAGATTCTTCTGATTCTATTTCTAATTCAGCAATAGCTTCTTCAATTCTACGAGTTCTGTCTATTTTTTCTTTATACTCTCTACGAATTTGTTCAAATATTTTCTCAACAGGAATGACTTGGTAATTTGCTCCTCTCTTAACGGGTTCTTTTTGAATGAAACCTCTCTCAATTAGTCTATTTAATGAATCATAAACCCTCGCACGATCTACAGACGAAGATTTAGCGATATCTGCTGGAGAAAGAACTTTATATTTACATAAAGTTAATAGAACTTTTGAATCATTCTTAGTGAATCCTAAAGACTGAAGAGAACTTTCGATTTGAGATTCAATCATTGATTTTAATTTAAGAGCAAAAATGAATTCTAATGATTTTTATGTTTATAATATACCATATCTTTTTTTTATATCTTTACATTCCCGAATAAAAAAGAATTTTTTTCTGAATTCGGTTATTTTTTAATTGTAATAATTGATATTAAAACTAATCATTGGTATTCAAAATTAGTAAAAAATCTCCCTACAAAACGTTAGAAGCTAACATATATGCAACTTAGCTAATTTTATTTCCACAATTTCCCGGTAAAAAATATTTTTTAAAAAAATTATCATATTAAGTGAGAATTAGCTGTATTTAATTCTAAAGATAAATTTTAGTTATAGATTTAATGAATCATTAATAATAGTAAAATTCTAAAATACATTAAATTAGGAGTCTTACCTCTGAGAATTAAAAATTTTAAATTTTGTCGGTTAAATTATTAAAACGAAAGACATCTCGATTTTCAATTTTGGGAAAAAATTCTTTACTAAATATATTGATTCCAATAATAACATTTATATAATAGAAATGTGTAGTTATTATTAATTAATCATTTAAATTAAATAATAAAAAAAATATCAAAATTTAGTGGAGGATAGTATTATGGCAAAAAAGAAAGCTGCACCTAAAAAAAGTGGTGATGGTTACATAGCGAAGGCTCCAATTCGGCGATTAATGAAAAAAGAGGGCGCTGACTTAGTAGCCGCTGAGGCTTTAGATAAGTTAATAGGATTCTTAGAAAGTTCTGCTGCTAACGCTACAAAAGAAGCAATTAAAGTCTGTAAAGAAGATAAAAGGAAACGAGTAACTGCTGCTGATATAAGGAATGCTACTAGGTAAGTAAGCCTAAACTTTTTTAAAAAAATTTTTTTTTCCTTTTTATTGTATTTTTCATACTGTTTAATCTAAACATTAAAATTTAAAAAGTTTCAAAAAATTCTGGATTTAAGTAATCATTTATTTTTTCTTCTACTTTTTTCTTTACTGAATCTATACCTTCGACCACAACTCGAGCCTTACCGAAAATATCAATATATCCTAACTCAGAGCTATATCTAGGTAAAACATGAATATGAAGATGTTCAATGCTTGCTCCAGCAATTTTCCCTTGATTTACACCTAAATTATATCCTTTAGGAGAATATAAGTCTTCAAGAAGCATTTGTAATCCTTGAATAGCTCTTGATATATGAACAACTTCTTCTTTTATGAGATCTACATATTTTAAAATATGCCGGGTTGGTACTATCATCATGTGTGCGGGATTATATGGATACAGATTTAACACTATGAAACATAAGTCATCCTGATAAACTTTTAAAGATTTAACTCTCTCATCGTCATCCCTTACAGCACAAAAGATACAATCTACTTTAGGGCGATTTTTTCCTTGAACATAATCTAACTTCTTTCCTAATGCCATAAGCCATTTTTCAAAAATTTTTATTTCACCAAGAAAAAATTTTAAAATGCTTTTGTAAAGAAGCTTTTTGCGTAATTATAAAGTTTATTTTTCTTTGGTAAATACTCACTAAAATACCAAAACCAAAAATCTGGAAAACTACAATCTAAAGATCTTTCTTTGTATAACTGCATATCTTTATACATGAATCTGAATGTAATAGGGTAAAACTGTTTATAAAATTCTATACTATCTCTCTTATATGAAATCCATCTTTTAGTAAATTGTTTTATGACTTTATTCTCTAAACCTTCCCAAGTATCTTTATCAGAATGAAAATATTTACTAAATAATTTATAATAATCTATATTTGAATTGTAATCAGATGAAATTAATTTGAAAATACTTTTTAAACGATAATCCATAATTATTGAGTTTTGTTCAAAATCCTTGGAATCATGAATCTCCCAATGAGAATCTCTAGGGAGAGGCATTAATTTGAAAGTTAAACAATTTTTATTTTTATCAAAATAAAAAATAAAAGAATATTTTTGATCTAAGTCGATATGGTGACGGTAGAATAATTAAAAAAACATCTAAATGGAAACTTGAAGATATAAAAACCAACTTAAATTTATAAGTTTTTGAGAGAAAGTTATGTCTTTTCTTTAAATTTAAGAGTACTACAATCTAAAGATCTTTCTTTGTATAACTGCATATTTTTATACATGAATTTGAATGTAATATAAAATTTAGGGTAAAATTGTTTATAAAATTCAATACTATCTTCCTTATAAAAAATCCATCTATCTGTAAATTGTTCAACAAAGGAAAGTAATTTCTTTTTGACAATTTTCATTTTTATCATTCTAGTTAAAAATATCCAAGCACCAAATGTGAAGAAGAATATGGAATTATTCCTAAGCGATAAGCCATTTTTCAAAAATTTTTAATTCACCAAGAAAAATCATTAATTTTAAGAGTATAAAGAGAAATCTGAACCAGAAATATAATCCTTAGATTTAAAATCTTCCTTAATTTTAATAATTCTACATTTTTTCGGAATTTTCTTAAATTCTTTTTTCTTCCTCAACTCAATCGATTATAGATTACATCTTAATGAATAAGAAATAATTAATTTATTATAAAAGATTTATGGTGAATAGACTTTAATTCTAAAAAAAATTGGAAAGAAAGAATGATAATAGGATTAGTTGCTGAAAACAGACCAAATGATCGGGTAGTGGCTTTAAGGCCGAAAGAAATCAAAAAATTAACCGATTTAGGAATCGAGGTTGTCATTGAAACTAACGCTGGGAAAGGAGTAGGTTTTGATGATAAAAACTATATAATGACTGGAGCGACCATAGTAGATCGATTAACAGCATATAAATCGAATTTCGTTGTAAGAATAAATGAAATCTCACGAAATGAATTAGAAATGATGATTCCTGGTAATATTTCCATGAGCATGCTCCATCATAAGGGCGTTCCTCAAAGAAAAATGGACTTAGAAGAAACTGGAATTGTTGGAGTGGAACTTGATTCCATAATTAATGATTTCGGAAAAAGGGCAGTATACCTGTGGGAACTTACAGCAGAAAATGGAATGAAAGTAGGCTATCAACTTTCAGAGAGAAAACCAGATGAGAGTGTAGTTAAATTGTTAGGTTATGGCAATCTGGCTAGAGGTGCTATGACCTATGCTGCTAGAGCTGGCAGTGATGTTATTGTCCTTAACAAAAGACACATGAGGGAAATTGAAAAACATTTACCTGGGACAGATATTCTGGTTAACTGTGTTAATTGGCCTTTTGAGAAAAGAGGAAAAGAGTTAATCATTACTAAAGAACAGGTTAGAAAATTTATGAGAAAAGGCTCTGTTATCGTCGATTTGGTAGTTAATCCGCTTGGACATTCTCCTATCGAAACTTGTCGCCCAACCTTTTTAGACAACAACCAATATAAAGAAGAAGGAGTTTGGCATACTTGCTGTTGGGGATGGCCAAACTATAATCCGGAAAAAGCCTCAGAATTGTATAGTAAATTAATTGTTCCCTATATTATTGAAATCGTTACTAAAGGCCACTTGAATGTAGGAGAAAATATAAAAAGAGCATATGTAAATATTAAGGCTCTAAATATTATGTAATATTAAGGTTATGGATGGATGTGTTGCAGAAAGGAGAGCAATATTAATACCACAGAATTAAAAATAGAAAATATTAATGAAGCCCTAAAATTTCCATAATCAACGACTCATAGGATTTATTAGAAATTTTTCCAATCTGAGTCATACTTGCATTTTCTCCACTATTCGGATTAATTTTAGCAAGATATGGGATACCATTAACATCGATTGGATATAAGTTATTATCAGAATCACTAATAACATCAATCCTTGCTAAATCACGTATTCCAATTGTATCATGAATAATTTTGCCCAATTTAATTAACTTATTATAAATAACTAAAGATTTTACAGCAGTTCTCGCATAATGCTCTTCTTTCATGACATAATCATAAACTTTTCCTAATGGAATTCCTACTTCAACAGGATATATTTCTGGTTTTTTTCCAATAATTAAGATTTGATACTCCTTTTTACCCTCTAAAAACTTTTCTGCAATAATATCATTAAC
>SDBS01008260.1_pt1 | contig 10072 bp, 7 predicted proteins | sample 2277091 | NCBI WGS metagenome assembly SDBS01 (sample SAMN10404972, study PRJNA504765) | marine sediment metagenome | isolation source: marine sediment core GS10_PC15, 163 cmbsf | place: Arctic Ocean: Southern Knipovich Ridge | collected 2010 | reverse complement strand
TTAAGGTTGATCCCTTTTTTAACCATTCATTAATATTAATTTTTTTTTCCCCCATAATTAATCAATAATCCATTAAGTTCTTTGATCCTGACTTCCACTTCTTTCTTTAAATCTTTTTTATATGTTTCCTCAAGGAGTTTAAGTTTTTCTCAATAAATGTTTTCAGTATTGTTTGAGACCAACTTTCTCATTTGAATTTCTTATATAAAACCATTTACTTAGTAGAGTAGTTTTATTTAAATCTATGGAATGGAAATTGTAGATTTTTATTCTTTTCTTACTTAATATTTAACAGATATTTCGTGTTGAAGAGGCGCAATAATAAACCAATTATAGCTGGTTCTCGTTCAATTCCTAATAAATTTGAAGCGGGGGTATATATTTATTCCATGGAAGCAAAAGTTAATAGTGAATATAAAGCGAAATTAATTTGAAGGTAAAGAAAAATGAAGGATTTTGAGAAAAAAATACTAAATGAAGCAAAAAAAGCATTTGAGAAGTTAGAATTCGAGATAGAAGCTCCAGGCATAGAAAACCCTAAATTTTTTGACGACTTTGACAGCAAAGAGTTTGAATTTCGTAGTAGAGAATATGTCGACGCTTATAAAGATGAAATATCCGAGTTCGCTAATGAAATCTATTCTCTTAACGAAGACCCAAAGGCTAGAAAAAACAACGCTCGAATACTCTTTTGCTTATTATATATGGGTTTCTCAACGTATATACAGTCCAGAGAAGGTAAAGAAAAAGCAATATTGGAAGATGTTGATGCTATAGATACTTTGGGTATTATGGAAACTATGAACATCATCTCACATCAACCAAAAGAAGCAGTCAATAAGTTTCAAACCCAAATTGGAGCTATATGCATAGAAACACGCGTGTCTTTTGATGATTTGGATAGCGTAGAGTTTGAAAATCATTGTGTAGAGTATATCGACTTTTACAGAGAAGAAATATCCGAGTTCGCTAATATTATCTATTTTCTTAACGAAAACTCAGAGACTAGAAAGGAACACGCTCGCACAATCTTTTCACTATTACATGTGGGTTTTAATACATATCTAAAAGCGAGAAGAGATAATGTCAAAGATAAAGCAGAAAAAGAATAATTACATTTATGTTAAAAAATGTAAAAAAGTTAAAGAAATATGATCAGAAGGATGCCAATTTCATTAGCAACGTCGCAAATTATGTCATTTAAATTATTTTCTTGATTTTTAAAAAAAATGGATGGATTTTAAATGATTTAACCCCGAAAAGATATTATTTGTATTAAGCAACCTCCTTATAAGTTTCGATAAATTCAAAATCTCCTAAGGTGGAAAATATTTGTTTTCTTCGCGTAATATGAATTGCTTGAAATTTTACTGGTGAACAGATGAATTCTCCACGTTCATAGGACTTATAAAAATCCTTAAATAATTGTATTTTGTATTTTTGGGAATTTTTTTTTTTAGAAACCAGATATAACCAATATTTTTCGCCCATTATCCTTGAAGTTTCTATTTCGTTCTTAGATATATAAAATTTCTGTCCATTTGATGAGTATTTTACTTCGATAAATCTGTCGTTGTAGTTATTTTTACCACTAAATGATAATACATCATAACCCATGTTACAATATTGACTGCTTATCATACTTACTCTGTTTGCTAAATCTTCTCGTCCCAAACCATTTAATCTTGTTTTTTCGAACTTTACAACTATTTCTTCAGCTTTTTCTCCATAAATTCTCTTCATTTTCAGTCTTTTTTCTAAATTAGAGAGATTCAATTTTTTCACAAGAAATGAACATATAAGGGGAATAAATGGATCGGATATCTTCATGTAAGTCTTCTGCTCGGTAACCACGGAAAGATAAAGCATTTCTCCCAGCCATCTTCGTCCATCATAAGGAAAATCGTAAAATATTCCATTAATTATGAATTGGTTCATATTTTCGTTATATTTAAACAATTTTAACCACGCTCGATAGTGACAGCCAATAGAAGAATTATTTTCATATATCAAATATGCTAATTGTATTTTTTGTAATAAGTTGGGGGCGTGTTCATGTGAATTGTTTAATTCAACAAGCATATATCCCTTCTTAAAAACCTTAATTTTCTCATGGTTGATTTTTATCAATTTTAAGCTTTTTAGAATGGTGAAACTTAAATTATAATTTAATTTTCTTCCGTAAGATTGGTAATTTTTTAAAATTCTTATTACTAAGTCTACTGAAGGAGGACCACTGATCCGGTGGGTAATCTCAATAATTTTTTTTAAAATAAAAAATAATTCAATAAACTTCTTCATTTTTTCAAAAGCCCCTCTCTCTGTACTTTAATTTAAGTTTTTTAATAATTTCATTGAAATCACCTTCAAATTCACTATTCTTACACCACTCATTAAGTTCATAGTCTAGACCAACAGGAATATCTTGTTCTATAAGTGATAACATTCGGTTCTTTTTAATTTCGAGCCTTCTATCAATGACTTCATCAATCGTGTTTTTGGTCATAAAAAAATAATAATGAGTCTCAATATTATTCGGTAAGCCAATTCTATGGATTCTATCCATGCTTTGCAAAAACTTTCCACAATTAAATGTTCTACTCAAATAAATAGCGTGATGACATTGAGTATGTAGTGAGATTGATTCACCGCAGGCCGCAGGATTAGCAATTAATATTGCTGGTTTAGAATCATTTAGAAAATCATGGATTTCCTTTTCTCGATTAAATTCTTCATTTACAGTTGAATCTCTCGGGACAGCGCCATAAATAATATATCGGGATATTCCTATGTTTTTAAAGTGATCATACAACTTTAATAAATTTGAAATAAAGTTTGCCCATATAATTACCTTTTCTCCTTCATTAAGCAAACGTTTAGCCAAGTTTATAGCTTCCCGGAATTTAGCCGGGAACTCTAACTGACTATAGTTCTTTATCTTATCTAGAATATTACGGTCACCATTCTGGAAGGGAACAATTTCATATTCGTCCGCGGATTCAGTAAGTAGAGCAGGATTCGTTGCTACCTGCATTAATCTAATTGCTTTTGCTCGTTTCCACTCTTGAATTGCCATAACCTCCAAGTTCGAAAGTTTTACATAATTTTTTAGTAGATCATGTTCAATTAGATCATTTATCTCCATCTGAATGTCTGAACCCTTGATATAATACCTATGTTCAATTGGATCTAGTAAATTTAAGTCAGATTTGCGAACTCTAATATAAAAGGGGTACACCAGTTCTCTCAATGAATTAAAGTCCTGAGAATCCTTATATCTCCAGTAAAATACATTTTTTTCTCCAAGTAATTGCTTATTAGGCCAAAGAAAGGTAAATGGATAGTAAAGATCAAGTAATGAATTTGGAACAGGAGTTCCAGAACAAATTAATCTTTTAGTAGCGAAATTAGCTAATTTTAGAATGCTTTCAGACCAACACCCATTATTGAAGCGCTTAATATTATGAGATTCATCAACAACTAGAAAAAACTTGCCTGTTCTCAACAATCTGGTCAATTTTGGCAAATCATTTGAGGCTGTTTGGTAACTTGTAAGGAATAGTTCGTAATGATGAGGGTTGCGATAAAATTTATCTCTATAAGCTCCTACAAGACGGGCGGAATTGACTGTCCTCCCAAAAGATTTTTTGTATTCATCCTCCCAAGCAAAAAAAGAACTTAAAGGACCTATAACAAGTATTTTATTCACTTCACCTAATTCTTTCCAAATGTCATAAGCTCCATATGCCGTTGTAGTCTTTCCACTTCCCGGAACACTAAAGTTAGCACCAGCCTTGACCGCAACAAGATGATTCATAGCTTTAACTTGATAAGGTTTCAATAACCGTACAAAATTAGGGGGTTGCTTTATCTCTTCTAATTTTTCTTCTTTAACTTTTAATCCAAGTTGCCTTGATTTTTCATAATCTATTCCCTCTTGTTTATAATCTAATTGGAATTGAGAGATTTCATCAGTTATCTCTATTTCGATCTTTTTTTTCTCGAGATATTCAATAATGTCGTTGATTATTTTTTTATTGTTATAAGGCTCACTAATATAATATGCATGGGAAATTGGATCATATTGAAAGTTTGACTCTCTTAAGATTATTTCGGTTCTTCCTTGTGATAATTCGTTATGTCCATTCAACATTATGATGAAAATGTCTTTATTATATCTGAACTCAATTGTCATCTTCATTCTCCTCCAAAACTTTCTTGAGTCGTAAGTAGTGAATCTCAAGTATTATTATCTCGTCCTTAAAAGCTTTTATATTATTTAAATTTTCTAATATGGGAATTTGATCAAGATAATCATTTGCTCGCTTCAGCATTACCAACGGATTTATTTTTTTTGCGGTTTCTTTGGCGATTTGAGTGGCTGCGGTTATATCTTCAAAAATCTTTTTGTCTTTATCTGGATCAGAAGAATTCAAGTTATCAGTCAACCTTTTACGTATTTTTTCATCACAATAAGCATCACCAATAAATCTTATATGATCCCTCTGTGTAAGACGCATACTATCTTCTCTAGACCTATTGTTATTTTCAATATTTATCTTCATAGCATAATTAAAAACATCGAAGAGTTCGTCTAATTCGGTAGGTGAAAGCCTCTTCTTTGCCTTGTTTAATGCTTTCTGAAACTCAGCAAAATGTTCAGAATAATTAACCAAAAGATAATAACAGCCTTCTGCTTTTATACTCTGAAGAAAATCCTCTATTAATCCTAACCTATCCTTATAGCTTTTTACCTTTCTTACTTTCCAACCGAGAATTCTTGCTAACTCCTCTTCATTGTAAAATTTTAGCCCTTCCCTAATCTTGAGGAGATCATTAATAGGGTGGTACTTGACTTTTAAAGGATCTCTTATCTGAGTCACGATTTCAAGCTTGTAAATCTCTTTTGGTGGGAGGTTCAAAATTCTGTGAACAAGCATTGTTGAGTATTTACCTGAGGGATCTTCTATATTGAGCTTTTTCAAAGCAGCATAACGTCGATTGCCATCTATAAGGATTCCATCTTCCGTTATTATACCTGGATCAATTTGACCTAGTTTTCTTAAGTCATCTATTAGATCTTTACTTTTTAAATCTTCAAGTGGGAGAAGTAGATTGATTAAAACCGCCTCATGCTGTGGGTTGAGAGGATCTAGCTCATGCCCCAATTCTCTTTCTTTTTGTCTCTTTTCAGAAGCAAATCTCCCATTAAAAATATTAAGCTTAAGAAAGGAGAGAGACAATTCATATACGGGAAGTATCTTAACAACCCCATTGATTAATAAACCTCTAGTAGAATGAATAACCTTCTCCCCCTTGTAGTTTATATAATCATCTATTTGAATTTTATCTTTTGATAATACCATTTATTTAACTCCTCCTTTTTTAGCTTCGAGTTGGAGCATAGTATAGTAGACCCTTTTCTTTAGATAATGCTCATTTTTATCTGAAATCAAAAAACTCTTAATTATGGAATTTTTAGAACCTCTTGTACATATATGAACATAATAAAAATGGTGCTCTATAGTGCTAGCGTTATGAAAGTGAGCTATAAAATGTCGGGTCCATATATCTTCAATATCTGCTCGAAGATTTGGTTCTTTGTCAGAACTTAAAAAGCCCTCTTGAGAGACTTTGGTATTTAAATCGGTTATTTTTATCTTAATCATATTTATTTTTCCTTCAAACTTATTTTTTTATTTAATCAACCATCTATAAATTGATTGTAATTAACAAGAGTAAAGATATATATACTTAGTTTTCTACTGTTAAGCGGATATTGAGAACGGAAATAGTAGATTTAAGGAAAATTTTCATGTTCTTAAGCACGAAATTTTCGTCATATTGTTTAAAACAAGTAAATTTTAATAATAAATTAAAATAAGATCTCTCTATGGTGAAAACAATTAAAGAGTTTGAAGAGCGTTATGGAGGGGGGGGAAGAATGGATGGTGAAAAAATGCAATTTCTCCTCGATTTTCGAGGAATTATTAGAACTATTTGTGAGTTTTTCTTTTTAACCACCTCTCAAACTAAATGGGAACTTGAAGCATTAATAAGTTCAGTAGTTTTAAAAGAAGAACTTCCAATTCAAAGTGACATAGCAAAATGTATAGGTACAGACTCAAAAAATATTAGTGATGCTATCGGCAAGTTAGAAGGTAAAGAATTAATTAGAATTGAAATAAAAGGAAAAAATAAACGTATTATTATTAATGAAGAGCACTCACCACAATTAAAATTAATTTCAGAGATAATTAGACTTCATTGGAAGTGTAGGAGTAAAAGAGAAAGAGAATTACAAAGTTTCTTAAAAATTTAATATATTGAAGTGATAAGCAATACTACCATCAGAATCTAAATCAGACGTCGAAATTGAAGTCCAAGAATTTATTAAGGAAATAAATGAACAGAAGAAACGAGATGTTCATAAAGTAATTATTCGATTTTTGATTTTTTTAAGCTGTTGCTATTTTCCTATTATGTTAGGAATTATAATTACTGAATCCCTATTTGGAAATTCATTTTATTATTTTATTGCTCTACATTGGGGGTTATTTCTTGTGATACTTTATTCCATATATTTACTCTTTAGAATAAAATTGATTAAATCTCAGATTTTAATAGATTTCATAAATGATGAAATTCAGAATTTTGGTTTGAAAGTTGAAAGAGGATTTCTTTTCAATGTATATTTTTTTTTATTAAATGGAATATCATTATTTGTATTAATAATAATCCCATTAATTAATATCTTCTTTTCAATACCCATAATAATTCAACTCCTTATAGTATTTTATGTAATTATTGTTTTAATTATACCCCTTTTATGGGGGAGTAAAAGAGACAAATATATTGTTAAGATAAAAGATAGATATTATATTCAATTTAATTTTCGGGAAAAAAAAATAATCTCTGAAAAAGAAAAAATAATTAATATTGAAATTTATATGATCTCAAATAAATTATGCTCTAAGTGGGATAAAATAGGAAAGAAAACCATTACCGAAATATCAGAAAGTAAATGGATGCCAAAAAAAGGACGTTTTGAGATATTATTCCTGACCCCATATCTTTATTTAAGAGAATTCGCTTCTCTTAAAGATTTTAAGGACCAGTTTTTAAACTTATCATTAGGTATAAGAGATTGGGATCTTTTATATAATCTTGAAAAATTAAGAAGTGAGAAAAAATTTAAAGAATCTATTAACTTGGTTGATAAATTTCTTAAAGTAGATAAAAGTTATATTAATTTGTATATCCTTAAAAGCGAAGTTTTATCAGAACTAATAGATCGAAAAATCTATGTTGACAAAAATAAAAAAGAATTAGAAATAACAATAAATAATGGTCTTTTAAAAAATCCGGATAACCTCAATCTACTATTTCTAAAAGTCGCTTATTTTCCAGAAAAATCTAAATCTACTTCCAGTCAATTAATTTCTATTGTGTCCTCGCAATCAGAAGATTTTAAGAAATTGACGAAAAATTCTTTATACAAAAAACATATTGAAAAAACATTCGATTTAATGCGTAATACTTTAGAAGATATAAGAAAAGAAAAGAATTACAATGAATTTTTAGATGAGTTAAACAAGTTCAAAAAATTAAATCCTCAAGATATGGATTTAATTGCATATAATAGTGAAGTGTTATGTGATGACCTTCAAAAATACGATGAAGCAATAAAAGTATTAGATGAAGGGATAAGACTAAATCCTAAGAATACACAATGGTTCATTAGTAAATCACGGATTTATTGTGATTATTTGAAGAACTATAAATTAGCATTGGAAACTGTTGAGGCTGGATTAAGAATTGATGATCAAGAACCATTATTGTATGTTAATAAAGCTATGATTTTAAGCAATATGAATAAATCAAATGAAGCAATAGAAGCTATTAACGAAGCATTAAAAATAGATGAAAATAATGAAAATTTTTTATTAAGAAAAAGTAATCTGTTATACGAAAGTGGAGAATATTATCAAGCTTTAAAGGTAATTAACGGATCAATCAAGTTAAAACCAGAATATCGCTTTTCTTATGATTTAAAATATGAAATATTAGAGAAATTGGGAGATTATGAGATGGCATTAGACGCAATAAATAAGACCATTGAATTAGCTCCAAATGAAGTCAATTTATATATTAATAAGAGTAGAATTTTATGTGATTATTTAGAAAAGTATGAATTAGCACTGAAAGCTGTTGAGGACGGATTAAAAATTGATGATCAGGAACCTTCATTGTATATTAATAAAGCTATGATTCTAAACAATATGAATAAATTAGAGGAAGCGATCCAAGCTATTGACAAAGCAAACGATCTTTCTAAAGAAAATCCACTAATCATTAGTAAAAAATCTTATCTGTTACAAGAAGCTGGACGATTAAAAGAAGCATTAACTAATATAGATTATGTAATTAAAATTGATCCAGAAAACCATCAAAATTATATTCTTAAGACGGAAATTTTAATTGATTTAGCAAAATATGATCAAGCTTTGGAAGTTATTGAGAGCGCATTAAAAATAGACATGAACGATTCTTATTCCTATAATCTTAAAGCAAGATTACTTGGAAAAGCAAACAATCATAAAAAAGCTTTAGAAATAATTGAGATCGCTCTTAATTTGAATCCAAATGACTTTTCTTCATACCAGATTAAAGCTGAAGCTTTAGAATTTTTAGGAAAATATGAAGAAGCTTTAGTTAATATTGATAATGCATTAACTTTTGACCCTAATGATCAAAATTCTCATTGTATTAAATCTGATATACTGAATTATTTAGAAGATTTTGAAAATTCACTTTTGCATATAAATTTATCAATCGATTTAGCTCCTGATGAAGCTTACTATTATAAAAAAAAAGCAGAACTTTTAAGAAGATTGGGTAAAAATAAAAAGGCCTTAAATGTAATAGAGATCGCTCTCAATATGGATTCTTCGGATGCTGAATCTTATCAAATAAAAGCATTAATATGTATTGAATTGGATAGATTTAATGATGCATTGAATTCTATAGGAAAAGCAATTGATATTGAACCGGATATCTGTAATTTCTATGAAATTAAAGCTGACATTTTAAGACTTTTAAATAAAAATGAAGAAGCGTTAAATTATATCAAGAAAGCAATAGTATTAAATCTTGAAAGCCCATATTCTTATATAATAAAAGCCGATATCTTACTTCAGAAGAAAGACTATAAAGAAGCCTTACAAGTCATTAACTTCGCAATTGAAAATATCCATAAATCTGATTTATTTTATAATACAAATTTTTTTCTTTCATTTTCATATCAGCTTGAAGCGGATATACTATATAGTTTAAAAGATTATACCAAAGCGTTAGAAGTAATAAATCGTGCTATTGAATCAGATAAAACTCGAGAAGAAAATAATGTTAGTAAAGCATTTATTCTTGCTAGATTAGATGAAAAAAATCAATCTTTAAATCTAATGCAGGATTTGATTGAATCTTCGCCTGAAAATTGTTTTTATCATTATAAATATGGATATCTTCTATTAATTATTAAAGAGTATAAAGCAGCTATTAAGAATTTTAAAAAAGCAGAAAAAAAATGCTTGAAAGATGATCTACTTTATGAAATTTACATTTATACCGGAAAATGTTATAAAATGCTTGAAAATTTCGATTTATCACGTGAATATCTTGAAAAAGGAAAGAGATTGGCTGAAAAAAGAAGTGATAAAATATGGGTTAATAAAGCAGATAAGTATCTTTCAAATATATACGAACACATGTATAAATAAGATTTAAATAAAATTTAAACCTACAGAAATATGTGAATGAGGCTGAAGTTGTTTCGCTAATTTGCGAACATCTACAACACGAAAATTGGCAGTTTTGGATTGACGATCATCCTATACATAGAGATTTACAATTTCAAAAGCATAGATTATTAATCGGTGGCGCTCGACCTGATATTTTTGGAATAAACGATGTTAAACAAATTTTTGCTGTTGAAGTTAAAGGATTAAAAGATTATAAAAAAGCAGTGGGTCAAGCCTTAACATATAAATCTGGTGTAAATATCTCCTATATT
>SDBS01008258.1_pt1 | contig 10073 bp, 11 predicted proteins | sample 2277091 | NCBI WGS metagenome assembly SDBS01 (sample SAMN10404972, study PRJNA504765) | marine sediment metagenome | isolation source: marine sediment core GS10_PC15, 163 cmbsf | place: Arctic Ocean: Southern Knipovich Ridge | collected 2010 | reverse complement strand
TTAATTTATTTTGCTTTAAATTCATCAGGAGATTGATTGATTAAATTAAAATTATTCAGTATTTTTTTAACAATTCTTTCTGAAGCTTTTCCGTCTCCATAAGGGTTTATATTTTTTGACATTTCTATATATTTATCTCTTCTATCTAATAGTGTATTAACCTCGCTACAAACCCTTTCTTCATTAGTTCCAATTAGTTTTACTACACCTGCTTCGACTGCTTCCGGTCTTTCTGTTTCATCCCGTAAAACTAATACCGGCTTTCCCAGAGAAGGCCCTTCTTCTTGTATTCCGCCAGAGTCGGTAAGCATAATATATGATTTAGACATCAAATTAATCATATCATCATAATCTAAAGTATCGAGAAGTAGAATATCTTTTTTGTTTTGCAAGATTTCCTTAACATTCCTTCTTATTTCTGGGTTTTTATGGAGGGGGAAAATTACGGATACATTAGAATGTTCGTCAATTATTTTATTTATTGCCCGGCAAATTTCTCTTAATGGTTCCCCCCAGTTCTCCCTTCTATGCATAGTCACTAAAATAATTTTTTTCTCAAATATTTTTTTATCTTTTAACAAAGGTTCTCTGAATATATAGTTCTTCTTGATCATTAAGAATAGAGAATCTATCACTGTATTTCCACAGATAAAAATATCTTCTCTTTTTACTCCTTCGGAAAGCAAATTTTTACACGATTGTCTGGTAGGAGCAAAGTGGAGATCGGCAAGTACACTGGTTATATGGCGATTTACCTCTTCAGGAAAAGGATAATATTTATTGTTAGTTCTAAGCCCGGCTTCTACATGACCTATTCTTATTTTCTGATAAAAAGCAGCTAACGCTCCAGCAAAGGTAGTAGTAGTATCGCCCTGTACTAACACCATAGATGGTTTTTCTTTTTTTAATATTTTTTCAATACCCAAAAGACTATTCTTAGTAATATTTGATAAAGATTGATTTTGTTCCATAATATCTAAATCATAATCGGGTTTAATTTGAAAAATCTCCAACATCTGATCCAACATCTCCCGATGTTGACCGGAAACTATGATTCTGCAATCTATGAGATGGGGGTATTTTTTTATTTCATAAATTATGGGAAACATCTTTATAGTTTCAGGGCGAGTTCCAAAAATTAAAGTAAGGCTTATTTTATTCATAACAAATCTCAATTACACCTGCTTCTTTGAGAATTTTTCGAGCTAACTCATCAGGGTATTTTTCTTTATAAATTATCTTTTTTATCCCTGAATTTATAATCATCTTGACACAAGTAACACAAGGTTGAGTTGTACAATATAGTACACTGCTTCTTATACTTATGCCATATAACGCTGCTTGTACAATAGCATTTTGTTCGGCGTGTAATCCCCTGCACAATTCCTGTCTTTCTCCGGAAACAATTTTTTTCATTTCTCTCAAACATCCTATTTCTAAACAATGAGGCAGCCCACTGGGAGCACCGTTGTATCCAGTAGTTAGTATTCGCTTATCTTGCACGATTACTGCTCCAACTTTTCTCCTTAAACAGGTAGAGCGTTTGGAAACTAATTCAGTTATTTCCATAAAATATTTATCCCAGGTTGGACGACTCATAAATTAAAATCTCCTTTAAAAAATAGTCGTTAGTAAAATAGCAAAAAACTATATTGGTTGTTTAATTAGATAGTTTGATATTGATTTTTAACTAGCTAACCAGGTAACTAATTCATTGCGAGATACGGTTCACGAGATACAAGATACGGATTTTTATTTTGTGCCGAACAGTCTATCTCCAGCATCGCCTAAGCCCGGTACTATATATCCGTGAGAATTCAACTTTTCATCTACGGATGCTGTATATATCTTTACATCTGGATGGTATTTTTGCAACATATTTACCCCTTCCGGAGCAGCAATTAAGCACATAAACTTTATATCTGCCGTGCCACATTTCTTAATATAGTCTATACAGGCAACAGCCGTACCTCCGGTTGCTAGCATGGGGTCAACTATGATAACTTTTCTATCTTTAATATCAGATGGTAATTTAGCATAATATTCTACGGGTTTTAAAGTATCGGGGTCACGATACATACCAATATGTCCTACTTTCGCAGGGGGAATAAGTTTTAATATTCCATCGACCATGCCCAAGCCCGCTCTCAAAATAGCTATAATAGCAATGTTTTTCCCTGATATTACTTTACTTTTGGTCTTACCAATGGGAGTTGCAATTTCAATTACCTTTAATTCTATTTCTCTGGTTGCTTCATAAGTTATTAAATTAGATAGCTCGTTTACTAATTCTCTAAATTCTTTCATTTGAGTATTTTTATCCCTTATCAAAGTTAATTTGTGCTGTATTAAAGGGTGATCTAAAATGATTACTTCTGACAATGACTTTTCCTCCTTATTTCTAATATAGCGTAGAGCGTGTAGCGTGTAGCGTTTAGCGTATAGAGCATTTAACGAAAAACTAAAATATAATTCAAAATTTAAAATTATTTCATATAATATATTAATGATGTGTAGGGGTCGAATTTATTCGACCCGAGTTTTTCTTGATTTCTCTGGTGGGCACTATGCATCGTGCCCCTTCTTCTTTCTTTGCTCTACGCTATAATGATTTATTTATAAATTTTATCTTCTTTTTGTTTTATTTTATTCAGGCGGTTAATGTGCCTTTCCTTCTGGCAAAACTTAGTATTTAACCAAACTTTTACAATTTCTTTAGCCAACCCTACTCCTATCACTCTTGCCCCCAAAGTCAAAATATTGGCATCATTATGTTCTCGAGTATTTCGAGCAGAAAATACATCATGACATAATGAGGCCGTGATACCTCTAACTTTATTAGCAACTACGGACATGCCAATTCCGGTTCCACAAATTAAAATTCCTCTGTCATATTTTCCGCTTTTTACCTCTATGGCAACTTTAAAGCCGATATCCGGATAATCAACAGATTTCTCACTTTTACAACCAAAATCTATATATTCCACATCAAGTTTCTTTAAATACTCTTTTAAATTCTCTTTTAACTGATAACCTCCGTGATCACTTCCTAAAGCTATCTTCATCTTATATCTCACCACCTTTATTTATTATTTTCCTCAAGAATTTTATCCAATATTTTTTCTAAGTTTTTTTTCAACTCTTTTGCTACAATTCGATAAAATTCAATTTTCCTTCCAATCGGATCGATTATTTCGTAATTCCTTTCGTTGTTTTGATTGCTTTCAGATTTATTATTTAGAGTAAACTTCTTAAGGAGAAATGTCTTACTTTGGGCAAAGATAAATTCTTTATGGATATATTCTTTATGTTCATTTGTCATAACTAAAATCAAATCTGCTTTTTTAATCAGTTCTTCTTGTAATGCTTGGGAATGGTGTTGAAAAATATCAATACCTTGCTCAAACATCACTAAAATTGCTTCGGGAGTGGGACTCATACCTGGAAATGCAGAAATTCCAGCCGAAATAATATTAAATTTGATGTAATCTTTTGTTCTTCCCTTTAATATTTTTTTAAATATACCTTCTGCCATAGCGCTTCGGCAGGTATTACCAGTACAGATAAATAAGATGGTATTGATCATTTTTAATTACCTTTATCCTTTGGCAATATAATTGCAACATACTTAATGACCTAATTTTTCACACCCTTTAAACTAAAAACTTAAAGCAAAAAGCGCGAAACCATAATTTAAAATTCAAAACTTTTTATTTCGTATTGCCTATCGTATTAAGATTTATTTAGACAAGTTTTTTCTTTCATTAATGCGGGCACGATGCATCGTGCCCCTACACTTGAATCCTAATTTTCTTCACACGATACAAATTTATTTTGGTTCTGTTTTTCTTTTTCTATACTATATACTCGATACTATTCTTTTCTATGTGCAATTACTACTCTCTCTACCCCCAAATAATCTTTTATAATTTCTATATCTTGATTAAAATTATTCTCTCTAATAATTAACTCTTCAACTATTTCCGACTGATTTAATCCTACCTCTAATGCTATAAAACCGCTTTTTTTTAGATAATAAGGACTTTTCTTTATAATTTTGCGATAATACTCTAAACCGTCATTTCCTCCGAACAAAGCAATTTTTGGTTCATTATCTTTTATTTCGGGTGGCAATAATTTAAAATTGTAAGAATCTATATATGGAGGGTTTGAAATGATTCCATCTAAGCTATTTTGTTCAATTCTCCCCATAAAAGGTTCAAATAAGTCTCCCTGTAGAAATATTATTTTATCTTTACAATTATGTTTTTTAGCATTTTTTAATGCTATTTGCAAAGACTTTTTAGAAATATCAGTTGCATAAATAATAATATCTTCTATAAATTTAGCTATGCTTATGGCAATCACACCTGTACCAGTTCCTAAATCTGCTACCTCTAAATTATCAGAATATTTACAGTTCTTTAATCTTTTGATAACTTCTTCTACTAAAATTTCTGTCTCTGGTCTGGGGATTAAAACTCCTTTTTCTACCCAAAAATCCATCCCCATAAATTCTTGATGTTTGGTTATATATTGGAGAGGAATTTTATCTATTCTTTTTTTAAGCTTTTTTATTAATTGTATTTTTTCTATATTTTTTAATACTTTATCAGAATTTAAATATATTTCACTTCTACTCATTCCCAGAAAATAACTTAATAGAATTTCCGCTTCTCTTTCTGAATTTATTATTCCCTTATTTTTAAATATTTTGCTAATATTTTTTAAGGCCTGCCCCACGGTTTGTAATTTATACTTATTTTCCCGCATTGTTTCAAACTTCATTGCTCTTTTTTAATTTTTCCGAAAGATTGACTACTAAATCATTTAAATTTCCTTCTAATACTTCTTCTAAATTATGTAAATTTAACCCAATACGATGATCGGTAATTCTATTTTGGGGGAAATTGTAAGTTCTAATTCTTTCACTTCTACCTCCTGTGCCAATCTGGCTTTTTCTCTTTTGGGCAAGCTCTGCATGTTTTTCTCTTTCTATTTTATCAAAAAGCCTGGCCCTCAATATTTTTAAAGCCTTGGCTTTATTTTTGTGTTGAGATTTCTCGTCCTGGCAGGTAACTATCATTCCTGTTGGAATATGGGTAATCCTTATTGCTGAATCTGTAGTGTTAACGCTTTGCCCTCCAGGACCGGTAGAACGAAAACGGTCAATTTTTAAATCATTTGGACTAATTTCCAGTTCAACCTCCTCTGCTTCGGGAAGTATAGCTACCGTAACAGTTGAAGTATGTATCCTTCCGCTTGATTCGGTTACCGGAACACGTTGAACCCGATGTACTCCACTCTCGTATTTTAACTTTCCGTATACTTCTTTTCCTATTATGCTAAATATTATCTCTTTAAACCCTCCAATCCCGGTAGGACTGGAACTCATTACTTCGGTTTTCCATCTATTATTTTCTGCAAATCGAGAATACATTCTAAAAAGATCTCCAGCGAAAAGTGCAGCTTCGCTGCCTCCGGCGCCAGCCCTTACTTCTACTATACAATTTTTTTTATCGTGAGGATCTTTGGGGAACATAATTTTTTTTAATTCTATTTCCAAATTATATTTCTTCTCTTTTAATTTTTCTAATTCTTCATTTATTAATTTTTTAAATTCTATATCTTTTTCTTCTGAAAATAATTTTGAGTTTTCTTCAATCTCCTTTATTATACCCTTGTATTCCTTGTATTTTAAAACTGCTTTAGAAATACCAGAGTGCATCTTTGCGTATTTCTGAAACTTAGATTGATCGGCGATAATTTTTGGGTTAGAAAGATTTGTATTCAATTCTTCATATTTTTTTTCTAATTCTTCTAATTTTTTAAACATTGTTCATCACTTCAGATTTTATATTTTTATTATTTTCGGCCAAGACACCTTGTAATGCTTTTATAGCCACCTCAACTTGAGCATCATCAGGTTCGCGGGTGGTAAGTTTTTGAAACCACAATCCAGGCATTACCGCCCATTTTATAAAAGTTTTATTCATGTTTTTTGCTGATAATTTCAAGATTTCATAAGACAGGCCAGCTATTATGGGAATTATTGCAATCCTATAGGCTATTCTTAAAAGCAAAGTTTGCTTCCCTAGCAAAGAAAATACTAAAATACTCATTATTAAAACAATAAAAATAAAACTTGTTCCGCATCGAGGGTGTAAAGTACTGTATTTTTTCACATTATCAACATTGAGTTCTTCGCCTGCTTCATAGGTGTATATTACCTTATGTTCTGCTCCATGGTATTCAAATACTCTTTTTATATCTTTTATTTTTGAGATAAAAAATAGATAAGTTATGAATATTCCAATTCTTAATAACCCTTCAAATAAGTTATAAATAATTATATTGGATAGGTATCTATCTAAATATCTGGCTATTGCTGTAGGAAAAGCTATGAAAAAAACTATGAATAACCCAAAAGCAATTAGAATTGTAAAAAACATTTCTACGTTATTTATTTTCTCTTCTTCACCCGTTGCCTGCTCTGCAGAATAAGTTAATGCCTTCAGGCCAAGGACCAATGACTCGATTAAATTAATTATCCCTCTAAAAATAGGCCATTTAAGAAATTTTATCTTATCGGACAATGTCCTTAATTTACCTATTTTTAAAATTATTTCTTTGTCTGGTTTACGAACCGCAATAGCATATTTTAAAGGAGATCTCATCATTACTCCCTCAATTACCGCTTGACCACCATAATTAAAGTCAGCATTTTTCATTATTATCCATTTACTCCTTCTTCTTTATTTTTAAGCCAGGGTTTACCACAGGATAATTCCCTTTCGGGACAAGGTCCTAAAATGCAAGGAGGTCCTGCATTTTCAAATATAGTGGGCGCAATATCTTTGACCTCTTTTAACATATTCATAGCAACTTCTCTGATCTCCCATTGAGCTCTATTGCAACATCTTAGTTTAAATATAAGCAGTAATTCCCGAGCATTTGCAGATATTATCATTTTAGTTGTAACCGCTTGTGGTAAAATGTATCTTGCATCTTCTGCTTCTATACGTTGGTCCAACAATAGGTGATAAATTCCATCTAATTCTTTTATGGCATTGATAAATATTTTATTTAATTTTTCATCTTTCGCAATAGATTTTGGAACAATATAAGGAAATTCCTCCTTATTCATTTTAACATATCTTTGACTTTGCTGAGAAAAAGAGGCGAGCCGATGTCTTACCATCTGATGGGAAGTGACTCTGGAGATTCCTTCTATAGCAAAAGTAAAAGTCGCATGCTCTAAAACAGAATAATGCCCTAATTTTATTATTTTTTTAATTAAGTTTGTTGTGGATTTATCGGTAAGTTTTTCTTTTAATTCATCAATTCCTGATGCAGAATAGCATAATCTTGCTGACTGAGCTACAATTTTTTCAGGATCCTTAGTGTAATTTATTAACCTAACTTTCACGGAATGAATCTCCTTCAACTAAAAACCATAATTCAAAATTCAAAACTTATCTTCCCCTTGAGAGTTAATATGCTTGAACGCAATATATTTGCTAATTCTTTTGTTTCATTTAAAAGTATTTTTTTGTTTGTTATTTATTTTCTTAGTATCTTTCGGTAGACTAATCCAATATATACTCTCTATCATCAGATTAAAGTAATAATCAAAAAAACTGTTCTAAAATTTTAAGTTTTAAGCTATGGTTTTTCGCTAAATACGATATACTACATGCTAATTTGGCATCCGACTTCTAGTTTCTGTTTTTTTGACTAGCTAACTAATTATATACGCTGTACGCTGTCTTGCAATACGCTACTTGCTTGTACGCTTTACGCTAGTTCCGCGATACGATTTTAGTCCTTTGGTACTTCATGACATTTTCGACATCTCGCCTCATAACTCTCTTTTGCTCCAATCAATATTATTGAATCGCTATATTTTGCAGGCTGACCATTTACCAATCTTTGGGTCCTGGAAGCTGTATTACCGCAAACCATGCAGATGGCTTGCAATTTATATATATATTCTGCTACTGCAAGCAATTTGGGTATCGGACCAAATGGTTCTCCCCGAAAATCCTGATCCAAACCAGCAACAATTACCCTTTTTCCTTGGTTAGCAAGTTTTTGGCAAATGGATACAATATCGTCATCGTAAAATTGAGCTTCGTCAATAGCTATTACCTCTGTATCTGGTTCTATTTTTTCTAAAAGATCCTTTGATTTAGTAATATTCACAGCTTCAACCTTAGTACCATTATGTGAGTAAATATACTGAATAGAATATCTATTATCAATGGTTGGTTTAAACACCTGTACTTTTTTTTTGGCAATTTGTACTCTATGAACTCTTCTTATTAATTCTTCACTCTTCCCGCTAAACATGCTTCCACATATAACTTCAATCCAACCAGTATTTACTCCTTCACGCATTTCTTCCCTCCTCTATACTATAAAATTAGTCGTTAGTGAATAGTCGTTAGTTTCAAATACCATTTTTCAATTTTTAGTATACAGCTAAAAATTTAAAACTTTCTCTCTTAATACTAAATTTTAAGTTTTAGTTTTTACTTCTTTATCTTTTTATTTTGCTATATAGTATGCGAGATAAGAAATATGATGCTCAATAGGTAAAACAATATATTTTAATTTTTAATTTTAAGCTATGGTTTTGCGCTTTGCGCTTTTCATTTTTCGTTTTATTACTATATACGAATTAGGGCTTACAGAAAAAGGATATTTCCATACAATTAAATTAACATAAAAAAACAGAGCTTTACAAAAGCTCTGTCTTTTTTTATTTAAATTGATTCATCATTTTATTACAAATATTCTTAATTATTATCTTTTTCTCTTTCATACTTTTTATTTTTGTAATCATTCATTAAAAACTTTTTCAATTTCTTTTTTAATGTAATATTTTTTTTGAAATCATTTAAATATTTTTGAGATATTATTTTAATTAATTATCACTATCTTCATCGTTGGTTAACTTGTATTTTCTATTAAATCTTTCAACTCTTCCCGCAGTATCAATTATCTTTTGTTTACCGGTAAAAAAAGGGTGACAGACAGAACATATTTCTACTTTCATATTCTTTTTAGTAGAACCGGTTTCAAAACTGTTACCACAAGCACAACTTATTGTTGCTTTTCCATATTTTGGATGCAGCTCTTTTTTCATTTTTCTCTTCCTCTTACTTCCTTTTGTTTATATTAATAGATTAAAAATTTACAAAATTATAACATAATATTATTTTAAGGTCAAAGTTTAATTCGTATCTCGTATCTCGTGAATCGTATCTCATTAAGAATTAGTTAGTTGGTTAGTTAGTTACCTGGTTAACTGGTTAAAAAAATAGAAAAAGAAAAAAGGAGCCAGAAAAAATTAGTATTGCGTATTGAGTAAAGAAAAAGGTAAAAGGATAGTAAAAAACCTTTATTTTCTTTCTCTATCTACTACATTAAAATTTTCACTAACTAAAATATTTTTGGTTTTAAATCAAATATTTTATTAAATATCCTGTTCTTTGATAGTATCTAAAAACTCTCGATTAGTCTTTGTCTTTTTTAATTTATTAATTACTAATTTTACCGCACCAAGAGATTGTTGAGAAGCCAATGCCCTTCTTAGCAACCATATTTTTTGTAATTTTTCTTTCGGTATTAATAATTCTTCTTTTCGAGTACCTGATTTCTTAATATCAATTGCCGGAAATATTCTATTCTCAGAAAGCTCTCTATCTAACCTTAATTCCATATTACCAGTGCCTTTAAATTCTTCAAATATTACATCATCCATTCTGCTTCCTGTCTCTACCAAAGCAGTAGCAAGTATGGTCAAGCTACCTCCCTCTTCGATATTTCTCGCTGCCCCAAAGAATCTTTTTGGCAAATAAAGAGCACTTGAATCTAAGCCACCGGATAGAGTTTTGCCACTTGTTGGAATAATTTGATTGTAAGCTCGTGCTAATCTCGTAATGCTATCCAATAATATGACTACATCTTTCTTTTGCTCTACTAACCTTTTGGCTCTTTCCAAAACAATTTCCGCTACTTTTATATGATTATTGACAGGTTGATCAAAAGTAGAACTTATCACTTCA
>SDBS01008257.1_pt1 | contig 10073 bp, 9 predicted proteins | sample 2277091 | NCBI WGS metagenome assembly SDBS01 (sample SAMN10404972, study PRJNA504765) | marine sediment metagenome | isolation source: marine sediment core GS10_PC15, 163 cmbsf | place: Arctic Ocean: Southern Knipovich Ridge | collected 2010 | reverse complement strand
CTGGAGGATAAAAAAGGAAACCTCGCAGATTCCCTGGAGTTTAATTTTCTGTATTATGCTCCTGGTCCCAATGATATAGTTTTTAACGAAGTTATGTACGATCCTTCTCCCGCAATCGGGCTGCCCGAATTTGAATACATTGAATTGTACAACCGCAGCCCCTATCCTGCTGATCTTGGGGGATGGACCTTCAGCACCGGTAATAAAGTATACCTGTTCCCCCCTATTGTCATTCCAGGGGGAAAGTACCTGATTTTGGGATATGAAGGTACTATTAACCTTTATGGATCAGACTATCCATTCCTGGGATTGTTAACATCCCGGACCAGCTTACCCAATGATGGAGCAATGATCTTCCTGTCAGACAGAGAAAATATATTGATTGACTGGATGGAATATGATCCCTCCATGTATGACAACGAATATTATGCAGATGGCGGCTGGGCACTTGAGAAAATAGACTCCGACCGAGAATGCATGAACCGGGATAACTGGGCCACCTCAATAAGCAGGAGGGGAGGGTCCCCGGGTCAGGAAAACAGTGTGAAGCGGGATAATCCTGACCGGTTGCCACCATCGCTGGTGAACCTTTACCTGCCAGATTCTTCCACCCTTGTTATTGAATTCAGTGAGGTTATGGATCCGGGTTCGTTGATTGAACCACGTAATTATCTGGTTAACAAGGGACTTGAATACCCACAGTACATTGAGTGCCTGGCTCCTGATAACCGGACAGCAATCCTTCATTTTGATCAGGGGTTTGATCCGGGCAAGCAATATCAGCTGGAAATATCTGAAAATCTTGTCGATTGTGCCGGCCTGTCGCTTTCATCAGGATGGATACAGCGATTTGCACTTCCCGTTCAGCCCGCCATAAATGAGGTATTTATCTCTGAAATTTTATTTAACCCCCAACCATACTGTCCCCGGTTCATAGAGATCCATAATCCAGGATTTAAAACATTTGATCTGGCAGATCTGAGGATAGCAAAGCAGAACACCAAAAGCGGCCGGATCGAATCTGTATCTCCTGTTACCGGCGGGCATCACCTTTTCTTCCCGGGTGATTACCTGGCAGTGACAGATGATCCGGACAAACTCATGGACTGCTACTACATTCATGATCCTGAAACACTTATAAGTTGTAAAAGCTTGCCTGTAATGGATGATAGGGAAGGAACCATGATGATCCTGGATAAATACCTTCAGATTCTGGATGAAATTTCATATAACCAGCAGATGCATTATCCATTGCTGTCCTCTGTCGAAGGTGTTTCCCTCGAAAGGATAAGTTTTGACCTTCCCTCTGACTATGCTTCGAACTGGCATTCGGCTGCTGCAACCGAAGGGTATGCCACACCGGGCAGGATAAATTCACAAAGCTTTTTTTCCGCGACCGTTAATGAGGAAATTGAGATTGAACCGGAGATCTTCACCCCTGACCAGGATGGGCATCATGATTTTGTGATGATAAGATATGATTTTCCTCATCCTGGTGCAATGGCCACCATACTGGTGATGGATCCCCGTGGGAGGGTCATCAAAACGATAGCAGAAAATCAATTGCTGGGATCTGAAGGATTTTTGATCTGGGATGGAATTAATGATTATGGCCAGAAGGCCAGGACAGGTATCTATATGGTTTATGTGAGAATATTTGATGCGAAGGGGAAGGTCCGCAATTACAAGAAAACCTGTGTGCTCTCACCCGGTACCCGGCATTAGATCCCGGAGATTAATTCTTTCATGATCAGTGTCATCTGGGGCTCTGCCTTTGCCGCGACGGAAGTAACATTCTCCAGCGATACTTTAACGATCTTTCCTGGCACCCCCAGATCCGTAATGATGGATATGGCAAAACATGTGATCCCCATTTGATGAGCAACAATGACTTCGGGAACAGTTGACATGCCTACCGTATCACCACCGATGATCCTGAAATACTGGTATTCTTTGGGTGTTTCAAGGGTGGGACCGGTAACTCCAACATAACATCCCTTTCTTACATGCAGCTTGTGTTGACGGCCGATTTCGAGTGCCTTATTGATCAGTGTCAAGTCATATGTTTCACTCATATCGGGGAAACGGTCACCAAAGGCCGGATCGTGTGGACCAATCAGTGGATTGGGTATCAGGTTGATATGGTCATCCAGGATCATCAGGTCTCCGATCTCAAAATCAGGGTTGACTCCACCACTGGCGTTGGATAAAAACAGGTGACTTATCCCGAGATATTTAATAACCCTTACAGGGAACGTCACTTCCTGCAGGCTATATCCCTCATAATAATGGAATCGCCCCTGCATGGCAACGATCTTCTTACCATTCAGTTTTCCAAAGATCAATTTCCCATGATGGCTCTCCACAGTTGATACCGGGAAGTTTGGAATATCCTCATATTCAAGTACTGTATCAATATCTATCTCATTGACCATTCCTCCAAGACCTGTCCCTAATATGATCCCAATCTCAGGCTGCAGATCAATTTTGCTTTTTACGTAGGATACTGTCTCTTTTATTGTTTTTAACATATTTGAGAATTTGATTATTGAAGTTTTCTGTGTCTTCGTTCAGAAACTCTGTTTCTATGGGTATATAGAACAACCTGTTTTTAATTTCCAGGTCAATATTAACAAATTTTCTCAATCTCATGGCATCCTTCTCGGTAGTAAATATGAATCTGTCTTCGCCTTCCATGTTATTGTATGTATGGAGGATCTGGTTGATATCGCGTTGACTGAAGCTATGATGATCCGGGAAGATCATTTCAATGATCCGGGTTGAGATACTGCGCAGATGCCGCTTGAATAATCTTGGATTGGCGATTCCTGTGACCATCAGTATAGCGGGACTGGAGGCTTTGATTTCCGACAGGGAGATTTCCGGACTGGCATCCATAAATACGTGGACCGGTTCCCTGTATCCCAGCCTGGTAAAATAGAGATGCTGGAAGGCATACAAAGCCAGATCCTTGACAATCAGTCGTCGTTCGATGGGTTTCAGCCTGTCCGGGCATTTTGTTACCAGAATGATGTTGGCCCTGCATCTCTCATATGCCTTTTCCCTCAACCGGCCGACAGGTAGTAATTTATCTTCCATAATTGGACGGTGAAAATCAATAAGCAAGATAGAAAGCCCAGGCTTGATACGCCGATGCTGGTATGCATCATCCAGCAGAACAACATCCAGGTCGGGAATTTTTGTCATCAGCTGCTGCACTCCGTTGACCCGTTTGCGGTCCACCGCCACATGCACATCCGGAAATTTCTGCTTGATCTGTATCGGTTCGTCTCCTATGTCCTGCACGCCCGAATCAGGTCCGGCCAGGATGAAATGCCTGGTTCTCCTTTTGTATCCCCTGCTGAGCACTGCCACTTTGAATTCCTCTGTCAGGAGTTTAACAAGGTATTCAACATGTGGTGTTTTTCCCGTGCCTCCGGCGGTAATATTCCCGACCGATATGATGGGAATTGGGAATTCGTATGATTTGATTATGTTATAGTCGTACAGTAGATTTCGGATGAAGGTAACCAGTCCGTACAGCAATGAAAATGGATATAATAAGATATTCAGGTTATTTCTGCTGGAGGCCGGCATACCTAATATATCTCAAACATAAATGGTATACGGGCCTGAACACCGAACAGGTTCTCCAGTTCATGGACTGATTTAAAATATTTGTAAAACTCGCCCAGCTCATTCTGTAGCATACGTGCCCTGGTATTGTCTGTAAGTTCCCTGATAATTACATCAAGCGGGTTTTCAAGCACGGGCAGGGATATGACCCTGTATTTTTCAAGGTCCGCCATCTCCCCGGCAACCTTGATGGCATCATTTAATCCGCCGTACATGTCTATCAAACCGTTCTCCAGGGCATCTGCACCGCTCCAGACCCTTCCGCCACCGATGGCATTGACCTCCTCTTTTGGCATTTCCCGACCAGAAGAGACACTGGTAAGGAAGGAATCATAGGTACGGTCTACCATGTGGTAAATGATATCTTTTTCGTCTGCAGACATGGGTCTGAAAGGTGTACCCAAATCAGCATGCTTATTGGTTTTAGCCACATCAATATTGATTCCCAGTTTATTATTGAAGAACGGTTGAACATTGGGGAGCATGGCAAAAACGCCAATTGATCCCGTAATACTGTTCGGACTTGCCAGTACGGTATCTGCAGGTGCAAGTATTAAATATCCACCGGAGGCTGCCACATCACCGATGGAAGCAACCAGGGGTTTGGACTGACTTGCAAGGAGTGCCTCACGATAAATCACTTCTGATGCAAGCGCTCCGCCGCCGCCGGAATTTACCCTGAGGACAATGGCTTTCACAGTACTGTCCCTGCGCGCCTTCCGGATGGCCCTGGAGATCCTTTCGGAACTGATGGTGCCTTCTCCTGTATTCCCCATCAGAACATCCCCATGTGCATAGATCACTGCCACCTTGTCCTTTGTATATCCTTTGTATTCCTTTTTTACATGTACCTTCTTGTATTTTTTTATGGTGATGCTGTTCAGGTCCTTTTTAGGGCTGGTCCCGGTTAGCTTTTTGAGTTCATCAATGATCTCATCTTTGAATTTCAATCCATCTACCATATTATGCTCAAGGGCCAGATCAGAGGAACGAATGGTGAATTGATCAGCATAATTGTTTAGGGTTTCCACGTCTATTCCACGCTGTTCAGAAATCCCTTCGAGCATATGATCCCAGAGAGATCCTATCCATTGCATTGTTTGTGTACGATTTTCGGGACTCATGTGATCGTTGGTAAAGGGTTCACCAAAGCTTTTATAATCACCTCGACGAATTACCTGGACCTCTATGCCCAGTTTATCCAGGGCCCCTTTATAGAACATGATTTCTGTTCTCAGTCCGAGTAAAAGCAAATCCCCGGAAGGATTCAGGTACAAACTGTCGGCTACCGAGGCTAGATAGTAGGCCTTCTGGGTATAGGTATCACTGAAGGCCATAATGAATTTCCCGGATTCCTTGAAATCCAGCAGGGCATTCCGGATTTCTTCCGTGCTGCCATAACCTGCAGCCAGTGAAATCATCTCCAGGTAAATCCCGGAAATGTGATCATCCTTTTTAGCTTTCTTGATACAATCCAGGATATCATTCAGCCCCATCTCACGTACCATGGGCAGACCTGTGGGCAGAAAATCAAAGGGATTGTAAACCGTCCTGTCAACGATTTTGTCATTGAGCTTTAAATACAGGATGGAATTGTCCTTGACTTCGACTGGCTTTTCTGATGAAGAAGCACTAATGATAAGAATCAGTAAAAAGAAAAAGAGCAGTGTGCTGAGGAAAATACCTACTATTGTAGCCAGTGTATATTTCAGAAAACTTTTCATAATCTATTAAAATATAAGGATTAAACGCCCAAAGATATGTAAAATTGGATGCAATTCTTGAGAATATTTTTCTATTTGAGCCAAAAAAATCATAAAATTGTTTTTTTTCTGCTATGACTGAAAAATTGCTGGTATTGCTATTGGGAAGCAACCTGGGCAACCGCTCCGGGAATCTTCACCAGGCCTGTTTACTGATCGGAGAATCAATCGGGCCCATTAAGTCTGTTTCATCGATATACGAAACGGCACCCTGGGGCTATGACAGCAAAAAGGGCTTCCTCAATCAATGCATCACCGTATGGTCTGATATGGATCCTGGCAGGATACTGGAGAGGATCCATCTGATTGAAGCGAAACTTGGCCGGCAGGGAAGATCCCTGGAATATATCGACCGTCTGATAGATATTGATATTCTCTTTTATGGGGATATGGTTTTATCGCGTCCGGATCTTCAAATCCCCCATAGTAAAATTCAGGATCGCAGGTTTTCCCTGGTCCCGCTGGCAGAGATCCTCCCGGACTTTGTACATCCGATCTTTCGCAAAAAGATAAGCGCATTGCTTTCCGAATGTATGGATAAACTGAAGGTGAAAAGAATAGAGACGGATTAGCCGATTTGTTTCAAACAGGGGTATTCAGAAATACCGGAGCCAAAATTCTTTAAGGTTTCCATCAAATATTTATCGGCCGGATTGTCAATTGACAGGACCAGGTTTTGTTCTGAGTTCTCCCGGATAAAGTGATCAATGATGAATTCAATGGCTCCAGTTTTCATACCATCCACATTGGCTGCAGCGTGCAGGATACTGGCCCTTCCGTTGAAAATGAGGAATAGAATAACCGCGCACAGATTATTGGTTCTGTCATATGCCGATGCAAGCTGTGCAGACCGGTATCTAATGGCATTTGAAGCAATCAAACGAAGGGTTGATATCTGGTTGGGTTTCAGTTTTTGCTTATTGAGTTTGTCAAGGCGGTAGGAGAACATCAACAGATCATTCACAGAAGTATTGCTCACGAAGCTGATGGAGTTTTCTTCTGCAAGATTTAAACGATTCTGAATTACACGGCTGAATCTGGCTCTGGTTTGCTGATATGGACTGATCAGGTCAAGTTCGGCTGCATTATTGATCCTGGTATTATTTTTTGGGACAATGTTGAATTTGTTCAGGCACAATTTTCGGAACTTGTAATTACGGGGAATTGCCTGTAGGTATCGATATACTGTTTCGGGATCCGGGATGCTGGTGGAGAACACACCCAGATGGAAGGCAAAGTCAGGTTGACTGAGCGTTTTCCTGCCTATTGATCTAAAAACCGGAAGAGGCATAACTGTGGAGTAATCCCTGTTGGCCAATAACTCCCAATCGGGGCAAATTATATCCAGATACCAGGACAGCGCATAGATGGTACCATTTGGTGAGGCGGTTATGCACCTGTCGTAATCCTCAGTAGCTTCCCCGGGAATTAAAATATGATTGATAGAATTCAAATCAGCCCTTCATCAGAAAAGCTAAAATATGAATTATCTGCAATAATGAGGTGATCCAGCAATTGTAAGTCCATGGTTCGGCATGAATCACTGATCTTTGAAGTGATTTTCATATCAGCCTCGCTTGGTTTCAAATTTCCTGATGGATGATTATGACAGAGGATCATTCCACTGGCCAGACGGTCCAGGGCATGTTTCAGGATAATGCGAACATCAATTACTGTTCCCGAGATGCCACCCTGGCTGATCCTGATATTATCGATCACACGGTTGGCCCGGTTCAATAACAGGATCCAGAATTCTTCATGTGCAAGATCTCCGAGAACAGGCTGGAAAAGCGTATATACATCCTGGCTGCCAGCTATCTTAATCTTATCCTGTAAATCAGACTTGCTTCTTCTCCTTCCCAGTTCAAGAGCCGCTATGATAGCCAATGCTTTTGCAGGTCCCATACCTTTGTGTTTCACCAGGTCATTTACGGTTAACCTTCCCAGTTCCCTGAGATTATTACCTGCCGCTATCAGGATTTTCCTGGCCAGTTCTACTGCCGATTCTTCCCTCCCTCCTGATCGTATAAGAATGGCCAGTAATTCCGCATTGCTCAGACTGGTAATACCTTTGGCAAGCAGTTTCTCCCTCGGACGATCTTCCAAAGCCCAATCCTTGATCCCTGATTTTTGATAGGGTTGCATGAGTTACTTTATTGTTTATGTCCGATTAGCCGAAAAATCAGTCAGGGATATATTGGACTTTTTGGTAAACATTGAAAACAAAAAACCCCCTTCAAAAATGAAGAGGGTCGTTATAGTGAGATATAATTATTTATAGATTCTTGACGTGAAGGGTAAGGCCTGATTTCAGATTTGCTGCCTTGTTCTTATGAATGATATTCTTTTTGGCAAGCCTGTCGAGCATCGAAGATACCTTCGGTAATAATTCAGCCGCCGCTTCCTTCTCCTTGGTGTTGCGCAGCTGTTTTATCGCATTCCTGGCAGATCTTGCATGGTAGCGGTTATGTAATCTGCGTTGCTCGCTCTGTCTGATCCTTTTCTTAGCTGATAAATGATGTGCCATCCTGATAATTATTTAATTGGGCATGCAAAAATACATAATATTTTGAATTAAAAAAAAATTGTCCCCGGGATTATTTATCCTTGTCATAATGATGAAATAGTTTCTTCATGGCATCACATCCGGCCTCGATGCACCTGGCATACTCCTCGCCCATGTTGTAGGCACTGACAGCAATAATCGGCAGCCAGGGTTTAAAAGCCTTGATCCTGCTGGTTGCCTCAAAACCGTCGAGTACAGGAAGTCTCAGGTCCATCAATACAAAATCGATACTTTCATTACGTTTGACAGTATTTACAGCCTTCAGTCCATTTTCAACATTGATAACCCTTGCTTTTGTAGGCTGAAGAATGGTTTCGAGCAGTAGAAAATTATTGTAGACATCTTCAACTATCAAAATGGTTTTGTCGGACCAGTCAGGATGCTGTACCATTTCAAGGTTTTCTGGTTCAGTTTGCATGCTATGATTTGCTGGCTGAATATCAACTGTAAACCAGTAGGATGATACTTGGTCAGGGAGGGATTCAATCCATGTTTTCCCACCCAGCTGTTTCACAAGTTCTTTCACACAAAGCAGGGATAGGTTAGTTTCATGGGAATCATGTCCGTTTATGGCCTGCCTGGGTTGGGAGGTGCCCTGATCATTTACATAGAAGCAGAATTGGTCATTTTCAAGTAATTTGTAACCGAATTCAATGCATCCCTTATCTGCCTGTTTCAATACATGGTTTAACAGGTGGTGGAATATCTCCTGGAAATATCTTTGATCCGTATGGATCATGAAGTGCTCAAGAGAACCCGGTGTATTAAGAACGAGCAGTAAATTCAGTTTCTCCAGTTTTTGTAAATCTGATTGTACGCGGGCATGGATTTTCTTAAGGGTCTTGTAGAGGTAAAAATCCTGTCTGTCAACTCGTTCAGCTGTTGAAGTGACTTTAGGGGACATATCCGGGACTAAAGGATGTAACTGTATGCAATATATACAACCGGAGTTGGTTGATGAGGTCCCGGAAATGATTTGGATTACTGCCTGAAGGTGATTTGGATCACCCTTTACGTTTACATGTTGGTTTTTACATACTTGAATATTAAAAACATCTCACTGGCGATCTGCCGGCAGCGTTCGTCGTATTTGGTCTTTTCCTGGTCCGTATCATCAAAGGCTTTGGGATCATCGTAGGGCATGGAAATGCGATCTTCGGCACCCTGAACAATGGGACAGGCCTCATCCGCATCTGAACAAACCATAATGGCACAGAATTCTTTATCAGGATTGGCATTATCATTATATCTTTTCGAAAACATGGGATTGCCGTTTAAGTTTTCTCCGCTTGAGATAAGATATCGCGGATTATCAATATTGCCTTCCCGTTTTTCAATCTGAAATCCGGCTCTTTTAACGGCAGCAACCGCACGTGGATTAAAGGCTGTGGATCCAGTACCACCTGAAAAGGTGCTGATGTTTTGGATGCCATAGAATTGAGCGGCAGTTAAAGCCCATAGCTGTCCAAATTGACTGCGCCGGGAGTTATGGGTGCAAATAAAAACAAGCTGGGCCTGCTTGTCCTTGTTCAGTGCTGAGATCACATAATCACCAAGCTGCTGAAGAATTTCAATCCTGCTTTCCGGGATTTCAATGAATTCTGCTTCGATATCCCTGAGGTAGTTGTCCAGGTCTGTATAGAAGGAATCTTTTTTCATACAGGAAAATGTTACCTGTATATTAACTGTAGGGTTTTTTCGCGAAAACGGTGATACTGTAAATACCAACACCACTCTTTAAAAACTCACCGTCACCATCGTACTTCTCAAGTATATTTGCCGGGACTTCAATTTTGCTTTTTTGCATAATCTGGATATCGATGAATCCGTTGGAGCGAATGACATCCAGGTATTCGATTTCCTCCATGGCTCCAGAAATACAGCCTGCGTATAATTCAGCTTCCCGCAAAAATTTTTCAGGGATCCGGCCATCTGATACCACATCCGAGATGCTGAAATGTCCACCTGGCCTTAGGATACGATAGGTTTCACTGAAGGCACGAGATTTATCCGGGACAAGATTAAATACACAGTTACTTACCACGATGTCGGTTGAACCTGCTGGCAGAGGAATTTGCTCGATCTCACCAAGTAGAAATTCGACATTC
>SDBS01008256.1_pt1 | contig 10073 bp, 9 predicted proteins | sample 2277091 | NCBI WGS metagenome assembly SDBS01 (sample SAMN10404972, study PRJNA504765) | marine sediment metagenome | isolation source: marine sediment core GS10_PC15, 163 cmbsf | place: Arctic Ocean: Southern Knipovich Ridge | collected 2010 | reverse complement strand
ACCAGATAGCGGTGATGTGTCAAATCATCCGTTCAATGGGGAAATTTCGCATTTGCTGGACTGTATAATCGAAGACAAAAAACCATTCCCGGATGTGGATGATGCCGCCAAAACTCACCTGATGTGTTTTGCAGCAGATATTTCCGCACAAGAAGGTAGACCGGTTAAGATTAGCGAATTATTATAAAAGGGAAAGGGCCGAATTCATGAGACAAACTACGCAGTTTTCCCCTGTTAGAATAGCAGCTTTGCTTTGGATATTTTGCCTTTGCATAATTCAAACAGGCTGCTCTTCATTAATAACAGCAAAAGAAAATTCGACCGCTGATCTTATAATCGTTTTCAACGACGAGAATGGCAGCATCGGACGTACTAATGCACCCGCATCATCCAAGATAGAGTTACCTGTAAATCTTCTCAAAATCGCCGAAGCTGGAAGCCTTAGTTTAACCGAATTAACTTCTGATGGCCTAAGATCAGAATATATAGCAGCTCAGTTTGTCTCGGATTTCAGTAAGTCAAATACCGGAAAGATCTGGTGGCTGATGCCTTCAGGGGAAAAAGGGGAACGCAGATTTTATTTAACAGCAGGAGATGATAAAGCAAAACCTGCTATGACAATTAATTACGACAAAAAGAATAAGCTGCTGAGTATACTTGATGATAATAAGCCTGTATTAAGATACAATCATGGCTCAACACCAGAACCGTCTGCGATTGCTAAAACTCGTAATGAAAGTGACGACTATGTCAAGCATTGCCGCTACAGTCATCCACTTCATGGCCCTGACGGTTTTGCGCGAGGAGATTATATTCACCCTCTTTATGGATTAAATGGCGAAGTACTTACAGATGATTATCCCGCGGATCATCCGCATCATCGCGGAATCAATTGGGCATGGGCAACGGTATTCTGGCAAGGCCAACAACGTGACATGTTTGCGCTACGCGGCATTTGGTCAAGGCCGGTGAGTGTAGCAAAAACGAAAAATGGTCCCGTTGTCGCAATTATTGAAGCCGAAAATCAGTGGAAGTGGGATAATAAAGAGTCTATTGTTAGTGAGCATATTGTTATCAGGGCCTTTCGTCAATCGCAGCAATACCGGTACATCGATATTGAGATAACGCTCAAAGCATTAGTGGATAATGTTGAGTTCTGCGGTAGAATGGGTAAAGGCGGTAGAGTAAGTAAAGGGTATAGTGGGTTTAATTTACGTATGGCATCAGCAGAAGGGCAACAAATTGTTCTGCCTGGCGATGTACCCGAAACAGATGTGCGTCGAGGCTGGGCAGATTATTCAGCTAATTTTACTGACGACGGAATTCGCACAGGAGTAGCGGTACTCCAGCACAAAAATAATCCGCTATATCCGAGCAAGTGGTATGGTAATAAGAAAATTAATTACTTTCAGCCGCTATATCCAGGACCAAAACCAGTTTCATTGCCAAAAGACAAAATTATAACTTTGAAATATCGGCTGTGTATCCACCGTGACTCTGTAAGCGAGGACGTGATGTCTGATCTATGGACAGCCTACAACGCGGACTCTGGGACATATATAAATAAAGAACGGGAATGTGCCAACTAAAAATGAGAGATAACAAACAAAAGACAATTTCGCGTCGCGGATTTCTAAAAAATACCGCTGGAATTGCAGCGACAGTTATAAGTTTTCCATATATTGTACCTTCCTCTGCCTTGGGATTAGCTGGAACTACTGCCCCGAGCAATCGAATCGCGATGGGTTTTATCGGCGTAGGTAGTAAAGGCAGACACGGTATGCGGAATTTTATGACATGTGATGACGCTCAGATAGTTGCCATCTGTGATGTAAAACCGGATGAGCTTGAAAAGACCAAAAGCACCGCAAAATTCCCTCAGGGCGCTTCAGTTTATAACAATTTCAAGGATTTGCTTGCACGCAGCGATATTGACGCGGTTTATATCGCAACACCAGATCACTGGCATGTATTAACAGCTATCGCAGCAGCAAAAGCCGGCAAAGATGTTTATTGCGAAAAACCTCTCAGTAATACTGTAGCAGAAGGCAGAGCATTGGTCGAAACGATTAAACGATATGGCACAGTTTTCCAGCATGGCACTCATCTAAGGTCTTTTCGGAACGTTCGTTTTGCCTGTGAATTGGTTCGCAATGGCCGAATCGGTGAACTACAAAGTATCACACTATATGACCCACCCGGTAAAATTGCAGAACTTCATCCCGAAGAACCGGTTCCGCAAGGGTTTGATTACAATTTATGGCTTGGTCCTGCACCCTATGCGCCATATACGCCGATTCGTGTAAAACGATACAAGTGGAATTATATTTCCGACTATAGTAAGAGCGGGCATATAGCAGGAATGGGTGTTCATGATATTGATATTGCTCAATGGGGGATGGATACAGAATTGACCGGCCCGATCGAGATCGAAGGCGAAGGTGTTTTTCCAAAAGATGCTCTATCCGATACCGTTTTGACCTACCGTTTAGAGTATAAGTACGCAAATGGTGTAAAAATAAAAACAAAAAACACTACAGACATCAATCAGATGGGTGTTAAATTTCAAGGTACTAAGGGATGGGTTCATACCCGCCATCTTGCTACAAAAGCATATCCGGAGTCTCTTCTCAGGGAAGTTATTGGCCCCAACGAAATTCATTTATATGAAAGCAAACTGCATGAACGGAATTTTTTAGATTGCGTCAAGACCAGGGCGCAGACAATAACACCAGTTGAGATAGCCCACCGGTCAACATCTACGGCACTAATTGGCGGAATTGCTGTCAACTTGGGCCGAAAATTACGATGGAACCCTGATAAGGAACGCTTTATTAACGACCCAGAAGCGAATAGGCTGCTTTCTTATACAATGCGTTCTCCATGGAGGCTATAACGAAAATAGATGGATTCACTCTCAAAAACAACTAACTCCAAGTCAATTCGGCCGGTTTTGATCGCATCGGAAAACATAGCGGAAGATTACTCGCTGTTTCTAGATCATTTGCTGACAGGCCTAGCCGACGAATCCATACCCACAACTTTAGTCTGTCCTCCATCATGCGATATGGATTCAGTTATTTCTCCAACAGCCAAGGTGATCCGATATCCATATTACAATTTGCCTTTTCTTTGGCACCAAAATAAAAAGAGACTCATCGAAGAAATTGACAAATTCAAGCCCACGGTTCTACATTGCCTCTGTGAAACAAACGCAAAACTTACAAGTCATATAGCAAGACATTTAGATCTGCCTTATATTTTATCCGTCAATTCCTTACAGAAACGATCTAGCCGGCTCTCTATTTCTTCCAGGCGATTAACAAAGATCATCGTGCCGTCCCAAAGCATCGCGGCTAATATGGTCGAGATCTACCCACAGTTTGAAGACCGAATTGAGCAGATCAATATCGGTACTTTTGTAAAAGAGACGAACCATTGTTTTTGTGAGCCTCATCAATTAGCAAGCATGGTAAGTATTGGACTGTCTAACGATAAGGGTAGTTTGAAAAATTTATTCGGAGCCATAAGGCATCTGGTAATTGGAGGCTATGAATTTATATTGGCAATAATCGACGATGGTCAGCCGGAAAAGGAAATGCGAAAATTATTAGTAGAGATGGGTATTTCGCAAAACGTCATTATTGTGCCGAAACTAAAACCATGGCATTGCGTTCTTGCTGCTGGCGACATTTTTATTCTGCCTATAGCAAGTAACGCATTTAATCCTTTATTGCTGGAGGCGATGAGTGCAGGAGTCGCGGTAGCCGCTTGCAAAGGCGGAGTAGATGATTTGATTATTGATGATCAAACAGCGGTCGTTTTTGACAACAAGGATGAGCTTAGCATTATGGCCTGTTTACAGCGTTTATTGGATGCAAAAGACTTCTCCAGAAAACTAGCAAGCCAGGCACAAGATTATCTAAAAGAAAACCACACCGTCAGCAACATGATCACCAGCGTCCTGCTAAACTACAGCAATCCAAAAACTTAACTTTTTAGCTTAGAAGACCATAAGCCTGCAAGCTCTGCCTGAGTGCGGCTTTTTTATCTTCTTCCATTGGTACCATGGGCAGCCGCATTTCTTCAGAAGACATATTCAACATCGCAGCTGCTGCTTTGATCGGTATAGGATTTGTCGCAAGGCCCAGCATATCTTTGCTTAAAGCAAAAAGTTTGTTGTGCCATTTTAGTGCGGAACTCAAATCGCCTGCGAGTATCAAATCTGTCATTGCCTTAACGTCAGCAGGGACGATATTCGCTACTACGCTGATCACCCCTTTACCGCCAACCGAAGCTATCGGCAAAGTAAGTGAATCGTCACCGGAAAGTATAGTCAAATCGCATCTCATCGCAATTTCGCTTGCATGATCAAGTTTGCCCGTTGCTTCTTTTATCCCAACTATATTTTCAATTTCAGCCAGCCGCACGATAGTATCCGGTGTCATCCCCGCTCCACATCGACCGGGTATATCGTATAGTATGATCGGGATATCAACTTCTTCTGCTATCGCTTTAAAATGCTGATAAAAACCTTCCTGCGTAGGCTTGTTATAATATGGATCGACCTGAAGCGAGCCATCGGCACCGACTTTCTTTGCATGAGCGGTTAAGTCTATTGCTTCAGCGGTTGAATTTGAACCGGTACCAGCGATCACTGGAACCTGACCTGCTACAGTTTTAACAATCCTTTCAATCACCTTCTTCTGCTCTTCGTGACTTAAAGTAGGCGACTCGCCCGTCGTGCCGGTGGGCACTATAGCATCTATAGAGTTTTCCAATTGAAACTCAATAAGTTCATCAAGTGTTTTAAAATCAATTTCGCCATTTTGGAAAGGCGTTATTAGTGCGACCATTGCGCCAGTAAACATATTTAATCTTCTCCTATTACTCTCGATTATTTACTTTTTACCCAACATATAGTTTTGATAAGGATATACACAAATCCTCACTCTAAAATTAGTAGCATATCAAACAATTGGCCATATCGTTGCTTTTCCAAAGTAATGTCAAAGGGAATTATCCAGCGACCTGGCTTTGCGTTTTTCGACGTTTTAATTGACAGCGGAATTTGCGTAACAGATTCCGGCTCCAGTTGTTGATTTATTTCTGTCGGAGTTATGGAAATCCCTTCCGGAGTCTGAACAACAATTCGACAGGATTGTGAACGGCTAAGAAAATTACGAACATGCAGCACCGCACTTACCGTTTGCCCTGGTTTTGTGAATAGACGATATGGTTCCGCTCGCACCCAATAGGGATCGAACATATATCGGTAGTCTTCATGGAAACTAAGGTCTTGATACTGATCGCGAATTTCTATCGCCCATTTCAGGTAACGATCGATTATCTTTGTCGGCTGATCGATTACCCATGAATGCCCACCAATGATGATATCCGGCTGTAAATCTTTGAGGTATTTGCCCGCATAGATGTAGCCTTCTTCAAATATGGCACTGTTGCGTGCAACAACAGCTTCATGGCCGGTATGGTCAGGGTTCTGCGAATCGCCCATAATATTGTCTCCCGTAAACGCGATAAGTTTGCCGTCAATCATACCCTGGACACTGCAAGCGAACTCTGTTTGGCCAGGCATCCAATCTACTGTGAATTTGTACCCTTCCCATTCAAATTCTTCTCCTGATTTAAATAAGCGATCAAATTGGATCGATTCTATTCCTCCAGTATAAGAACTATAAGTATTGATCATAGCTGCGTAATTGTATCGTAACGGGTTTTCACAAGGTGGGGCCACACGATCCAGTGTCCAAATTTTTGGCCCCCATTTTTCTTGTAAATATGGAACGTCCCAAAAATGATCACCGTGCATATGGGATACCAGAACAGCGTCAATTTTCTTTAGACCAAGATGCTTCTGCATCTGTTCGAGAGCCTTCTCTAATCGGTCTCCCTTATTTAAGCCTGCATCAAAAACGAGTGCCCTACCACTATCTGCAATCAGAATCACGAAATTGGGCGAATAGTCTCTATGCCTGAATTTATACAAATGTTCTGTGATCTGCCAAATATTGGGAATTACAGTTGGCTTGGATACTATATCACGTTCGACAGGGACAAAGGTTTTGGCTCTTTTATTGCCGATATCGTAACCTCGCACATAAAGCTTAGCCAATCGCCGCAACTTATTACCATATTGCGTTAGCTGCTCAGATGGCTCATGAATCACCGGCCCGTGTGACGGTAGTAAATACAACGGATCAAAACCCTTCAGCATGCTGGCCGATGTGATTAGATCATATAATCCTTCTCCATAACCATAGTCCCACTCCGAATCGAACCAGTTATGCATCTTGCCCCCGTTTAGCATGACATCCCCACTGAAAACAAGCCATCGATTTTTGGCTTTGAGCAGATACGACATGGATCCGGGACTATTACCTCGTGTATCCATGCATCGTAGTTCGTATCCACGCCATTGAAATATTTCTGTATCCTTCAAACCACGATCCACTTCGATCGGTTCTGCTGATGGGCGTACATAACTTACTCCGCAAACAGTGTAGGCATCATGCAAAGTTGGTTTAGCCTTTAGAAACTGACCAGGAGATTCAAATAAAGCACGTTCAGCCTGCGGTACAGCTACTTTCATTTCCGGATTTAGCTGTTTCGAATATCCTTGGCATTGTTCACGATGATGATGGGTAAACAAGACCCATTCCACACGTTTAACGCCGATCTGATCCAAATGATCCAATACCGAACCATCTCCAAAATCAATCAGCAGAGCAGCGTCCCCATCTTTTAAAACATAAACATTGCACGTATCCTTCCACTGATATATCTCATAGCCCGAATCAGTCGGCAACCGCTGAAACTGTGTTTCACCATAGCCCGCACCGACCAACCCCACAATCAAAATCAGACTTACGAAGAAAATTATCTGTAAAATGTTATTGTTAGCCTTCACTTTATCCCTTTTTCAATAAATTGGCGAACTTCCGGCTTAATATATACCTTTTCAATATTTACCAATTTCACAACGGCCTCTGCACAAAGAGCTGCTATTTCAGTCTTTAACCAGCGACATATTAATCTATTTTCTAACAAATTACCTTGCTCAACTGCTCAATGATAAGTTCGATCATTTGTTTGCCGTATTCAAGTGAAGCGTTCTCAGCTTCTTTTGTGTACCATGTATTGTTGTCGCTACGTTTATCCATATCAACCGCTTCCGGACACAATGCCCACAAAAGTGAAGATTCGTGTTTTCCGGCATGATCATAACCGGTCTTGTTTTGTACCTCAGCGCTCATCAGAGGTATGACTTTAATCCAGTTCCATGGGCATTGATCTGTGTCAAGTTTATCATAAAATTCCTTATTCTTTTCGTTACCCCACCAACCTCTGCCTTCTTTTTCTTCGAGATATTTAAATACCAGTTCAGCAGCAGCTTTTTTAAACGCAAGCGCAAGCGGAAGTTCTGTCCCCTGTTCATATTGGTGGTGTATTACAACAATGATCTTTTTGAAACCAACGTTTAGAAATCCCCACAGGACATCTTTTATATGTGTTCCGAGGTGGTTATTGTCGGCGTCAATTGTGCCGAATTCCGGCCCTGCGACAGCAAAACTGGCTGGGCCGTAATTAAAAGCAGGTGCAATTACCATTGGTATTTTTTTCTCAAGAAGTTCGAGGGTCTTTTCTACTACGATTGTGTCACAGCCGAGCCCAAGATGTTGGCCATGATATTCAATAACTCCGGCGGGTATGACAAGAGGAAGATTTTTCGCCAGCGATTCTTTAAGTTGGCCACCTCTCATGTATTTTAGTTTCATTTTAAACAGGAACTCCCATTTACACCATTACAAAACATGATTTTCTCTTAACTGCGTGTACTGAATTTATCTATCAAATCTATCATTTGGGCAGTTGCCTGTCTTATTCCCACGAAAACCGATCTTGCTATGATACTATGGCCGATATTGAACTCACAAAGCCCCTTGATCTTTACCACAGGGGCAATATTGCGATACGTCAGGCCATGCCCGGCATGAATGATTAAATTATTATCCATTCCGACATCCCTGGCCTTTTCAAGCTCGACCAATCTTTTCTTTATGGCTCCGGATGTTTTGGCATTTGCATACATACCTGTATGCAGCTCGATCGCATCACATCCGGTTTGGGCTGTTGCAATAATTTGCTCTTCGTCCGGCGCAATAAAAGTGCTCACCAGAATTCCTTTTTTGTGCATCCGTTTTACAATTTGCCCCAGACGCCTCTTATACTTTACGCAGTCCAATCCGCCTTCCGTAGTAAGCTCAGCTCTGTTTTCGGGCACAAGGGTTATCTGGTCGGGCTTTATTCTTTCTGCGATCTTGACTATAGGCTCAGCCATAGACATTTCCAGATTCAATTTGCATGCAACCGTTTCTTTGAGCAGTTCAACATCCCTGTCACAGATATGCCGTCTATCCTGACGGAGATGTACCGTGATTCCATTCGCACCAGCCAACTCACACTCAACTGCTGCCCATACAGGATCCGGTTCATCAGTAAGCCGAGCTTGCCTGACCGTTGCAATATGATCGATATTTACATTAAGTACTGCCATTTTTTATCCCTTTAATTATCACAGCAATTATATCACTGCAAATGTTCCTATCAAGTAAATTAAACACCCGAAAATTCCAACAACAAACAACTTTACTTAAAAAGGTTGATAAGTCCACCGATTTTATAATACAATAAATCTGGTAAATTGCTGTGGAACAAAAGAAAGAAAACAAGATGACTGAAAAATTGAACAATTTATCCTTTTTAACGCATAAGGTCACAACCGAATTATCCTTGGCCGACCACTTCGGAGCTTTTAAGGCACGCTGGGGAGTTCGAAGGATGGAGTATACGGTGGCTCCGGGATTATATGCATGCGGCAACCCTGATTCCGATTCAATTGTTTTGGTTTCGGCAAATTACAAACTAAGTTTCGATGTCCTTCGCAAAGAACTAGCCGAACTCGATGCCTGGATATTGGTTCTGGATACAAAAGGAATCAACGTTTGGTGTGCCGCAGGAAAAGGAACTTTTGGAACTGACGAGATAGTAAACCGTATTCAACTCACCGAGCTTGAAAAGATCGTGAACCATCGAAAGATCATTTTACCTCAGCTAGGAGCCGTTGGAGTCGCTGCACACCAAGTGCGAAAGCGATGCGGTTTTTCAGTGATGTATGGCCCAATCCGCGCCGAAGATATAAAAGCATTTGTCCAAGCAGACATGAAAGCAACGCCAGAGATGCGGCAGGTGCGATTCTCGCTATACGATAGATTTGTTTTAACACCGATGGAATTTGTAGGGGAATTAAAATATTTAATTTTAGCGATGGCTGTATTTTTTGTTCTATCAGGAATAAATTCCAATGGATTTTCAAGTAGTTTAGCAGTCAAAGACGGCCTTCGCTCAACAGTGAATCTTTTTGCGGGCTATCTTAGCGGTTCGGTAGGCGGCCCATTGCTGCTGCCGTGGTTGCCGGGCCGGAGTTTTTCATTTAAGGGCTGTGTCCTCGGAGTAGTGGTAGCGCCCCTTTTATGGCTCATGCAGCTAACAGGAGGACTCCTCGAAACAGCTGCATGGATTTTTCTGGTTATTTCGATATCTTCATTTATGACAATGAACTTTACCGGCGCATCGACATATACCTCCTTGTCGGGAGTAAAAAAAGAAATGCATATCGCCGTGCCGATTCAATTGGCTGCTGTAATAATTGGAATTGCGCTATGGATCGTTAGCAGATTTGTTTAGAAAGAGGATTGTTTATGAAATCACAGATTTATCTAAAAAATGTAACGACTCTTGAACTGGACGTTGATAAGTGCATCGGCTGCAAAATGTGCACCATTGTGTGTCCTCATCATGTTTTTGAGATAATCGAAAATAAAGCTGTAATTTCCAACAAGGATGCTTGTATGGAATGTGGAGCATGCGACCTTAATTGTCCCGTCGATGCGATCAAGGTTCGCTCAGGCGTTGGCTGTGCATCGGGTATTATTAACGGATTGCTGCGAGGCACGGAGCCTACATGTGATTGCGGTGATGGCTCTGGCAAAACA
>SDBS01008255.1_pt1 | contig 10074 bp, 11 predicted proteins | sample 2277091 | NCBI WGS metagenome assembly SDBS01 (sample SAMN10404972, study PRJNA504765) | marine sediment metagenome | isolation source: marine sediment core GS10_PC15, 163 cmbsf | place: Arctic Ocean: Southern Knipovich Ridge | collected 2010 | reverse complement strand
GGGGATGAGCGACGATGGTTCGATCAACCAGGGGAGCGACCTGGTCATAGATCTCCCAGGCATTGGTGGTGGCTTCGAGGACAACGTTATCAGTGGAGAGCAGGTTTGTCTTAGCCCAGGCAGACCATTTTTGCAGGGATATTCGGCGTGGATTGAGGACTATCTCCTGCTGCCGGTTGACGCCTCCAACGACCAGATAGTGCTTGTGCAGGTCGAGAGCCAGGAAGCGCTTTGAAGTTGATTTTGGAGGGGAATTCATCGTACACTCCTTAGTGAGAAGGTCAATGTCACTGACCGGATCGTAAGGGGCGCGGATTTTTGGGCAGGGAGATACACAAACCGATGCGGGCTCGGCCTGATGGCCGTCCCAGACGAGTTATCCGACGGGTGGACCAAATAACAACACGGGCTTGCGTAAGCATCCCATAGGCCGCTTCGGTCCGCCCTGACGCTCCGTACCCCCGGTGCGTTCCCGTCTCTGGTCGAGAAAAGGATAGCACCGGCCGCGCCCCTTCACTACATACTAATAACCATTCGCTGGAACGGACCGGGGATGCGCGGCGATTTGGAAGCAAAGTTGTCTTATGGATTGGGGTGAAAAGGTAGAGCAGTTGGTTCCCCCGGCCGCTCAGCTCAAAGCCGTTAGGCGCCCTTAAGCTCATTATCTAGACTATGCATAGTCATCAATTGCCAGTTGCATCCGAAGGCAGGAAGGCGGCTCGCGATCAAATCGTGGATAAGATCCGCAAGCTTTTATCAAACACGAATAGCCCTGTTGTAGTTGCCATCGATGGCGGAAGCGGGGCGGGTAAGTCAACGCTGGCAGAGCTCATTCAAAAGGAAACGGATGCTGTCGCTATTCCTCTGGATGATTTCTATTCGGCGCATATTCCAGATTCAAAGTGGCGGGAATTCTCTGTTGAAGAAAGATTTGAGAATGTATTCAAATGGGATAAGGTCCGAGAAGTTCTTCAGCCTCTCAAAGCTGGTAGACAGGCTGATTGGTATTCTTTCGATTTTAATTCTGGGCTTCCCGACGGTACATATGGAATGGAAGACAAGCCCAAGATTCGCAAGCCCGCCGATGTGGTTTTGCTTGAAGGAGCATATTCTGCTAGCCCGCAGCTCGCAGACATGCTAGATCTGGCTGTCCTGGTTGATGTGCCAGTTTTGGAAAGGCATGCCCGTCTCTCTAAGCGACAGGACGAGGCGTTTTCAGAATATTGGCATGAGATTTGGGATGAGGTTGAGGAATATTACTTCGGCGAAGTTCGGCCCAGGAGCTCTTTTGAGCTTGTCGTCAGAGGATAATTGGGGCTTGACAACAGCGCCATCATAGAAGGTGGATGAGATTTAATTACGATGAGCAAATTCCTTACTGATGTTGAGCTGGATCAAAAGATCAGACGCCTTAGTACCGACTCAATCGGAAGATGTCCGGACCCTGAAGATTTTGGAATTGATCGAAAGTCATTTCCGCGAATTACTGAAGAGAAGAATTTCATCGATGGGATTGCAGAATCAATTGTTGCGCTAACCCTTGTGTTATTTACTGTGGGAGGGTGTGCATATTCTGGGTTGATTGATTCAGATTATTCTGTTGTCGATTGTCTTCGATCTACTTTCCTCAGCACTCTCATCGCATTTGTTATTAGTGTGACTCTGAAAGCATATTCAAAATCGCATTATATAAATCTTGATAGGTACCAAGAAGCTTCTAATTCACACGAGCAATCATATCAAGAGTTCAAAGACAACTATCTCCTTGGCTTAAAAGAGCATTGGGAGACGCTTGACGGTCATCAATTTGAACAAGAGGTAGCAAAGTTATTCCGGCTAGCTGGAATGAGTGTCTCAAGTACTCCACGTTCTGGTGATTATGGTGTTGATTTAGTAATCCGGTCGGGGAATAAAACAATAATATGCCAATGCAAAGCTCATAAAAATCCAGTTGGGCCAGCAGTTGTGCGTGATTTGTACGGTGCTCTTCACCACTTCAATGCAGAATCAGCTATGTTGATATCCTTGAGTGGATTCACAAAGGGAGTGTATGAATTCGTTTCAGGAAAGCCTATAGAACTGCTGGGTCTTGATGAATTAATTGTTATGTATCACGATGTGAGTCAAGATCCGAGATTCCACCATAGATCAGGACACCAATTAGATTTATGGGGAGATGTTAAATAGCATCCACCTAGTTAGGCTTAATCCTTCAGAACATGATTAGCGATTTTGAAGATCTTCCGAAACTATACCGCGAGTTAGCCGACTGGTGGCCTGTCCTTTCGTCTCCGGAGGACTACGCTGAAGAAGCAGAGTTCTATCGGCAAGTTATCATTTCATCATGTAAATTGAAACCCCACACACTCCTTGAATTGGGCTCGGGAGGAGGAAACAACGCAGCGCATTTGAAGAAGCATTTCGAAATGACATTGGTAGACATCTCACCTGATATATTGGCAGTAAGCCGGGAATTGAATCCCGAATGTGAGCACATTGAAGGCGATATGCGAGAAGTCCGGTTGGGTCGCCAATTCGATGCCATATTCATTCACGATGCGATTGTCTATATGCAAAGCGAAGAGGAGCTCCGGTTTGCAATCAAGACTGCCTATGAACACTGCATTCCAGGCGGGGTTGCCCTCTTCGCACCCGATCACACCTCGGAAACCTTCCAGCCAAGCACAAGCCATGGAGGTCATGATCGGGGAAACCGCAGCATGCGTTATCTGGACTGGGTGTGGGATCCAGATCCTACCGATAGCACCTATGTGTCCCACATGGTTTATCTCTTGCGCGAAGACAATGAGGCAGTTCGATGCGTCGTTGACCGTCATGTTTGCGGTCTATTCAGTCAAAAGGATTGGCTTCGAGTGATTGCAGAGGTCGGGTTCAGCTCCAGCTCAATCCCGTTTGAACACAGCGATATCGAGAGTGAAGGATGCGATGTCTTTCTGGGACTGAGACTATTAAAGTAGATCAAAGCAGCGAGGTGGATGGCTAACAATTCGCTGCAGCCGACCCCGCGGGCTGGGCGAAATGCAAGTGATGGTCCTGTGTTGAGAATCTTGAAAAGCAAGTGAGGGTCCGAGCGGGGCGGCTGAGCTCAAAGCCGTTAGCGCATGGAGAACAGTGTGATACCAGACCAGAAGGAAATCGTCCGAAGGGGCTACGACAAGCTCTCATACGCGTACCGAAGTGACGAGACCCCGGACGATCACGCGGAGTACGCTGAGTGGGTGAGCATCCTCTCGAAGCGTCTGCCAAAGGGCGCTCCAGTGCTTGACCTCGGCTGTGGCTGTGGGCTGCCGGGAACGAAGCTCTTGTCGGCGGAATTCGATGTAATCGGCGTCGATTTCTCGGAAGTTCAGATTCAGCGCGCGAGGAAACTCGTTCCTTCCGCGCGTTTCATCTGCTCAGATATCTCAGACGTCGAGTTGCCGAGCGGGTACTTTGCTGCCGTGGTTTCGTTCTACACCATCATCCACATACCTCTCGGCGAGCACCGTGGGCTATTCAGGCGGATCGCGAACTGGCTCCGCCCCCGCGGCTATCTGCTCGCCATCGTTGGGCACAACGCCTGGACTGGAACAGCCGAGAGCTATTTGGGCGTTGAGGGTGGCAAAATGTGTTGGAGCCACGCAGATGAGGCCACCTACTTGCAGTGGATATCGGAGTCAGGGCTCCATGTTCGCTGGAAATGTTTCATCCCTGAAGGGGAGAGTGGCCATACGCTGGCGTTCGCACAGAAGCCACCTGCCGAGGATGAGCGCTAAAGGAAACATTGTGCATAAGGTTCAATATGGCAGTCAGGTCGCGATCCTTGCTGATATTCACGGCAACTCTCTAGCTCTCGATGCTGTTCTTGCTGATATTGATTCTAACGGTGGGGCTGATGAATATTGGCTCTTGGGTGATTATTCCGCCATCGGCTATGATCCAATCGGTGTTCTCGAGCGCATCGTTCAACTTGAGAATGCGACTTTTATCCGGGGCAATACTGACCGGTACTTAGTAGAAAATTCTCAACCTTGGCCAACTCAGGCGGACGCTGAAAGTAATCCTGAGCTTTCTTCTCTTTCTGTTCGGAGTGCTCGAAGTTTTGCGTGGTCCACAGGTGCTGTTGGTTCTACCGGATGGATACCATGGTTGCAATCGCCCCCTCTCGACTTTCATGCACTATTGCCAGATGGGACCAAAGTGCTCGCAGTGCATGCTTCGCCCGGCGAAGACGACGGGCTTGGAATAAATCCAAACACATCAGAAAGCGAATTGAAAGATCTCACTCTCTCCACCGACTATGATTTGCTTCTGATCGGTCACACCCATTCTCCTTTCGATCTTTCATATGAAGGGTTGCGGATTGTCAATCCTGGAAGTGTTAGTAATCCACTCCCACCTGACCTGAGAGCCTCATACGCCTTCCTTGAAGCAAAAAGCGATGGCTATGAAATCCAGTTCCATCGTGTTAATTATGATCGCGAGGCGGTTGTTGAGCTTGCTAGAAATGTAAATCATCCAGCCTGGGAATACATTGCTACTTTCATGAGTGGTGATCGACGCCCTGATTGGATGGATGATGGCTAACCACTCAAGGGAGCGGACCCGAGATTCTGCCGAGTTTGTGCAAGGCTTGATGTATTATCTAAGTTGAGGACGGGCCGCTCATCTCGAACCGTTATGCAGGCATACATATAAATCCAGCCGTTTATGCTCTATGATGAACTTAGAAGATACATACCAAGAGATTTCAGAGATCATCCAAGCTAGCATTTCTTTTACGGGCCACGCCTGTTCTCTATCAAGTGATTTTGGAGATCAGCTTGATAAAGCATCTGCCATCGCCGACACAGAATCACGTGAAAACCTGGGGCTTTGGATTGCTATTCTTGAGCAATCCATTCAATGGCTCTCGCTGTTTCACGAACTGATCGGCGACTCCGCTAGCAAGGGTCTCAGCGAGAGACTAGTTGTTCCGTATACTATACTAAGCGTTTCCATCTCCCAGGCTGTTGCAATTCGCAAGCTTTGTCTCATTGGTCTTGATACCTCCGCCAGGGCAGTGATGAGAACTCTCTTCGAGAGTATTGACCTCGCCATCCTCACTCTCTTTGATTTCCGTGCCCAAGATGATTTTTTTGACACAGAAGAATCAGAAGACGCTCGCAGATTCTGGAATATGTATATTCGGAAAAAACATGATAAGCAAACTGGTCATTATCTATCCCGCGTAGACGAAATTCTTCAAGAGGTTCTCCATATGTCCGGACATGACAAAGAGCACATTGATTTGCTCTTGCGCCACCATCTAAATGAAATAGACTTTGCGAGCAGGACTGTCCATCTTTCTCTCCACGCTGCTCAATTCACAGCGAAGGCTCTCTCTTCAGATGGGCATAGGCTACTCCCTGGCAGATTTGGCGTTTCTACAATGTTTTCAATCAGAACGCTTGCTCAATCCAGCAAGTGGATTTGGTTGTTTTCTCGAATTGCCCACCCGCTTCTCATTGATCCAATAATTACAGGGCAGGAAAGCATATATGAAATAGATGTTTTTAGAGATACTGCTAAACAGGAGAGAGTCGCATACTATGCCCTGAATGCCCTACTTGTTTCTCATTGGGACGATGATTCGGTGAGTATCAACTGATCGTAAGGATAAGGGAGGGCGGAATGCTGAAAATACTTGGTGGATTATTTAAAGCTATCCGAGAAGATGCTCGTAAAGATATCGACAAGAAACTTCATAATCTTCTATATGAAGGCAGGGAATATAATGATCACATCCTTCTTCAGACACCTGAAGAGGTTGCACTTTTATTCAATAAGTATCCATTTATACTAGGATATTTCTTTAATCCGGAACAAGTTGATGATATTGCCGGAGAGTTACCATTTAATCATGCTTCTCGAATATCGTTCCGTGTAGAGTGGCAAGATCTTTCTCTTGAGTGGCGAAAACAAGCATATATTGGATATTTCTGCCCTCCAAAAGATTATGACCGCTTCACTTTGATCGATTGCCAAACATTGCTTTTTAAGCTTCTCTTTAAGCTAGCTTTAGATGAGGCAATTCAAAGTGGAATTATTACCAAAGAGGATGCTACAAAACCTGAAATATACGAGCAAGCGAAAACACTAGTTCATGGAGTATCGGACTAACAATTACGTAACTGGCGAGATAACTGGATTACATCTTACGTATTATGAACCGCCTAACCAATGGAGCGGACCCGAGATTCTGCCGAGTTTGTGCAGGACTTGATGTATTATCGAAGTTGAAAACGGGCCGCTCATCTCTAATCGTTAGGCGCACGTTTCGTGGTGCCAACTAAAACTAGAGAGCTTGTGTGAAATGCGCCGAATAAGCAAAGATGTAGCCCTTGAGACACTTAAGCGCAGGCAAGCCGCTGGGAATCATGTAGATCAGCGACTGCTAGAAGAAGTAAACCGCACAGAGAGTCTCTATCTTCTTCTGCTGGAAGACGAGTATAGCTACTTATCACTTATTTGGCAGGAATGCGATCCCGCACGACTACTCACACCTGCAGGTCAGCCTAGAACGCTCCACGATGTTGCAATCAGGCTAATCGAGTCCGATCGTTCGTTTGAATTGTTAAGCCAAGATTTGGACTTGCAGAGAAATCAACACCAGCCTGAGTGGTTTAAGGAGTGCATTCCCATCGATTCCGAGTTTAGCTTCGAGCGATTCGGATGGATCGCGATAGTTATGCCCACAAACAATGAGCGTGATCAGTCACCAAGCGGCTCGTTCTATATCTTTGATGGCATTCATAAATCTCTAGTATTAGCCAAGAAGCTACTTAATCAGGAACTTACTTTTCAGTCGATTGAAGCGCTTCTCCTGCTTCCGCGACCTCGATGACTGTGCGCCTTCCAAGTAACTTCATTTTATGTAAGGTGAAATGATGTAGTTATGTCAAGAGAATCGAGAATTGGATCCTCCACTATGAAAAAAGATGAAGTTACTTACTGGAGCATGGCCGTATTCGGTGGTTAGCTAACAAATCGCTGAAACGGACGCCGGATTCAGCGGCAAAAACAAGTGGTGGAACGGTCCGGCGCCGCTTAGCTCAGAGTCGTTAGCCGGAATAAGATTAACCTGCAATCATGACTAATCAGCAACTATTCCTTGAGAATACTCCCGCTTTTATATTGTTTGCCATACTTATTGTCATATTCCTCTTCTGGCGTATAAAGCCAGTCGAGTTTCGGAAAATCCCTTGGTCACATTTCTGCATTGCTGCGGCACTTTTCTGGGGAAGTCTCACTCTTATTTTTGTACTGATCGGGTGGGATCTTTACTACAGCCATTTCACTCCTCACTACTTTCGATATCTTGCTCCACTTGCCTCGATCTTCATTTATCCCTTGTGGAGCCTTGCATTCAGATGGATAGCCTTTAGATTACCAGCTAACCCAATCGTCAGTTTCTGCATTCTGGGTGGTCTACAATCTTTCTATGAGCATGCGGTTGCCATCTATCGACTTAATCTCCTTGAAGTGCCATTACTTGAGGGAACCACCCCTGTTGCTATATTTATCTTTGCCTTTTTCGAGTATGTCGTTTATTGGGGCATCGTTGTTTTGATTACTCTTGTGGTTGGTCGAATTAGATATCGCCAATGGCTTTTCTCGGAGTCGAACAGTGCCAACGCAACCTAATAACGCACATGTGGATCCTGAAACGAGAAACTAGATTCCGGCCAACGTCTCGCTGGAGGTGACCGGGGATGCGGCGCGACTTACAATCACTGGAGCGGGAGTGCGAGGCGAAAATTCCTTGCCAGGGAGAATGCCCCGGCACCTCAGCTCGAGGATGTTAGCTTGCTATGAATCCGTTCTGAGTAAAGCTTGGAGATCGTTGGTGGAATAGTTATGGAAGAAAGAATAGATAACAGGGGTAAGGAAATTCAAGATCAAATAGCGAAATCTTTATCAAAAGATTTGAATATCCCTGTGTACAGTATCGACAAGGAGCTGATAGATAAAGTCTATGAAGATGTAAATCAAATTACCGAGATCAGTGAACACTATACTGAGCGTGAGCTCTATAGTGAAGTGTCGACATTCATTAGCAATTCAATAGTTTTTCGCCCGGCCAATAACGATGAATGGAAGGAGCATGTTGAATCATTTCTTACTGCTCTTGAAAAGGAGAAGTCTTATATAGCCACGATAATCTTGCCAAATGTTATTGGCCTCCCGATAGGTACACGTATCGGCCCACTTGAGGTCACTGAAGAATTAATCCAGGACGAGAAGCTAAAAGAGTTTCTTGATTACATGCATCGGAATAAAGGAGTCCCAATCGAAGAAAGAACACAGGTGAGGGTTGCTTTCAAAGCATACACAAGCGTCAATGTTGTCGACATTTTCTATGATCAGGTTGAATTGCCTTTAGCAATTTTGTCATTGATCTTGGATTTTGATCTTGATACAAGAAACTGCCTAGGTCAAATTCAATCGACCGACATTCCAACAATCTTTTATTTAAGACCTCAAAAAGAAATTATTGGTTGGTCAAGATTTCTGTCCAAGCATTATTCAGGATACCTTACGACATTATCTAAAATAAGTCTGAATTCACCGCCAAATCGTCTTGAGAAAAAGATCCTCCAAGCGATACAGGTTAATGGCCTATCACGATACACACGCAAGCCTGAAATTAGATACATATTCTTAGTCTCTTCATTAGAAAGTCTGCTCTTGACATCAAACGATAGGGATTATTTGGGCAAGAAACTATCCGAAAAGACAGCATTCCTAATAGGGAGTAATTTCGAAGAGCGTATAAAGATATATAAGTTAATGAAGAAATCCTATTCAAAGAGATCCTCCCTAATTCACAAGGGCGAAGTGAAAATAACAGAGAATGAAGTGAGGACGCTTGAAGGCATTTTCAAGCGATTAGTTTTCAAAATTCTTGATCTAAGCGTTGACTATCCAAAGATGGAGCAGAAATCCCATGAAAATGATCTTGAAGGAATAGAGGATTACATAAATACTATTAAATTTTCATGATCATACACTCTGATGATTATCCTATTCAAACATATCTTTGTTCTGGAGTATGAATTTCACACAAAGTTAATAGCAAGCTAACGTCTCGCTGGAGGCGACCGGGGATGCAGCGCGTTTGGCAATCGATTGAGCAGGAATGCGGGTCGGGAAATCCTGGCCAGGGTGAATGCCCCGGCGCCTCAGCTCGAAACCGTTAGATGGCTTCGGAACAAGATGAATCAAGTATTTGAAAAAGGAGAATTTCAAAATGAAGAAGAAAGTTACATCTCGTCTGGTTATGTTTGTCCTCTCCATGCTTACACTAATTGGGCTTTCCCTTTCCCCATATCCAATGAAAAAAGAGCGCGTGAAGATAGGTATCGCAGACCAAGAGGTAACTATATATTCTTACCAAGAAGCTTGGACTGGCTCAGGTGTGATTTCCTGCACTCCCGGTCTAACTCTAGATTGGATGAATTCTCTTCGAATTCAAGTAACCTTAAGTTATGGCGATGAGATAGTCCAGAAGTACGAAATCGATAGAAACCCAAGTAAATGGGGTGACATTGCGCCAGCCTATTATCCAGATTATTCCGTTGAGAAGTGTGTGTGGCCTGCCCGTGACACTTATGCTTCATACTGGGCGGTGGATAAGCTCAAATTAAACAAATATGGTGATTATGTCTTGCATTTCAACTTCTTTCTAATGGATCCTTTAATCGATGGATACGACCTGAATAGTGATGGCTTTGCGGATTGGTATGACGTTGGGATACGGCAGGACAGGCAAGTACTTATTCACTATCAGAAGTAGGTGAATACTGTAGCCTATCGACTGATAGGGAGTATTCTTCCCCTCAATTACCGTGTTGCTCTCTCGTGGTTGGTAGGAGTAGAGAGTTGGCAGCCATCTAACCATTCGCCAGGCTGTGTGAAAAGTCATCGAAAAAATTAATGGTGGGAGGAAAACACTTACAAGGCTGTAAATTTGTGGCCCATTCCCATGTTTTCACCCGAAATAACATGTGAGGTGTGGCGCTGTCCCATCGA
>SDBS01008254.1_pt1 | contig 10074 bp, 10 predicted proteins | sample 2277091 | NCBI WGS metagenome assembly SDBS01 (sample SAMN10404972, study PRJNA504765) | marine sediment metagenome | isolation source: marine sediment core GS10_PC15, 163 cmbsf | place: Arctic Ocean: Southern Knipovich Ridge | collected 2010 | reverse complement strand
TGAAACTCGCTTCTTGCCGGAAACTATTCAGACAAAGATTTGATTAATTTTATAATTAAATTTCGAGAGAACTGTCAAGGAAATACTCAGCGCAACAGCATTGCATCACTATCTTCCCAAAGGCTCCCTACCACATGTGCCCTGCCATTCTTGATATGTTGCTTGATGAGACGCCTGGTCTTTCTCACATCTCTTTCTTGTAAGGCCTCAAGGAGGGCACTATGTTCTTCAGCCGCTTCCATAATTCGCAGCTCCCGCATGTACTCGGGCCGGTATTTCAGGTAAATCTGTTCAAAAATCACCTTGGACAGGTTGTATATGACCTTATTCCCCGCTATTTTTATCATTTGTAGATGAAAATTGGTATCCTTGATCATAAGTATCCGTCTGTATTCAGGAATCGACGCGGCTTTCACATGCTCTTTCAGTGCTTTTTCAAGATCGCTGATATTTTTGTCCGTCAGGTTCTTTATGATGGAGGGGACAAGGAATGTTTCAAAGGCCTCACGGGCAGTGAACAGTTCGTTTGCCTCCACCGGGTCGGTTTCTCCCACATAATATCCCTTGTTTCGCTCGGAATATACGATATTGAGAAGCTGCAGTCTGTTTAAGGCCTGTATGATGGGCGTAATACTCATACCCAATTTCTTGGCCAACTCCTGATAGAGAAGCTTCTGTCCGGGAACGATCTCGTGGTGATACATCATCTCCTTGATCTTCCTGAAGGCTACGTCCACCGGGAGTTCTTCTTCTTTTTTCACCTTTTTGGAGACGCGTTTTCTACCGCTGACAGGACTCTTCTTTTTTGTCATATATCTCCACCTCACTTTATTGCTATAACACGTCAGTGCCCCATCTTCTCTACCCCAACTAAGGGATCTATTTTCCCTTGAACCGAGGCGCCCGCTTCTCAAAAAACGCCCTACGCCCTTCCTCAAAATCGTCGCTGTTAAAGGCGACGGCCTGCATGACGGATTCCATTTCCAAGAAAGTTTCAAGGCTGGCCGGCCACCGGTTCAGGGCAGCCTTTATCATGGCATAGGATTGAGTGGGTCCATGGGCCAGACGCTCGGCAAGCGAATAGACCTCCTGTTCAAGACGCTCATGGGGCACGACCCTGTTTATCAATCCTATACGCGCCGCTTCTTTGGCATTGACCGGGTCTCCTGTAAGCATCAGCTCCTTGGTCTTTGTGATGCCGACGCGAAGTGGGAGAAAATAGTATTGACCCCAGTCCGGGATAAGCCCGACCCGGGTGAAGGATACGACAAATTTGGCCCTTTCCGAGGCGATCAGGATATCGGATGCGAGGGCGAGACTGACACCCGCCCCTGCCGCAACTCCATTGATGGCTGCAATAATAGGCTTTTCCAGTTCTACCATGGCCTTGATCAGCCTCTGCCCCTTCTTGAGCCGGATTCTTCCGGCCACAGGAGTCACATCTTCCATGGTGCCGAGATCGCCTCCGGCACAAAAGGCCACACCTGTGCCTGTCAGTATTACCACATTAACAGAATCGTCATCTCTCAGCGCTGTCAGAATCTCTAAGAGTTCTTCCCGCACTTTTAGATTCAGAGCATTCTTTGTCTTGGGTATGTTGAGCGAGATTTTCGCAATATGGTTTTTCTTTTCAAATAGTAGATCTTTATATTCCATACACATCTCTCCAACCAGGCTAAGGGTCACTCATGCTTTCCTTGACTTTCCATTCCGATCATGCGAAAAACGCCCGGATGTATCGCTGCCAACAGGCGGCATGATGATACAATTTCAGCCCTACCATAAATCTAATTAATAAATCAATTAAATTATGAATTAGATTTTAAGGGGTCCAATGGTCCTTTTGGGGGTAAAATGGTGAGTACAACTGTGGGTGAAACAGTTACCGGCAAAAGCCCGCTATTCTTTTATGGCTGGGTCATAGTCGGAGTGGCGTTCGTGACCCTGGGGATTACATTTGGGATCTGGTATTCGTTTTCAGTCTTTTTTCTTGCTATTATAAAGGATTTCGGATGGAGTCGCGCTGCCGTTTCGAGTATTTTTTCCATTTTTATTATTTCACAGGCCCTCACCGGGTTATTGGCAGGTCATCTTCAGGACCGGTTCGGACCCCGGGTTGTCATACCTGTTGGGACGGTCATACTTTCTATCTGTCTCGCCATGACGAGCCGTGCCCAGAGCTTATGGGAGTTTTACATCGTCTATGGCGTGTTTGCGGGTGCGGGTGTCAGCCTGTTGGCGTTCTCTTCCCATTCTGCCTTTATACCCAAATGGTTTGCGCGCAAGCGGGGCCTTGCCATTGGGATCGCCATGTCGGGAATCGGTTTCGGTATGCTGTTCCTGGTGCCCCTTGTTGAGAAAAGCATAACGGCTTACGGATGGCGGACCACCTATCTGTATCTTGCCGGACTGGTCCTCTTTGCGGCGGGCCCGTTAAATGTTATCTTCTCCCGGCGAAGACCCGAGGACATAAATCTCAGACCGGACGGAGATGGCCCTGAAGAAACCGCTCAACGCTCCCTGAGTCGTATGATAGTAAAGGTGGTGGACCGAAAATGGGCCGATCGGGACTGGACCCTTAAGAAGGCCGTTGGAACTCAACGTTTCTGGTTTTTGGTGATGGCATTTTTTTTCGGCTCATGGGTATATCAGGGAACTTTGCTTCATTCCATCTCTGCCATGGTGGATTACGGTCTGTCGCGGGAAAGCGCCGCCTATTATTTTGGTATTCTGGGCATTGTCGGCTCAGGGGGGAAAATCGTCTTTGGGTATCTTTCCGATGTCATGGGGCGGGAGCGGATCACTGTATTGGCGGGCATCTTTGTGGTAGCAGGCATCTTCTGTCTGATGAAGATGACCAGTATGATAGGGCTTTTACCCCTCTTATTCGCGATTCTCTTCGGTCTCGGTTACGGCGCTGCCGCCCCGGTTTTTCCTTCCATGAGTGCGGATATTTTTCTGGGTAATTCATTCGGTCTGATCTTTGCCGTTATCTGCATCGGAGGTGGAGTGGGAGGCTCCATGGGGGCCTTTATCTCAGGCTTTTTGAGGGATATAACAGGGTCCTATTCCATATCTTTCTACCTTTATTTCATAAGCATTTTTCTCTCCTGCCTCTTCGTATGTCTTGCAGGGCCGGGGAAGGTGAGAAGGATGGTAGCCAGAAACCAGCAACAAAATACTTGACCCCAACGCTGCAAAATCGCCATTTATGGATGGGCACTATTTCAATACAGGCCCTGGAGGGAATCTGATGGGTATATCGAACGTGAACCTCGGCAGTATGCTAAGGAGATCGGCACACAAACACCCTGAAAAGGTGGCGCTTGTTTCCCATGAGGGAGTAGAACAGACATACCTCCAGATAGAGACCCTCAGCAACCGGTTTGCCCGGGCCTTCACAAAGCTGGGGATCAAAAAGGGGGATCATGTTGCCGTTCTTTCCCTCAATTGCATTGAGGAATTGATTGCATTTTTCGGCATCTTCAAGTTGGGCGCAGTTGCCGTCCCCATAAATGTACGTCTGGCCGCTCCGGAGATGAAATGGATCATCGAACACTCTGATGCCACTTCTCTGATCTATTCAAAGGACTTTGAGACCCGGGCGCTTGAACTCCGGCCAGGGCTTAAAAAGATAGAACATTATATGTTGCTCGGCGAAGATCCGCCAGAAAATACACTCTGCTTCAAAGACCTTCTGGAACCGGGAGATGACGAAGGGCTTAAAACCGAGGTGATGGGTGACGATGAAGCGTTTCTGCTTTATACTGCCGGGACCACCGGAAGACCAAAAGGGGTTTTATTGACCCATAACAGCTTTATCTGGAACTCTGTCAACTGGATACATAATGGTGTCTACAGAGAGGATGACCGCTGTCTTCAGGTTTTCCCTCTTTATCATGTTGCCGCCATAGGGAGCGTCCTTACCTATCTTCACATCGGAGGGACCATCTACCTCAAAAAAACCTTTGATCCAAAGGATTGTATGGAGACCATAGAGAGGGAGCGGATAACACGCTGGGCAGCAGCGCCCACGGTCTTTAACATGCTCCTTCAACTCCCCGGGATTGAAAAATATGATACCGGGTCTGTTACACTCATCGGGTCCGGGGCTGCCATCATGCCGGTCGAAACCCAGCGGAGGCTCGGTGCGGTTTTTCCTTCGGCAGCAATTTTTGACACCTATGGTATGACCGAATCATCGGGTGGCATTACGACGCTCCTCCCCGAAGACTTCAGCCGCAAAAACGCCTGCGTTGGCAAAGAACATCTCAATCTGGAGTTGCGTGTTGTAGATGAAAGCGATTCTCATGTGCCGGCCGGTGATGTGGGAGAAGTTATTTTTCGAGGCAACAATCTAATGAAGGGCTATTATAAAGACGCTTCGGCCACAGAGACGTCCATCAGAGATGGATGGTTTTACACCGGAGATCTGGGCCGCCTGGATGAAGAAGGATTCCTCTATATCGTTGACCGGAAAAAGGATATGATTATTACAGGCGGGGAAAATGTATACCCCAGAGAAGTGGAAGAGGTGCTCTACACACATCCCCTTATAGCGGAAGCCGCCGTCATCGGGGTCCCGGATCAGAGATGGGGAGAGACCATAAAGGCCATAGTTGCCCTCGAGGCCGGTGCAGCTTCATCTGAAAGAGAAATCATAGATTTCTGCAGGAAAAAGATCGGAGGATTCAAATGCCCCAAATCTGTTGAGTTTGTCAATGAACTTCCCAAGAATTCTGCGGGTAAGATCCTGAAAAAAGAACTGAAAAAGCGCTTCTCAAGCCCCCCTCAATGAGATGGCATTACACTGTCCGGTCTGACTATTCTTTCTTGAAAGCGCTACAGCCGGCTTCAGGGTTTTTTCTTGACAGGAATCAGAAAATCTAATTAGATTATTAATAAAGAATTTAATAAGGTTGAAGAAAGACATCAATCGAGGAGGACAGGCATATGGATATTCAAAAAGTATTTGTCATGGGATCAGGTGCAATGGGCAGCGGTATTGCGCAGGTGTGTGCACAGAGCGGTATCTCGGTGGTCATGTGTGATCTGACCCGGGATGCGCTCGACAGGGCGGTCAAAACAATCAACTGGTCCGTTTCAAAATTCGTTGAGAAAGGCAAGGTTTCAGAAGACCTCGATACCATTATGGGCCGTATTGAAACTTCCACTGAATACGACAGTGCGGTGGATGCGGATCTGGTAATAGAGGCCGTTTTTGAAAAGATAGAAGTGAAACACGAGGTCTTTAAGAAACTGGATGCTGTTGTTGGAAACAATACCATCTTAGCCTCCAACACCTCGGCCATTCCCATTACCCAGATTGCCGCTGTGACCCGCCGGCCTGAAAATTTTGTCGGACTTCATTTCTTTAACCCGGTCCCTATGATGATGGCCGTAGAAGTTATAAAGGGGATTGACACCAGTGAGGAGACATTTGAATATGGAGCGGGTTTTGTGAGATTCATCGGTAAGGAGCCGATTATGGTCAATCGGGATATTGCCGGTTTTATCTTGAACCGGATCAATATGGTCTCCAATATTGAGGCCATGCGTCTCGTGGAACAGGGGGTGGCAACACCTGAGGACATTGACAAGGGCATGCGGCTGGCCTTCGGACGCAAAATGGGGCCTTTTGAGACAGGTGATCTTGTGGGATTGGAGGTGTCGTTGATGGCATACACCAATGTCTATGAAGAAGAAAAAAGCCCTCGCTTTTACCCGCCTTCCATCATGAGACGTAAGGTACTGGCCGGTCAGTTGGGCCGAAAAACAAAAAAAGGGTGGTATGAATACAATCCGGACGGAAGTAGAAAAAAATAGGTAGCCGTTCATGGGTTCAAAGGTTGATGAACCCGTAAAAAATCAGAAAGCACCCGTTTTTGTCATTCCCGCGAACGCGGGAATCCAGGGAAATTAATCCCGCCGCGGGAGTGACGGCTTTGGAGATTTTTTGCGAGGCCATTAAGGTTCCATCCCTTATTTTTAACCCTGAACTTTTATAATATGTGAAAGGACGGACCATGGAAATCAACAACAGTGCTGCAATTATCACCGGTGGCGTGTCGGGTCTCGGAAAGGCCGTCGCCAGGACCCTTATAGATGGCGGCGCTCGAGTAGCCCTTCTGGACCTGAATCAGGAGCTTGGAGAGCAGGTGGCGGCCTCCCTTGGGGACAGCGCCATGTTCTTCCCCGTAAATGTGGCAGAACACAAGGAGGTGGACGGGGCAATAGAAAAGATCAAGACCGCTTTTGGCACGTTTCATATTGTGGTGAACTGCGCGGGAATCGGTGGATCGGTCAGGATTGTGGGGAAGGAAGGGGTTGTCTCCCCTGACTGGTTTACCAATATCGTAGATGTCAACCTGGTGGGCACCTTTAATCTGCTTCGTGCCACCGCGCCGGCATTGATGGAAAATGCCCCCAATAATGAAAGAGAGCGGGGAGTGGTTATCAATACCTCATCCGTGGCCGCCTTTGACGGTCAGGTCGGGCAATCTGCCTACTCGGCTTCAAAGGGCGGAATTGTTTCCATGACCTTGACGATGACGAGGGAGTTCGCCAACAACGGCATCCGTGTCATGACCATCCTTCCGGGGATATTCGAAACACCGCTTTTGGGGAAACTCCCGGAAAATGTAAGAGAGCGTCTGGGCAAACAGGTGCCTTTTCCACCGCGACTCGGGAAACCCGAAGAATTTGCATCATTGGCCCGCCACATTATTGAAAACCCCTACTTGAACGGTGAATGTATCCGGTTGGATGGGGGACTTCGGATGGGGTTTGGACGAAAATGATTCAAGAGGAACCTTAAAAAATGAACTTTGATTTGACCGAAGAGATTGTTGCCATGCAGGATATGGCAAGGAAATTTGCAGAACGGGAGGTCCTGCCGAGAGCAAAGGAAGATGCCTTTAAACGTGACCTGGTGGCAAAGATGGGGGAGTTGGGGCTTTTCGGATGTGCCTTTCCACCGAGGTATGGCGGGGTAGAGGCGGGCTTTCTGGCCCACTCGGTGGTATGCGAGGAGATATCGCGGGCCGACTCGGGGCTCCGCTCGCTGTTTAACCTTCAGGCCATGACCGTCCCCTATACGATCATGGAATGGGGAACCGAAGCAGCGAGGGAGAAGTACGTCAGAGATCTTGTCTTAGGGCGGAAGATCGGGTGTACCTGCTTTTCAGAGCCCAATGTGGGATCGGACATCGCCGCTACCGAGACCCGGATCGAGGATCGGGGAGACCACTTTCGAATCAACGGCGCCAAGACATGGATCTCAAACGGTACGGTGGCGGACGTGGCCATCGTGTATGGTTCATTTGACCGGAAACTTAAACATCGCGGGATGTGTGCCGTGGTCGTGGAAACGGATCAGCCGGGCTGGACACCTAAAGAGACCCCCAAGTTGGGGGACAAATCTTCACCCATTGCAGAGATTCACATTAAAGATGTAACGGCCCCCAAAGAAAATCTCCTCGGCATATGGGGTGAAGGGTTTAAGGTGGCCATGACGGCCCTTGACCGGGGTCGTATCAGTGTAGGAAGCGGTGCGGTGGGTCTGGCCCAGGCCTGCCTTGACGCCTCGGTGAAATATGCCAATGAGCGGGTCCAGTTCGGAAAACTGATCGGGGAATATCAGCTCGTCAAAGGGGTCATAGCAGAAATGGTCTCAATGGTGGAAGGGGCCAGGCTTCTGGTGAGACGTGGGGCTTGGCTCAATGACCAGGGCCGGCCCTTTACCCGGGAAATCGCCATTGGTAAGTATGCTGCCGGTGAGGCGGTGGTAAAGGCCGCAGGAATGGCCATGGAGGTCCATGGTGGAATGGGGTATTCCTTAGAGATGCCGGTTGAAAAATATTACCGGGATGCCAAGCTCTATCAGGTGGGAGAGGGAACGGCAAACATCATGCGGCTTCTTATCGCAGATGATGCCCTCGGAATAAAGAGGGCCAACAGACCCAGGGTCCACGTGCCCGATGATTTCCGTGATTTGGATTGACCAAGAAAAGACCACCAATATTTATGTTGTTAGTTTGGTTATGTTGTATTGGCACCTCAAGGGGTGAACCTTTGTTCTGGCAGTGTTACCTTTTTCGGTGCCTTCAAAACCAACCCCATCGGCATAACCCATTGCAAGACCGTTATGTATCTAATTGATATAGCAGGCGTTTGGGGTTTAGGAAGCCTGAACAACATAAGTAAATGGGGTCAGCCCTTGACTCAGGACAAAACCCAAATCATTTTGAAACATTATTTTATTTAGGCTCTGACCGAAAACCACATTTGTCCTAAGGGCAGAGGCCCGTCTTCCGGGTCAGCGAGCGCCATCGGGACCTGGTTATTCCTCACAAAAAGACCTCATACCCGACATTTAAAGCCTTTGCCAATATCTTAGCCCGCTTTTTTTCCCGATTTGTCGCTTACCGTTTGCGATTCCACTCACCGTATTCCGCCACGTTTTATCTCCGTGACCGAACGTTAAGGGTAACCAGCGGCGCCACCTAAACATTCCCGTCAGCCACAGCTTACGGCGATACAGCCATTGCGAAAGCAACGTAATTACAAAATTACGCAAAAACGGATTACCCTGACCGTCCCACTGAAGTGCGAGGTTCTGTTCTCATCCTATGGCCTTGGAGTTAAGGAACCATTTAAGTATTTGTGCACAATACTGGAAATAAGTGTTTGATATGGAATCCCTTCTTCAATAGCCTTTATCTGCATTTGATGATAGTCCTTTTGAGTCAAGCGGAGATTTATACGCTTATCTTTTCTAAGCGTGTTTCGGGCTGCTGCTATGGCTTTCTTTTTTTCCTGGTCGATATTTTTAACAGGGTGCCATTCGTCACGTTCGATTGATTCCATCAGCTCTTTTTCTTCCTGGTCAATCGGTTCAAATGCCTTTTTATTAATTTTCTTCATGATTCCCCCTTAAGTCTGTAGCGCTTTGTATATTTGCGACTTCGGGCAAAAGGGACGCTCTTTTATAATTTAGCAATTTATCTTTCAAGTGAATAATTACCGTTTTTGGCGATGGATTCTCCTCGCTCCACTGAAAATCCGACGCCGGCTAAACTCATCTCTAATTTCTTTGCAAGTGCTGTATGAGATATGCCCAATTCTCTTGCAGCCCAAAAACACAACAGACTTCTTGCCTTGACTTTTCTATCCTGTCGCCCCTTTGAAAAAACCTCATCCGGTTCAATTCCTAATACCTCTGAAACCTTCTCGGCTATCCGATCCAGATCATATCCCTGCCGTTTGAGTTTATGTCTTCGCTCATAGTGTTCTTGCGATTGGGAAATGACTGAATCAACAAAATCCGAATCGCCCAGAATTCTTTCATCGCTCATAATATGAACATTGCCCTTTAAAGCTTCTCGGGCTTCAGTCCATCCACCTAAACTTCGGATTAATCCCCCGCCGGTCAATTCTTTTCTTCGACCTTGGGCGAGCCCCTCATTAACAAATGATTCATATCTTTTTCGCGCTTGACTCTTAGTTTTTCCGAAATAGGCGAGAACATAATCGGTGTTTTGCCATTTCCTTTTCGTTTTTCCCATTATAGCGCTATGGCCGCAATATTTATAGTGTTTCAATTTGTCAAGGTCTTGAACCATTCCAGCGCGAATAGGGTTTAGGTGAATATACCTTACCAATTCCCGTAGATAAGTTTCTTCCTGACAGATAATAGACTTATAGCGGTTCTGAAATAACTGCCCACGACGATCATGGCGATGGTTAAACTTAATAACATAACCGGTGAGCAGTCGTCTCATGAGTATGGATAGTGGCTCTTTCCCAGTACGGAAAAGAAAATGGGCATGATTGGATATAAAAGCCCACGCATAACAGTTTGTCTTCGTCTCAGGACATAGAATCTCAAGCCTTTCAATAAAGTCCTCACGATCTTTATTGGTACGGAATATTTTCCTGCGTTCTATTCCTCGAATCATTACGTGGTGTAGAACGCCGGGAGCATCAAGTCTTGCTGTCCTTGGCATATCATGCTTTTAATCCTAAACAGTCATAATGTCAATTAAATTATTAAAGAGCGTCCCGGTGTCCACG
>SDBS01008253.1_pt1 | contig 10075 bp, 7 predicted proteins | sample 2277091 | NCBI WGS metagenome assembly SDBS01 (sample SAMN10404972, study PRJNA504765) | marine sediment metagenome | isolation source: marine sediment core GS10_PC15, 163 cmbsf | place: Arctic Ocean: Southern Knipovich Ridge | collected 2010 | reverse complement strand
GAAGATCCCTCAAAGTTAACCTGCATTTACGTTTATATTATAACATTTTTTAAAGATAGAAGCATTAGGATTGCTGTTTGATCTTCTTAACCAGTAGAATAATTGTTTTATACTAAAACTCCTGGTTTTGATATTTTGAAAATGTAATTATTTGCCCTACCACTCTACTTACTATATATCTGATAGTATCTAATTTCATAGGAAATAAAAAATGCAATTTAGTAACAATAAGTGTATTCATACAAAAATCTGGTAAAGATTTCACAGTGTAGTTTTTAAAAAGTGTGGCACTAGACCAGATTAAATTGTTTAAAATAAATGAAGACAATTTCTATAATCCGTATATAGTTATATAGAACTATCAATTCAACTGGTATTATTGCAATTATTGATAAGAAGAAAGAACTAAAGTGAGCATAGGATTTTATTATAAAAGAAAGGATTTATCATGATAACACCAAAAGTAGGTTTTATTGTTTATGGGGTTCATAAGGACGGCCTTAAAGATCCAATGGGGACTCAATTTATTGATGAGAAAATCATAAATAACTCGAAAGATGCACTATTTAAAGCAGGTTTGGAAATTGTAGAGCATGAAATTATTGTGGCAACCAAGCAAGAAGCCAAACAGGCATTTAAAAAGATGAAAGCTGATGAAAGTATTGACTGTATAATACTTTTTTCTGGTACCTGGGTCTGGGCAGGACACCTTATTGGAGCAATAAGAGACTATGTGAATTCAGACAAGGAAATAATAATCTGGACTCATCCAGGTTCGCAGGGCTGGCGTCCAGTCGGTGGTTTTGTCTTAAATGGGGCTTTAAAAGAAATTGGTATAAAGCATAGATTTGTTTATGGTCCGGCAGACAGTAAAAAAGATATAGATTCTATAATAAGTTATTGTAAAGCTGCACATTTAAAAAACTATCTAAACATGACTACTGCTGCAGTGTTTGGAGGAAGAGGTATGGGGCAGACTTGTGGGGTGGCTGATCCCTCTCAATGGATGAAAGTGTTTGGTATAGATATTGATTCAAGAGATACAACACAACTTATAGAGAAAGCAAAAAAGATCAGTGAGGACCAGATTACCGGTCTTTTGCCCAGGTTGAAAAAACTCTTTGTCGAATTACCTGAATTAAATGCAGTTTTTAAAAGGTCAATAAGGCTTTATCTTGCTCTAAGGGAAATAATGAAGGATGAGGGATTTGATTTTTATACAATACAGTCATTTCCGGGGTTGGCTGATGATTATTCTGCCACTTGTTTTGCCCAGAGCATGATGCTGGAGGACGGAATACCCACATCGACATTGGCAGATTTTAATACTCTTATGACAGTAATCCTCCTTACCAAACTCAGTAAAGAAAGAGTATATTACGGTGATATCCAACATGTAAATAAGGAAAGCAATGAAGTTAAGATAATAGGGGATGGCGCCGTGCCACCCTCATTGGCAGGTAGCCTGGAAAAAGCAAATTTTGCAGAACATGGTATACCTACAGAAGGAAGTGCCGGAGGGTTATCCGTCAGTCTTGTATGTAAACCTGGAGAAGGAGTATTAGCAAGATTAGGAAGGAACAATGGAAATTTTGAAATGATAATTGTAAGGTGTAGTGTCTTCGAGCCTTCACATGAAGATATCAGGAAGAGAAAAGAAGAATGTGGTATACCGTTCTGGCCCCATGCTTTTGTAAAAGTTTATTGTAATATAGATGAATTTCTTGAGAACTGGAATAATGAATATGCATGCCTGGGATATGGTAGTAGTCTGTATAATGAACTGATAAATTTTTGCAAGATCATGGATATAAAAATAATACTGCCTTAATAAAAAAGAAATAGACTGGAAAATCAGACTTACAAAATCCGGAACTGTAATTTTAATTGGTGGAAGCTTTATCATGCTCAAGACTATGAATGCCACAGACTCCACAGAGGAAGACCTCAAAATTACTTACAAGTGTTTTGAGAAAGATTAATGGTCAAATTGAATAAATACCGAAAGGGTGAATGTTTTGTACTATGATCCTTGCCAGTGGATGACCTATAGCCCAAAAAAATGTGACAATTAACATCAGGAAATATTCAATCCGAAAAGCATTCTTATTTTTTATTATAGATTACTCTGTTATAGAACTCATATACATTAAACAGGCTTCATGATGCTGGCAACAGACCTTGATTTTGTGGTGGATGCTTATGAAGGGGTAGCAGATTATTATTCTAAAATGGTTCTAAAATTTAAAGAGGCAGGTGCCCATCAAGTTACAATTATTGAGGATCTGGGCTCCAATCAAGGGTTGGTTCTAAATCCCGATACCTGGAGGAAAAGATTCAAACCGATAACTACCAGGGTATATAAACATATCCATGAACAGGGCATGTATACCGGGATATGTATTGATGGTGATGCAAAACAAGTCCTTGATGATCTTTTTGATATGGAAATAGATCAGCTATTTATTCCCGATCTTAGTGTTACAGGAGTTGAAGCTTTGAGAGAAAAGTTAAGGGGAAAGATGTGTTTTAAAGCTACCGTGGGCATGATTGATACCCTGGCATTTGGAACTCCGGAAGAAGTTGAGAAAGAAGCTGATGTGCTTGCTGAAAATTTCCATACCCCCAGTGGAGGTTTTGTGTGTGAAATCGTCAAATGGCACCGACCAGCATATCCTGATTCTACGGTTAACGCTTCAATAAAAGCTTTCAATAAGTATCGCAAAAATGCTCCTCAGTATTGATACTTTAGATTAATATAGTTATACTTTTTAGAATTATTTTGTAGACAGTTTGGAATGATGCAGAAATATAATCAAAAATTTATAAAATCAAGGAATAAAGGAAGGGTTTTAAAACTCCTTATGGATAAAGGTCCCATATCCAGGGCAGATATTTCCAAGGAATTAGGAATTGTAAGGTCTACAGTTTCTGAGATAACAAATGAATTAATAAGTTCAGGTCTGGTAAATGAAGGGGAGAAAGTAACTGGCAATGTAGGTAAAAGACCAACCCTCTTATCATATAATGGAAACTTCCTTTATTTTGTTGCCGTAGTCATCTCCCCAAACGGTATAAGTATTGCCGTATGCAATCTCATTGGAGAGATACTTGAGGAAGATACTACTGTCTATCCGGATGATCAAAATGTGGAAGATATATTAGATTCAACAGTAAAAAAAATCAATCATCTCATCTCAAAAATAGACATTAATATCAGTAGGATAAGTTTTATTAGTGTGGGATCACCGGAAACTTTTAGTAAAAAAACCGGCAAGATCAAGTGGGCTCCATATACAAGAGATTGGGTAGGAGTAGATCTCAAGTCATTCTTTGAAAAAGAGTTTAAAATAGAGATCATTATGAAGGATCATGTAAAACTGGAGACACTTGGGGAGCAATGGAAAAGTTTTAATAATATTTCCAATATGGTCTATCTGGTGATCACCAGAGGAATCGGTGCAGGCGTGGTTATAGATGGGAAGATCAGAGAAGGGCAGAATGGATATCTTGGAGAGATAGCGTTTCTTCCAATATCTGAGAAACTGAATTATCAGGAAATTGAGAATCAGGATAAAAATCTCGGTTATTTCGAGTCTAAATGCGATGTGATCAGAATAAATAAAATGGTTGAAGAATACCTTAAAAGCAAAGGTGAGGATTCAGACATCAAAGATTTTTCCATTATAGCTGATCTGTATAGAAATAATCTTGATGTCAGCGCCTTGATCAACCGGGGAATAATTAAAACTATGGCTCTGGGAATCTCTACTATGATTATCTTGCTAGATCCGGAGATCGTAGTCTTGAATGGGGAAATCCTTGAACTAGGAGAAGAGTTTTTAGAGTTGTTAAGATCTGAAGTCTATAAATTAACCCCATATAAGCGTAAAATAGTTTTTTCTAAGCTGGAAAGAAAATCTGGAGTATTCGGAGCAATTAAAAACGGATTGGATTGGATTGTAGAAAATACAGTCAGAGATCCTGATGCTTTTTATAAATGATCTCAAAAACAGCTAAAAAGTCAGGTAAAAAATGCAAAAAGTAAAAGATCTTCATATTGATCGTATATCTTTGTTAGGTCTATATAGCCATGCCCATCCTTCAGATATTATGAACAACAGAATAGATCTAGCAGTAAAATTATTGAAAAAAAATAATATTGATGTAAATTTTATCGGATACATTTCAGACCATGATGAAGATCTGGTAGAAAAAGCCAGAAAAAAATTAGAAGATACAGTAAAAAACAGCTCATGCCTTGTTCTGGTTTATTCGGGATGGTCAGAGTCTACTGGTGTTTTGAAAATTATCTCTGACTTTGTCCATTTACCTGTAATAATATGGAGTCTGGCTGGATACTATCACAAATCTGATCTTGTTGCACCTGCTGCAGCAGCGGGCTCAAGCTTATTAAAAAACACTTTTGATTATCTGGGAGTAAAATACTCTTTAGTTTATGATTCATTAGATAAGAAGCCTGATATTGGAAGAGTGTTGGAATATATAAATCTTTTTTCCTGTTTAAGAAAATTCAAAGATTATAAAATTGCTTCATTTGGTTATGCATGCTCTGATCTCTATCCGTTTATGTATGATGGTAACCTGATCAAAAAATATACAGGCATCCATATTGATAATCTGGATCTGTTGGAGCTTAAGTTATGGGCAGACAGTATTGAGGAAAAAGAGATTTCAGTATTTAAAGATGATTTTAATAAAACTTATAATAAAAATAGAAATATATCAAAAAACGAAATCGGTGTGTTAGCAAAATATTATATTGCTCTTGAGAAAATCATAATCGATAATGATTATAAGGGTGTGTCCTTGAAATGCGGAAGTGGACCTGGAAAACTATTGGGTTTTACTCCTTGCATGCTTCTATCATTGATCGGTGGAATGGTAAATACTATTTGTGAAGATGACATGTACGGATTGATTGCCCAGACCATAGTCAATAAAATAACAGGCCTGAAACCTATGTTTTTAGAAATTTTTGAATTCTATAAGAATAGTGTACTGATGGCTTCTTGCGGTTATGCACCCTTTAGTCTTTGCAAAGAAGATTGTATTAGCATATACGAACATGACTGGGGTAATTGTAAGGGCCTGATGAATATTTCTGAATTAAAGGAAGGGAAGGTTACTTTATTTAACCTTTATCCTAAGAATGGAAAGATCTCAATGCAGGCATTAACTGGTACTGGTAAGACACCTGAGAAATTTCAAGAAGAAGGATGGACTGATTATGAAGGTCCAAAAATACCTTCCTTGGAAATAACGCTTGATACTAATATTGAAAAATTTAAAGAAAAAATCATTAGTCCACATTATATAATTATTCACGGCAATCAAATAGATACCATTTATTCCTTTTGTAGATTTACTGGAATAGAACTCAATTATATTGAATGATCAAGGAGGTATTTTGTCTGGAATAAACCTAAGAATAGCTAAACTTTTTAGAAACAAAAAAAATCTGGTGATATCAGCTCTTGACCATGTAATGGAATATGGAGACCAACCCGGAATAGAGGACGCAAGACAGGCAATAAAAAACTGTCTGACAGCGGATGCCCTTCTGCTTCCCAGGTTTATGTTGAAACGTAACTGGGATATATTCGCTTCAAAAACAAACACACCTATCCCTATTGTCAGGATAAACTGGTCTTCATCTTTTTATTATCCCCTGGATTACAGGGAAGGAAATACTGCAATTGCTTCTACAGTAGAGGAATCAGTAGCTGCAGGGGCCGAAGCTGTGATATGCTCGTTATTTCTAGAAGAAGGCGATGAACTAAGAGAGACAGAAAATGTATCAATATTTTCAGAAGTAGTACGCCAGAAGGAAATCCTGGGTATCCCTCTCATCGGTGAGGCTTATGTGGTGGAGCATAAAGACAAAACATCAGAAGAGGTTCATTTGAAGGTAAAAAGATCGTCAAGAATAATGGCTGAGCTTGGAGCTGACCTTGTAAAGACTTTCTATACAGGGGATAGGTTCCGTGAAGTTGCTGAAAACACCCCGGTACCTGTATTTACAATAGGGGCCGAAAAGTTAAATACAGAACTGGATGTACTTAAAAAAGCAAAAGATTCGGTTGAACAGGGGGCCAGGGGCATTATTTTTGGAAGAAATATTTTTATGGCAGATAATCCCACAAAACTTGTAAAGGCTTTAAATGATGTGATAAATAGGGGCGTGGAACCGGAAGAGACAATAAGAAAATATAATCTTTAATATATTTTTCTATGTTTCTTATTTTAGAGATATTTTATAAATAACTTTTTTCACCCTGAATTTTATCTCCAGAATAAATATTAGAGGATATTATGACAACAAATAATAAGATATATTTAATGGCCATAGATCTTGGCACATCCACTCTTAAAGCTGCTATTTTTAGTGACTCAGGTAAAGTTAAAGCGTTCAGCTCAGTGGAATATTCTCTTCATTACCCCGGGAAAGATCTTATTGAAAATGATGTGGAAGAATATTGGAAAGCTATTGCGGATCTTATAAAGAAAGTATTAAGAGAATTTGATAATGACTCATCAAATATAATTGCATTATCTCTTTCAAGCCAGGGAGAGACTCTAGTTCCCGTAGACAATAAGATGAGTCCATTAAGACCTGCAATAGTATGGCTTGACGGAAGGTCCACTATAGAAGCGGAAGAAATATCCTCTGTATTTAACCAGGATGAGCTGTTTGAAATAACAGGATTACCTGTTTCTGATCAATCATGGCCCGCAGCTAGAATACTGTGGATCAAAAAAAATGAACCTGATATTTTTAATAATACCTATAAATTTCTGCTTCTTGAGGATTATATAGTTTATAAGCTTACGGGAAAGGTAGTTGGTGAGTCTACTGTTTATAATTCATCTTACTACTATGATATAAATAAGCTTGAATATTATAAACCCATGCTTGATCATTTGAATATAACCGAGGATAAATTACCTACAGTAGTATATACAGGAACAATTATAGGAAATATTTCTAGTGAAGCATCAGAAGAAACCGGACTATCTATCAATACAAAATATGTAGCAGGAGCTATGGACCAGGTTGCTGGTGCAGTAGGGGCAGCAAATATAAATCATGGTATGGCCACAGAAACAACAGGTTCTGCCTTGGCCATGATCATTACCACTGACAGACCAATAATAGACAAAGTTGGCAGGTTCCCATGTCAACTTCATGCAGTAAAAGGAAAGTACTGCCTAATGCCATATAGTAATACCGGAGGAATGGTACTTAAATGGTTCAAAGATAATTTCTTTAGGCCAGAAGATAATATAAAACTTAGTGACAATGATATCTATAACCTGATGACTTCAGAAGCAGAGCAAGTTCCTGCAGGATCTGAAGGTCTAATAATGTTGCCTCATATCACTGGAGCATTCTTTCCTGAAAATAATCCTGATGCAAGAGGTGTTTTTTTCGGAATAAGCATAAATCATAAAAGGGGTCATTTCGTAAGGGCAATACTTGAGTCAATTGCTTTTATGTTGAAAAAAGATCTTGAAATATTTTACAGGAACAATATAAACATACAAAATATTATTTCTATGGGCGGGGGTGCAAAAAGTAGATTATGGAATCAAATAAAAGCTGATATAACAGGGATGGAAATACTTATACCAGGAAATACTGAGACGGCTCTTCTGGGAGCATCAATAATAGCTGGAGTAGGTATTGGGGCATATAAGGACTATAATGAGGCTCTGGAAAAAATTACAAAAATTAAGAAAACCTATAAACCAAATCCAGATAATGAAGAGAATTATACAAATGCTTTTAAAAAATATAATGATCTTTATAAAAAAATAAAATTTCTTTTTTAAACATAAGGACTTTTGCAATCACATAATCTGTTAGAATAAACCAAGGTTTTAGTTTACATAATAAATGATAAAACTATTAAGCAAATAAGTTCTTTCTGGGGCAAAAATGCCTTTTTCTATGCATTTTTTAAGTACATTATATCATTTTCTACTAAATTTAAATTTAATGCATTTCCGTAATACAGTTCCCAAATGCCGGTCTGTAAAAATTAAATTGAACGTTTGGGTGGTCAGCAAGTAATGACATCGGTACGGACGAATCCATAATTTTTTTTGATATCATCATTGTTGTTAAACGCATACCAAACGGATTTTCATGCATTCCTGCATGCCATATAGAAACTTTTTCAGATTTCCAGGTTTCAACAGGACCAACTGTTATTGCCTGAGAAGGAATATTTGAAACAACTCCTCCTCCAGATGTGCGGGCATTCTGAATAATTGTCATAGGGTGAAGATCAGTAATTCTTGTACTTAACTTTCTATATTCTTCTGGAGTTGGGGGGTTCTCCTTATATTTTCCCGTCCTTTTTACCGGATCATTAAAAGCCCAGTGCTTTACCTCACCCTGGCCACCCTGCATGATAAGACATTTGGCACTATCATAAGATTTAGAATATTCATTAATTTTGTCTGATTGGAGAAAATGAATGTTTTCTTCTGGCATCTTTAACTCTTTATTAATTCTGTTAAAACAAAGACCCAAATCAGCTTTAGCAAAACTAAGACTATTTGATATAGGTAGCTCTTTCCCATCCACATACCATTCATCCATAGCCCAAAAATGAGCATTCTTGAGATTTAATTCCAGATCGTTTACCAATTGTGCTACTAGAGGTAACTGCTCAGTAGGTCCTATGGGTCCGCATAAGCCCGTTGGTTGGCTTTCAGTTGCTTGTCTCCAGCAATATATATATTCTAAAGCTTCAGCTAGGTAGAAACTCTCAAGTGTGTCATAGAATTTTATTGAAAAACCTGGTCTCTGAAGCTGGTCCACATCTTTTATTGTAAGTCTGGCAGCATCATTCAGTATTTCTTCATCTAATGTCGTATAATCCCACCAATCAGGAGCTACTTTACTCAAATTACGCATAGTTAACCTTTCTTTCTATTATTCAATTGTTGATTCTGTTGCTTTAAACATAACCATTTTTGCTTATTTTTTCTATTCCTTTTTTAAATAAATCTGAAATAAAATTAGGCAATTATACCCTCAAGACATGTACTGCCGAAAGGGGGTGTGCCAAATGACTAATCTTCTTATTATAATCAAGAATCGGATTAGAAGAAAGATAGCATTATTTCTGATATACGAAGCAAACCAAATCAATGGGTAAAAGCTACATGACTTTATTGTAAAAAACTTGACACTAAAAAAACTAAATACAATACTATAGTAAATTTAGTTTTCCATTATATACCTTTGTAAAGTTTGATTGCATAATATGCAAAAATATTAAGTAAAATAATAATTTAAATAAAAACAGTTTAATCTAAAGCAATTTCAAGTAATGCAAATAAACTTCTAATAATCAGAGGAGTCAAGATGAGAAAAAATATTAGAGCAGGGGTAGTCCAGTTTGAAAGTGTACCAGGAAACAAGAAAGCAAATTTTGAAAAGATTGATAGATTTTGCGAGATTGCATCTACTAAGGGTGTAGAAATACTTGCATTTCCGGAATGCTCCATTACAGGGTATTGGTTTTTAAGAAAACAAACAAAAAAGAGTCTAAACAATTTAGCTGAACACGTTTTTGATGGATATTCATCCAAATCTCTAATTGATAGAGCAAAAGATTTTAATATGATAATAGGTTCGGGGCTTATTGAAAAAGATGATAATAGCAATCTTTACAACACTTATGTTGTAGCATTTCCTAACGGTAAAATATACAAACATCGGAAATTACATTGTTTTGTAAGTGAATTTATGAATTCAGGTTCCGAATTCACAATTTTTGATACTCCCTATAAAGTCAAGATGGGGATTCTTACATGTTATGATAATAATATAGGGGAAAATGTACGTATTACTGCAATGAAGGGTGCACAAATACTTCTTGCACCCCATCAAACAGGTGGGTGTGCCTCGCCAGATCCTAATGCATTAGGATTAATCAATCGCTCATTATGGGAAAATCGCCATGAAAACAGAAAGCTAATAGAAAATGAGTTATCCGGTCCAAAGGGAAGGGAATGGATTTTGCGTTGGCTACCT
>SDBS01008252.1_pt1 | contig 10075 bp, 9 predicted proteins | sample 2277091 | NCBI WGS metagenome assembly SDBS01 (sample SAMN10404972, study PRJNA504765) | marine sediment metagenome | isolation source: marine sediment core GS10_PC15, 163 cmbsf | place: Arctic Ocean: Southern Knipovich Ridge | collected 2010 | reverse complement strand
TACATGGCAAGAATTGAGTGGGACAATAGCCTGTCAGTAGGTGTAGATCTAATAGATGAACAGCACAAGATGCTGATACAGAAACTAAACGATCTGTCAAAGGCTATTGAAATGAGTCAGGGAGAAATAGAAACGGCAAAAACACTTGGCTTCATGGTCGATTATACTGATTTTCATTTCTCTGCCGAAGAAGAGCTTATGGCAGAGCAGAACTACCCTGGACTGGAGCATCAGAAAGAACAGCATGCTGAATTCAAGAGCCATTTGAAGCAACTTGTCGAAGACTTCGAGGAAGAAGGAGCAACAAAAGCACTTGCCACCTCTATTGACACCTTTCTGATTAACTGGCTAATAAAACATATTAAGGGAGTCGATCTGAAGTTAGGTGAATTCTTGAACGAAAAGAATCCGTGATTAGTGAGCAGAGCCATCAATCTTCAAGAACACATTTACCCTGGGCTTGTTGGGCAGATTTTTTTCCCAAGAATACCAAAGTCACATGCTCACCATAGTGAGCCAGTACTCCGAACCAAAAAACTCAGCCCCAAATAATCTGTCCAGCCTCGGTCGGTCCCACAACTTCAACCCATGCTGCCAAAAATTCTCCAGGTGTACAATGTGAAAGCCGCTTGTGTAGATCATCACATACTTGTGTGTCCATCAAGACAGAATAGTCGTCAAGGTCCTCTTGAGTGGTATTAGTGACATCTTTGTTGATGGTTTCTCTCGTCCAGGGATTCCTAATCTTGACAGTGAGTAGTGTCTCCATTTTCTTGTCTCCTTTGGAAACTCCATTTCCGCTTGGTATTATAACCTGTTTTGTGGTGTATGGCAATAACAACTTTTCCCCTTTTTTGCTGAAACAACAAGCATACAAGAATTTGGAGCCACTCCTACGAAGTAGTCTCACCCATACCATGCCAGTCCTAGTCCTGACTTTATATGTTTTTTTCCGCCTAATTTCTCAAATACTCCATTGTATGATAAGAACACCACACTGACCCTGCTCCTGTTTGCCTTCCTCCAGGTCATGTAGGCATGATGGTTTGTAAGTGTTGTTCCTCCCATTTTTCTTTCTGCAAAAATATATTTACATATTTTCCCTTTTACAAATGAGTTCTTCCAACGTGTGCCCAAGAGAAAAAAAAAGAATTAAGGTCGCCCGACCATAGGGAGGGTGAGGTTAGTTTTTTATAGCCAGGCAAGGATGCCGCCAGCTGTAAAAAACTTTATGTCTCATAGGAAATAGTTAATAAGAATTGGTTCAGCAAAGATGGACAGAATTCCCCCATGACTATTATACTGTTGGAGTATCAATTAGTGGTGTATATAATATCTTCGATATTATATCGAACTCAAACAAAGCATCCATGCTTCATTTGTGTTCCCTGTAGTATTGAAGGTATTTTATTCTTGGGCACGTCGTAAAAGAAACTACTGACTACTACCGACTGCCTGATTATTATATCCTTCTATAAGTATAAGAGTCAACAAAGTTCAAAGTGTCCCATACAATCTGGAAAAATTTTCAAGTTTTTTCAAAACGTGTCGGTTTTTGTCTAATAACTCGTATTCTGCTATAACTTTTTTTCTTGCTCTATCGTACATATTTCTTAACCCTGATAATGTCCCATTATAATCAATCATTCTTTTAATCTCTTTATGGGAATATCCTTTAGACCGTAAATCTATAATTTTCTTTTCGGTAATAGATAAAACCTGCAAACAATCCCAGTCCCATGTGTCATTTTTGATACTTAGTCTGCTATTAGGATTGTCTGCTACTAAAAATTGGTATAGTTCCTGCTCACTACCATAGCTATATTTCATTGTCTTCATCCTTATACTATTCTGCTTCGCAAATTTAATCACGAGATTTTTGTAGCATCTGTAGCAGTAGTTTTCTATATCATCTGCCTGTAAGCATCTATTATCTTTTTGCAGTGTCATCATCAATATATACAGGTCTTGCTTTAGATCGTCCATATCATGGTCTTGTAATGGATCGTGCAAGTGCTGCTGTAAATAGAATGTTCGGTAAATATCTAAAGAATTGCTTATTGCAAATACTTTGTTCTCATATTCAATTGTTTTCATATCAATTCCTGTGTATTAATTAATAACTTATCCCATTCCTACAACTATTCAGGGGATAAGCCCCACTGACCCTTACGAGCCAGTGGGGATACACAAGAATATGAACAACTTCAAAGAGCAGAAGAGCTACTCCTGCTCATAACTTCACTATATAACTTTTCTAAAGAGCCAAACTATCCAGGCAATATTGTTGGTACATCTCCTTTGCTACATCATTACTATTCCATTCAACAATATCCTTCAAGCTCCTTCTTTTTGTTTCCTTTTTCGGCAAAAATTGTTACGACTCCATAAGTGCCGACATGTTCGCCTGCTCTTGCTCATAACTCTGAGCATCTACAAGCTCATCATACTCCGACTGTTGTTGCTGACGAACCTGTGGGTCCATAGTCAGATAGTCAACCAGCTGCCTCTCCGTTTCCATTCTGACACCACAATGCTTAACAAGACTCCCACATGATGTGCAGATAAAACCATTCAGAATTGCCAAGTAGTCATCCTCATCATACTGTGAAATGCCATACTCCACATTGCCATTTTCCTGTAATGTAACTGGTGTCATGAATTTGACGTATTTCTGGTAGCCCAGTTCAGGACTTCCACAACTCCGACATTCAAATTTCTCTAACATAATTATACTCCTCAAAAAAACAAGAGCCCCAGTTCCCACCAGAAAGAACCATGGCTCTTTGTATTAATAACTGTTTGCACAGTTATGTCTGCTATATTTCATCTCTGGTGAATATCACATCATTACTACATCCCCATCTGATCGTGCATCATATTACTTATCGACATTTCTTGTCGAATATCTTTAGTGATTCAGGGACTTTTTTTATTTTTTTTTGGAAAATATTTTATATATTTTTATTAGATATACGACACCATGCTTCCCAAAATGTATCCCAAGGATAGTATTTGGTGCTGCACCGTGGTTTCATGACCCCGATATACTTATCATCATCAGTTGCAATAGGTCTGTATATACCGTGGTTTGGCTGTAAGTCAGACCCCATAAAATTATTGGCAAACCTATAACTATCTATTTCTAAACGCTTACCTTTTTCTATTGCCAGCCGTATCATAGCAGGACATAATCTTTGCCAACCATCGGCTTCTAATTTTTGCTCCCTTGCTTTGGCTACTTCTTCCTTAATTTGAGTTCCAGCAATAAATGTATAGGTTTCTAAGGTGTTCCACTGCTCATCATTAACTGGTTTGTATATCTCAGCCATATCTTTTGTGTTTTTTTTCAAACTCATGTAATTTTTAGCTGCTATAACTTTGTAATGGTTTATAAATGCCTGTGGTAAAATGTCGTCATAATCTGGTTTGTGGTCTAAGTCTATACTATCCAAGACCGCACCATTAGGATACTGCCTTATCATTATACCTTGTTCGTTTCGTGAATAACTTGTCATTGTACTATCCTTTCCGTAAAATATTTTATTCCTGTTTTTGGTAGGGCCTACTGCCTACCTCTACTGCAACTACCATCCATTAAAAACTAAGAAATTATCCGCGCCGCGGCAAAAACATTTATTGTTTTGGGCAAATAATAAAGATATGGTGTTAGCTATTGGTGGTCTTATGGGTATGAACAGGTTCATAGGGTGTAACATCATCTTTAGAAATCCAACAATATCCATACCCCACACTCGTTTCAATCCCATCCTTCACTACTATCCATTGACCGAAGTTCTTAATCACTTTGTTTCTCCTTCTTCAATTACAATAACTTTACTTGCGTTTTCGATAACATTAACTACGGCGGGATGGCTGGGAACTCACATCGATGCCCTTTTCCTCAAATGTAGCATCCCATTTGGTCATGATTGCTGTCTCTCACCACTTAGTTGACACGGTGAAGAACACGGAAAACTTTTCCCTCGTACCATCTTTATTAGTCTTGCTGGGATAGGTAATCAACACAGGTCTCATCTGCTTGGGTTTGTCGGCAGGGATATTGTCAAGTAGTGCCTGGTCATCAAAATTCAGGACGACAGTTCCATCTTTGTATCCCTTCTGAACCATCTCCAAGATATAAGTAGAATTGCAGCGAAACCACGGTTTATGATTCTTATCTTTTGAGCAATCAGCCACATAAGCTCCAAACTCAAAACCGACTTTCCGACTTATCTGCATTTTGGAGTTTGTCCGCACGTCAAAATGGCCATGTAGCAAGTCTGCGACAACCTCGGTGTTGTGGATGTTGGATTCATTATAACGATAGCTCGCCTTTATGGCTTCAACTACAGGTTTCCAATCTCTTATGCGAGTTGGGATGCGATATGAGTAGGCGTAGTTGAAGATCGTGGTTAATTTAGGATATTTACTCAATGTCTCCATGCCATACAGTGCCAAAGTAATATTGCCATCCTCCAGGACAATCTGCTCACAAATATTGTTCCTTGGGTCTTGCTCGATAGTTCTTATTCTTACGGTAGGCTTACTGGAATCCTTGAAAATCCTAATGACATTTGGCACATTTGGTTTTGGGAAGAGTATCATGGTCTCATTCTCTGAAATCTGATGGGTATCGCCATCGATGGCAAGACGGGCAAAACGACCTCCCGAACCCGCGGTGAAACTCATCGTATTCTTCCAGGACTCAAATAATACACATTTGTATGCGAACATCTTATCCTCTACAGCCATGGCATATGCGACCGCCTGCATGCCTTTGACAAAACAAGCTCTCCCTACTACCGACTCCTGTTCTGATGTGCTGGATATCGGGGGGCATTTGATGAGGTCATGTGATGCCGGAAGTCCAATAAATGTATCCGGATCTGACTCGAGAGCGAGTGTCATCTGCTCGCCCTGTGCCGAAACGATGAGATTGTCAGTAGGCTGGAAGGATTTCAGGCAATCCATTACTTCTGAAGCACGCACCGACACCGCACCGTTACCATCAGGGACATAACCGTCTGTCTCATCAATGGAGACAATAATACTTGCAGTCCCACCGTAAGCTCTTATACAGAGGGTGTGAGGCGATGCTTCTATAGTCAGCATTCCTGCATAATGGAAAGGCTCATTACTTTCGTTCTTTTTGACATGCCTTAGGGCAATGTCGGCGGCAGGTTTGATACGCCGCACAAGTTCGCCTGCATTTACTCTCAATTTCATATTAATCTCCTTTCAAGAATTACTTGCCTGTCCGATTCTACGAAGCCTTCGTCTGTTCTGAGTCAAAACCCTTTTCATCCTTCTGTGCAAACTCCTCAGTGGCTCCACCAATATGTTCTACCTCAAGAATAGACACACCATCTTCCGTAGATACAGTCTTAAGGCTAAAGGAGTTGACGTGGATGTAGTTGATTCCTTTGTCAGAGTCATGCTTCTTCATAAAGATCTGCATCATTTGTTCTATAGGATTGATAGCCATCCACACGACCTCATCAAGGATATTCGGCTTCGTCATCAGTTCCGCAATGGGTCTAGGATCAGGAGTGTTGATGTTACCGCCGCCTGAAACAGTTTGATTTTTCTCACATTCATCCAGGATGTTAATCTTCTCAACCTCTATGCTTAACTCAGGCTTCGTCTTCGGGGATGTCTTCTTCGGGGATTTCTCCTTTGTGAGATCGGTGTGGGCACGTTTTACCGACATATCACCATCTTTGCATCTCTGCTTAATATCCTCTGAGGCTTCCTTAAAAACCTTCTTAAACTGTATTACAGTGGTTTCGCCGCAGCCGACCTTCTCAGCAAGGATCAAATTTGTGTTGATGGGTTCCGACCTTTCCGCACCCGGTGCGGTTAAGTCGTTTCTTGTGCCTTGGTTCCGCTTTGCTTCTTCCTTAGACTTCCAATATTCTTCGCAGCTTAGGGCCATCTCCAATCTCTTCCACAGTGTGAAGGACTTACGAGCTATATGGTGCTCAACAATCCAGACGATCACTTCTTGCCAGTCCTCGAAGGGAATTTCCTTAATAGTGTATGGCAGTTCAGGGTGTTTTTTCAGGATTTCCAGGCAGGAATGACCATCCACAACGATGTTCTGACCTTGCCAGACAATGATCGGGCTGTGGAGTTCACCGTCCGCCACAATCATCTTTTCTAATGCTTTGAACTCCTCTTTGCTGGCAGGCGTCAGTCTTTCGAACTTCTCATCAGTCTTTAAATCTTCAATTTTTCTTTCTTCCATAGTAACTCTCCTTAAAACAATTTCTAATCCACTTACACTTTGTGGCATGAACCATTCATGCCCGTTTTTAGTGGAGAGAAACGCTTCAAATGGGAAAGGGCATGGAAAAGTGAGAGAGGTAAGTATCTATGTAGAAAGTAGTTGTGGATTTGAGAAAAAAAGCAAGAATACTGAGTAGTCGCTAGTCAGTCGCTTCAAAATCGCTCGAGGCAGAGAGGTCCTCAAACATTTTGTCTATAAGATCACTGCCTGGTGTGGACCATACTTCACTGTGATCAATGGGAATGACGTTATCCGTAAAATGATAGGAGTCACCGTCTGATATGATGAATTGCTTGATAATGCCAGGTTCTCCCAATAACCGACGCAAGGAATCATACTGGTTTTTCCAATCATATCTTTTCATTATAAATCCTTCACCATCTCGCATTTCCTTATAATGATAGCGAGGCAAAGGGAGTTTTTGCTGTCTTGCCGTATTGAGTTCTTGCAGAAATTCCCATGTCTTGCTTTCTCCTCCGCGAGACGAGATAGGGATCTCCCGATTACCCAAAAACAGAGTGTGATAGGTGTAATTAATTCTGAGACGTGGTTGGTCAGTGATTTTCAGAAGAGTCTTGTCATAGCGAGGCTTTGTTATCATGGGGAAAGAAAGTCCATCGGTTCCATCGATAAGGTTAATCGCGTCCAGGACCAACACAGTTGTATATTCCGGATTGTTTGCCCCATCATACCAATACCCATATGGAGTTTGCTGGCTCAATAGCCATTCCCTGGCTTTCTGCAAGAACTCGACCATGCCCTTGGGGCGAGAGTAATATATGGCAAGCACTTCAAGTGCAATTAAAGTTACCATTGAGACATCATCTGAGAAAGTGGCCGTGCTAGTAAGGTAGGATATCTCAACGCCCTTTCTTGTTTTATGAACAAACAAACTGGCTTCATCCTCAGCGTTGATATCGTTCCGAAATCGATAGATTGCGAAAGTAAAGAGCAAGTCAGACAAATAGTAGAAGTCACTCATGGTGTAGTTGCCGTTAATACTATGGCTCCCAGACATGGCATGAAAATATTTATTGATTAGCTTTACAAGATGAGAGCGTATTGGGTCCACGTCCAAATCTGTCCTAAACAAAGACATGACTCTTGCAAAATCTGATACGTATTCAGGAGACAGCAAATGCTGAGATTCCGCCTTGTAGCCGTAAGTATCTCTGTCGTCCTCCTTGAATGGCTCCAACGGTCGAAGGCAACTTAATTTGTCCCAGTGAATAAATCTTAGACGATCTATGCTGAATTTGCCTTTGAATGGGTTCTTGTCTGTGAAGTATAAATCTCCCCATTCTTTCTTGTAGCGTTTCCAGCGGTATCGAGCTTCTTTTTCAAGTTCCTTATCATCCAAGGACTGGTACATCAGATAAATGATTGTCTCATCATCTGCTGTGCAGTAACCCCGCATAGAGGATGCTCGTAAAAATGCTTCAGCCTTTGTTTTCCAGTCATATTCGCTATTTTCAATAACATACTGAAGTGTTTGCAGCAATTTGACAATACTTGGCATTCTGTTCGATTCACAGATTCTCTTTTCTATCTTAGAGGTCCCTTTTCTGTGAGATAGTAGACTGGCGGATATTTTACGTCTAAATTCATCGTTGTTGTAATAACCAATATCTTCATTCCATTTATTTCCGGGTAGGGTTTCCAGTTTTTCAAATTCCTTCTTCATTTTAGGAGAACTTGAATCTAAGGCAACATCTTCGTTTTCACGCGGGAATTCAAGCATACCTGCGAAAAGACTCAGGTCCGCCATTTGCCTGATTGCGTAGTTGAAATGAAAGTCAAGGGCATACAATTTATAAGGATCAGTAAAGTTCTTCCTGACAGAATCTACCATTTTTGGACACACCTTTTCTGTGACCTGTGCATTGATAGGGTTCAGAGAACCTCTTGGCTCAATCAGATAGTTCCGCTCAATAGGAAAATGATGTTTGTCCTGCGAAAAAATGACATCCCAAATATTCTTCCCTGTCTTGTTCTCCGTGCTCATTCTGACCTCCAAGTCTAAGTTACGACATCATTTTAGCATCACGCCCTCTGCTTGTCCAATACTGAATTTTGCAGGTTTTCAATAAGGCAATCATTGTTGTCCACTCCTTACGGAAACTATCCCCTGGCTTAATCCATGTGCAGGTTCAACCTTTCCGCACCCGGTGCGGTTAAGTTCGGCATTTCTCTCGTAAGCGACTCTCAAGCGACTGACTGGCGACTAATCACCGATGTTGCAGAAATATGTTCTCCCTGTAAATGCTGTTATTGCAGCCATTTAGATTTCTCCCACCCATAGTTTCAGCCCTGTTGGCAGCGATTCTCTCTATTCATGTAAGCACTTAAGAAATGTGCTTGATGAGATTGAATGCTGTTAATTGGAAAGGCAGGTGTCACATGAAAGTAAGACTGGTGGATATTAACGAGTTTAATGCAGGAGCAGGTCTTGGTGAGAAGAGAAGTAGCCCAACGCCAACGACAGCCTCAATGAAGTGCGAGAAGTATGGTGGTGCTACTCTCTTCAATGCGGACAATCTTGATGTTCTCAAGGAGATGCCTGATAACTGCACCGACTCAGCAGTAATTGATGGTCCCTACGGTATAAACTTCAAGAATCAGAAATGGGATAATTTTAACCCTCAAGCCATCGCCAGAGGAACAAAAAGAAAAGATGGGGCTGGGATAAGCCCTTCTATGTTCTCAGGCAGCTACGATAAGTCAGCAGGTGCGGCATTAAGATTCCAACAGTTCTCTTATATTTGGGCAAAAGAGGTGTTGAGGGTACTGAAGCCTGGTAGCCATTTGGTTTCATTTTGCAGCCCGAAGCGGTTCCACCGTATGGTAACGGGTATAGAGGACGCAGGTTTTGAGATCAGAGACCAGCTTCAGTGGCTCTTCGGCTCGGCCCATCCCCTCTCCTATGATATAAGTAATGCTATAGACGAACTGGCAGGAGCAGAGAGAGAGATTGTCGGACCTAACCCTAATAGGAAGGGTCGAAAAAACTGGGATAATAAGCCGAAACACTTGACACTGCCTGCCACTGATGAAGCTAAAAAATGGGAGGGATGGGGCACAAGATTACGCCATACAAACGAACCGATAGTTCTTGCCCGCAAGCCCCTTGCAGAAAAGACTATTGCCTGCAATGTTCTGAGATATGGCACTGGTGGGATAAATATATCTGCGACGAAAATACCCTCTGAAGAAGCATTTACCAATCACTACTATTCGGGATATCACTATCACAGACCTCCTGATGAGGGAAAGCCGAGGAACACAGTCTACACCAACTCTGACAGTCGTTTCCCCAACAATACTATCATAAGTGAAGAAGTAGCCGTGATTTTGGATGATAAGGCCAAATTCTATTATTGCCCCTCGATTACGAAACAGGAGAAACACGCAGGCTGTGAGCACCTTGCGGAGAAGAACAATCACAGTACCGTAAAACCCATAGCCCTGATGGAATACTTGGTCAAACTTGTAACTCCGCCAGGAGGCACATGTATAGACATCTTTATGGGTTCCGGGACGACCGGAATTGCTTGTTCCAACCTCGATTTTGAGTTTTTCGGAATAGAAAAAGAACCTGAGCATTTCGAAATCGCCAAAGCAAGAATCCAATATTGGCAGAAGGTTAAGACAGTAGCTTAGTAAGGAGAAGTATCATGGATATGGCAAAAGAATGGGAAATCTCCTGCTTCGAATGGCAGCAATTACCCAATCAGGTATTTGGCTACGGGCTTAACCTTTTGCCACTCTGTGGCTTTAAGTTCG
>SDBS01008251.1_pt1 | contig 10076 bp, 10 predicted proteins | sample 2277091 | NCBI WGS metagenome assembly SDBS01 (sample SAMN10404972, study PRJNA504765) | marine sediment metagenome | isolation source: marine sediment core GS10_PC15, 163 cmbsf | place: Arctic Ocean: Southern Knipovich Ridge | collected 2010 | reverse complement strand
TTAAAACAGAATACACACATTGCGCAGGTAACCATCCATTCCTGCAAGAAAAAAGAGGACTACCAATCGAACGGCGGCTGCCCGGTCTGCCATGTATTTGGTATTCCAGCGAAAGACTTTTCTGCTCCCACGCGGCTGGTAGTGCGGGACGTGCCTCTGAGCGCGGAGAGCGCCGAGGCGCTGGAAGCCGCCCACACAGACCTGCCGTTTGCGGAATTAAAAACCGAGGTGGCGATCGACCGCGTCACCAGCGCTGCGTCACCACGTAAATTAGAGCGTGTACCCGCTGGGGCAGTTTTCGCACCCGCAGAGCTGGTATACAGCATTTACGGGCAGGATGATTTTGAACGCCTGAAAGTTGTCATCGATGCTTTGCAGCTAGTTGAGGATGATTACCTGGGCGGCTCCGGTTCGCGCGGTTCCGGTAAGGTGTGCTTCACCGACATCGAAATATCAGCCCGCAGGCGTGACGATTACGGCGCCCGCCAGCCGTACAAACAATTTGACAGCGTTCAAGACCTTGCGGATGGGTTCGCAGATTTAATAAGCTGGTTGTCGAATACCATACCGGTGGAGTGAAACCCCGATGCAAATTGAAATCTGGAATATCCAGGGGCAGGGCTTCCATTTTGGGAAACATGGTCTGGGTCAGGAGCAGACATCCATATGTATGCCGTCGGACAGCCTGTTTGCGGCGCTGGTGAGCCGCCTGGCTGCGCTGTACGGCGGAGATTCCGTACGGGAATTCGTGGCGCCTTTTATCGAAGGCGAGCCGCCCTTCGTACTCTCATCGACATTCCCCTACGCCGGGCAGGTGCACTTTTTCCCCACACCAGCATATTCCCCGGGCAACCGCAGCGGCATTTCGAGCGCAGTCACGCCCAAAAAACTGAAGAAAATAGCCTACGTCTCCCACAGCTTGTTCATCCGGCTGCTGGATGGCGGTGCACTTGCCGGGCTGTACCCGCACGCTGTTTCCTTCCAGGAGGGTCTGGTTCTGGTCGCTGAGGAAGAGCTGGGCAATCTTCCAGGAGAGATTCGCAGCAATCTATCGCCTATCTGGCAAGTCGAAAAGCGCCCACGCGTCAAGCTCGGTCGCTCCGTTCAAAAGTCGACCATCTATTTCACCGGACGAGTCGCCTATGCCGCCCGCTGCGGGTTGTGGTTTGGGGTGCGCTGGCTTGTGGACGACCAGCCTCTGAAGGACCTCTTCGCCCAACTGCTTGCAGACCTGGGCGACGCTGGGCTGGGAGCCGAACGGTCAGCCGGGTTTGGAGCCTGCCGGATTGAACCTGGCGGTGCTATGGAGCTGCCAGAAGCAGCTGGTACACCGTGGGTGAGCTTAAGCCGCTACCTGCCGCGCCGCGCCGAAATGGCGGCATTAGACCATCCCAGCGCATCTTACCGCATTGAAAATGTTGGCGGCTGGTTGGATTCGCCAATCAGGAGAGGCCAGCGGCGCCGACCGGTCAATATGATCGCCTCAGGATCGATCCTGGGACCGCTTGAACCTGAAGTACCAGGTCAGGTGGTCGACCTGCGCCCGGTTTATGAGACCGACCCCGATCCCCTCGGACACCCGGTGTATCGCTCAGGAATAACCCTGTCTATCGGTTTGCGAGGAGGTGGGAAATGACGGTCTTTACGATCAACATGCAAACTTTATCTCCCCTGCATATTGGGGACGGCGGGGAACTGCGCCAGGATTTTGATTTCGTCATCCATAAAGAACGCACCTATCGTCTGGATGAGGATGCCGTACTGCGCGCCAAAGAAGACGCTTTGCGACCCGGACGCGATGGGCGCTACCCGCCTCCTGGAAGGCTATTGGACAAAGACGATTTTCAAAACCCGGAACTTTTCCGTTATGTCCTGCGCGGCGCACTGCGTTCAGGCAAGACCTATGCATCATTGAAGTCGTGCATTAAAGACATCCACGACCAGCCCTACATTCCCGGCTCCAGCCTTAAAGGAGCAATCCGCACTGCTCTGGCTTGGATGGGATGGGATGAAAGGATTAATGGCATCAGCAAGCGCGATTTCGATTCCAGAAAGCGTCCCAAGCATGCTGGGGATGAATTGGAAAGGAAATTATTCGGCAAAGACCCTAATCACGACCTGCTGCGCGCCCTGCTCGTTTCCGATCTTTTCGGTCCCCAGAAACCAGGGGAAGGTATTATCGTCGCCAATGCCCAGGTGCTGACCAAGAAAAGCGCTGCTTCACCGGTAGAACTTGAAGCCGTTAAAGGCGATGTTGCCTTTACGGGCAGCCTGACGATTGACGATACAATCTTCTCTCCGGAAGCGGAGAAGCAACTTCATCTTGGTAACCGGCGCCACTGGTTGGAAGAACTGGTCCCCCGCATAAAGTCGCACAGTAAAGCTCGCATAAGTGAATTGGTAAATTGGTTTGAGCATGCAGATGGATGTGAGCAGATTGCCGGGTTCTATCGCCAGCTTGAAGGGGCAATGCTTGGTGATAACCAGGCATTAATACAACTCGGCTGGGGCAGCGGCTGGGACGGCAAAACGTTCTGGACGCATCTGCAGCAGGACGCGCATCTTTTTGAATGGCTTGTGCGCGATTTTCGTATGCAGCGTGCCGGCAGAGGTTCGCCGCGTCAGCCTGGCGACCCATTCCCGCGCTCGAAGCGCGCTGCTATGCGTATCGGAGACAGGGTCGCCAAACCAGCCGCGCCGTTTGGCTGGATATTGATGGAGGTGAACCCAGCATGAAGGCTATCAGCTTCCTGGGGAAAACTCGCTACACGCCTACGACATATTTTTACGACACGCAGGAATATGAGACACGCTTCTTCCCAGTCGCCTTAGTCCGTTTCCTCAAACCGGAAAAACTGATGGTCTTCGTCACCCCCACTGTCCGGTATCACGAGAACATGGTCGAACTGGGAGAGGAATTGGACTTATTGGGAATAAACTGGGAGGCGGTTGTTATACCGGAAGGTCACAACGAGAGCGATCTGTGGCGTATATTCGACCGGCTTACAGAATCGGTCGTCGACGGCGAATCGGTGATCTTCGATATCACCCACTCTTTTCGCTCGCTGCCCATGCTGGTTTTTTTAGCCGTGGCTTACCTGAAGGAAGCTAAGGACGTTAAGGTGGAGAATATCCTGTACGGAGCCTGGGAAGCCCGCGATGAAGAAAGTAATCGTTCCCCGGTCTTCGACCTGACCCCTTTCACCGCCCTGCTCGACTGGTTAACGGCGACAAGCCGCTTCGTAGAAACGGGAGATGGACATTCCCTGAGCAAATTACTTAAAGAAGGGATGCCTAGCGGCGTTCAAATGGGAACCGACCTGGAAGCCCGCACCCTGGGTCGCAGTCTTAAAACGACATCTGACGCTATTGATTCTGTTTCACTGGCTCTGAGAGTATCAAGACCCATCGAGACGATGCAATCAGCAAATCATATGGTCATAGAACTCGATAAGGCAATGCCAGCCATACTACAAAGAGCAAAACCTTTCGGTGTCCTGGCGGAACAGATAAAACAAGCATATGGCCAATTTGCGCTTGAAAATCCTACAGAAGATAAAGCATTGAAAGATGGATTAATGCGGCAATTGGCTATGATCGACTGGTATCTGAAGCGCCGGCAGGTCGTCCAGGCTGTAACACTGGCTCGCGAATGGATTGTTTCCCTGTTAGCTTTTAATTTCAACGCCCCAATGTTCGATAATGAAGGCACTCGCAGGCAGGTTGAATACGCCCTGAACAACGCCGTGGAGAGGCGCAAACCCGATCCCCGCATAAAAAGGGGGAGCCTCTTCGACGAGCGGATCGAGAAGCTACCTCAAATTGATAGCCTATGCGGCGTCTGGAGCCGCATGACGTCACTGCGCAATGACATCGCCCATGCTGGTATGCGTTCTAACGCCAGAGACGCAGCCCAGCTTGTACGGAGTTCCAAAGACCTGTACCCGCGTTAAAATCGTTAGCCGCTGAACTGCTGGATTAAGTGCCCCCAAATATCCAAACGATAACAGAAAAAACATATGATCCTGATCAACTTTTCGCACCCATTTTCACCCCAGCAGATCGCCCAGATCGAAGTCCTTTCGGGACAGAGTATCGATCAGGTGATCGATATCGCGGTTCAATTCGACAACCTGAAACCGTTTCTACCCCAGCTTCAGGACCTGGTCACCAACATCCCTCTTGACCCAAAAAGCCTCCAGACCGAGCCGGTGCTGGTAAATCCTCCCACCCTGAATTTCATCACAGCCCTGTTGGTGGCAGAACTGCACGGGCGCATGGGTTACTTCCCTTCCATCCTGCGTGTGCGACCTGTACCAGAAAGCCTGCCGACCCAATATGAAATCGCTGAGATCTTGAACCTTCAGGACGTGCGCGACAGCGCCCGCAAGAGAAGGTTTTAGTATGGTTGCTGTATTTTATAGGTTTCACTGCCATGAACGCTGAACCTGTCGATCTACTTTCCCTGGTGCTTACACTGCGCCTCAAGAGCCAGCCCGCTCCGGATGCTGTGCTCCCCCGTTGGTGGGGGCGCGCCGCGCATGCGCTGCTGCTGAATATTTTCCGACAGGTAAATCCCGAATTAGCCAAAGACCTGCATAAGGCGGATAACCAACGCCCGTTTACAGTGTCGACCTTGATCGGGCGCTTCCCAAAAGGCGCTTTGGACCGCGACGAACTGTACACCCTGCGCCTGACCGGCATACGAAAAGATGTGTGTGCGGTCTTGCTGGAAGCCGCTGGCGATAGCTTGTTATCACCAGAATCATTTTTAGAATTGGATTACATACCCTTCCAGGTTGTATCGATCGCGCCCCAGGAATTATGGTCACAATCCGGGACCGTAGACCAGGAATCAAATCCAGCGCTCAAAACCTCCCCCTGGGCAGCGGCTGGAACCTATCAGGAAATTTCCGCCGCCCTGCTCTTAGCTAAGGAACAAGCACCCCGTAAAGTAAACCTGCAGTTTACCAGCCCGACCGTGTTCAAGTCGGGTGGGAAACATGTGCCGCTGCCTTTGCCCGGGCTGGTGTTCGGCAGCCTGCTGGAGCGCTGGAACCAGTTCGCTCCGGTCACCTTTCCCACCGAGGCGAAGCGCTACGCGGAAGAATGCCTGGCAGTTTCCCGCTACCGCCTCAGCAGCCGGGTCATTCACGTAAAGAGCCGGGGTATGCGGATTGGCGCCGTGGGCGGAATCACCTACACCAGCCTGAACTATGACCGCTACTGGATGAGCGTGATCGCTGTTCTGGCGGCTTTTGCGCTCTACGCCGGTGTGGGCGCCGGCACTTCTATGGGCATGGGTCAGTGCCGGCAGAATTAATCAGACAGGAATCATGCAGATCCGCGCCAGGGCAGCTATCACATCTCCCAAATCAAAATATCTGTGACGGCTCCCACACCGCCAACATCTATCAGCATTTCCCCGGGCGTGTGATTCCGGGCAGCTAAGAAAAAAAGAGAAATCATAAATTGACGTCATGCCGCCTTTATACGTAATACAGCAGAATACCCGGATGAAGATAAACAACCGCCGTCTTCAAGTAGTATCACAAGATCAGGTTCTCACCAGCAAGCCGCTGGCGCATGTCTCCCAGGTAATCTTGTTTGGAAATATCGGTCTGACCACTCCCGCCATAAGTGCTTTGCTGAAAAACGGCATCGAGACGGTTTTTCTGACCAAACGCGGCGATTACCGCGGCCGACTGATGGGAAGTATAACCCCCCACGTTCCCCTGCGGCGGGCGCAGTATGCGCGTTTGAACCAGCCGGATTTCGTCCTCGAGCTCGCCAAGGGTTTTGTATCCGCCAAACTGAGCCACCAGAGAGCACTGCTGATGCGTCATAATCGCAAGCTTCAGAACAGCGAGATTAAAACAGCCATTCAGAGGATCAAACATTTTTCCGGTTTGATATCTTCCAAAACTGCCTTGACGAGCTTGCTGGGACTTGAGGGCGCTGGGACTGCAGCCTATTTCCGTGGCTACCGCCTGCTGTTTTCGCCCAGATGGAAGTTCACCAAGCGCAACAGGCGCCCGCCTCGCGACCCGGTGAACGTTCTGCTCTCGTTCGGTTATACCTTGATCACCCAGTTAGCGGGCAGCGCTGTCCGGACTGTGGGTCTCGATCCTTATGCGGGTTTCTTGCACCAGGTAACCTACAATCGCCCAGCCCTTGCTCTTGATCTGGTGGAGGAGTTTCGAGCGGTTGTGGATGGGATCGTTTTATGGTGCTGTAATTCCGGTCAGATTTCCACTACGAATTTCAGCCCTGGAACGAAGGAGAGACCGGTCGTTCTGGATGATGATGGGCAGCGTTGTTTCTTAAAGGCATACGAACGCCGTATGGACCAGCGTTTCACTCATCCGCTGCGGGGTATTAAATATCCTTTACGCCAGTGTGTGATTGAACAGGCGCGCCAGATCGCAGAATGCGTCCGCAGTGGTCATGCCGGATATCGGGGCATGGGGTTCAGGTGATCTTCGAGTTATTTCAGCGGTGAGGTAAAATTGAGCGACAGGAACTTTTACATCATAGCCTATGATATCGTGAATGACAAGCGCCGGCAGAAAGTTGCCAAACTGTGTGAATCGATCGCCGACCGGGTGCAGGGGAGCGTGTTCGAAGTCTATTTAACAACCGATGAATTGAAAAAACTGGGAGTGAAAGCCGGACGTATCATTGACAAAGAGGTTGACAGTATCAGGATTTACATGCTGTGTTCGAATTGCCGCAGCAAGATAATCATACATGGAAATGAAGCAGTTACTCAACCGCCTGGAGTGACCATTGTTTAGATCGGTCAATGAGATGTAAGCAAAGAGAAAATGGAGACCATAAACAGTAATTTGCGCCTCCCCCTGGCAGAAAGCGCCAAAATTCATATATTCTCCGCATGGGCTGCGCACAACAACGAGGGGTGGGAGGAAATGGGTAAAATAACGATTAAAAGCGGATCGCAGTGGGGGGAAATACACCCTTTTGAAGCGTTAACTAACCCGCTGGTGGGAGGTAAATACACATAAAAATAATGGGTCAGAATCAACAAATGCCCGCAAGGGCATTAAGACGCATAGTATCCGGGGCCGTTCCATCTTGGGTCATACTCGTCAGAATCAACAAATGCCCGCAAGGGCATTAAGACAAAAGCGGGCGGCGGTTTGACGGGCATGTTGTTATGTGTCAGAATCAACAAATGCCCGCAAGGGCATTAAGCGGGATGTGGGCCGGGGAAATACGCCCCACCCCAATCCTTATCAGAATCAACAAATGCCCGCAAGGGCATTAAGACTCTTTCTTTACCATCACTGCTAAGTGGATAAGCAATTTGTCAGAATCAACAAATGCCCGCAAGGGCATTAAGACCCGACCGGTCCTGCCCTAATCATATTCTTGTATCTGAGTCAGAATCAACAAATGCCCGCAAGGGCATTAAGACGTATCCTGATGATACTCTTCTGGTATCCTAGTATCCATCAGAATCAACAAATGCCCACCAGGGCATTAAGACTGATCGTATTCCTTGCGGATCAGGTAGCGAATCATGTGTCAGAATCAACAAATGCCCGCCAGGGCATTAAGACATACGCAGGATACCGGCGGCAGCACGCAGCGGGTCAAGTCAGAATCAACAAATGCCCGCAAGGGCATTAAGCGGGATGTGGGTTGGGAGAAAACCCCACCCCAATCCTTTCAGAATCAACAAACGCCCGTCAGGATTAAGTATCCTTTACGCCAGTGTGTGATTGAACAGGCGCGCCAGATCGCAGAATGCGTCTGCAGTGGTCATGCCGGATATCGGGGCATGGGGTTCAGGTGATCTTCGAGTTATTTCAGCGGTGAGGTAAAATTGAGCAACAGGAACTTTTACATCGTAGCCTACGATATCGTGAATGACAGGCGCCGGCAAAAAGTTACCAAACTGTGTGAATCGATCGCATATCGGGTCCAGGGGAGCGTGTTCGAGGCCTATTTAACAACCAAGGAGTTAAAAAAGCTGGGAGTGAAAGCCGAACGTATCATTGACAAAGAGGTTGACAGCATCAGGATTTACATGCTGTGTTAAAGCTGCCGCAGCAAGATAATTACACATGGAAATGGAGCAGTTACTCAACCGCCTGGAGTGACCATTGTGTAAATCGGTTCATTGGATGTAAGCAAAGAGAAAATGGAGACCATAAACAGTAATTTGCGCATCCCCCAGGAAGAAAGCGGTAAAATCAATATAAATTCCGCAGGGGCTGCGCATCAAAACCAGAAGTGGGAGGAAAGAGCTAAAATCATGATTATAAACGGGTCTGAGTGGGGGAAAACACACCCATTCCAGACTTCAACCGCAGCGCTGGTGGGAGGTAAACACACATAAAAATAATGGGGTCAGAATCAACAAATGCCCGCAAGGGCATTAAGCGATATCATTGAAATTCGCATCCACCTGATTTCTGATATGTCAGAATCAACAAATGCCCGCAAGGGCATTAAGCGTGATATGTGGCGGGGAAAATCACCCCGCCCCAATCCTTATCAGAATCAACAAATGCCCGCAAGGGCATCAAGAGGGATGTGGGGTGGGAAAAACACCACACCCCAATCCTTTCAGAATCAACAAATGCCCGCAAGGGCATCAAGAGGGATGTGGGGTGGGAAAAACACCACACCCCAATCCTTTCAGAATCAACAGATTCCCGCCAAGGAATTAAAAGGGATGTGGGGTAGGGAAAAACACCCCATCCCAATCCTTATCAGAATCAACAAATGCCTGCTATAGCATTAAGACATTCCTGTGATATCCTTGTCCTGCCGAAGTACTGACAGTCAGAATCAACAAATGCCCGCAAGGGCATTAAGACTCATTTAGAATTAGGGAAGCATAGGTATACTTCTCGCCTTTTGTCAGAATCAACAAATACCTGCCATAGCATTAAGACATTCCTGTGATATCCTTGTCCTGTGAATTGCTGACAGTCAGAATCAACAAATGCCCGCCAGAGCAATAAGACGCACTACCTCCTTTGGAGTGATGCCCGCAAGGGTATTAAGACGATGCTCTCAAAATATCAACCACGCCAGCCTGCAATAGGTTAGAATCAACAAATGCCCTGACGGGCATTAAGACTTACTGCGCCCCCTGATCTCCAATTGTTCCATGAATGTGTCAGAATCAACAAATGCCCGCCAGGGCATTAAGAACTGGCGGCGTGGGAGCCGCCACAGCAGGGGGTGAGGGTCAGAATCAGCAAATGCCCGTCAGGTTTTTATGCCTTGGCGGCGTGGGAGCCGCCACAGCAGGGGGTGAGGGTCAGAATCAAGTCTAATACTATTTTGCTGCGCTTAGTTCTAATCTTCCTCTTTACGCGCTTTAACGCAGAGTATTGATGGTGCCAATAACGACGCAGGAGCATCATAACTCAGGCTGAAAAGCCATACCACACAGGTTTTTAGATATTCTGAGCGAATCACAACCTTTGTAAAGCTATAAGCACACTTTTTCTTAAGAAAAGGTCCTGGGGAAGGGAGTCCAGGCAGCTGAGAGAAAAGTTGGTTCAACCTCCCGCAGGTTGTTCCCCTTATTAGCTATTACACCAAATTAGCGCAAGAAAGTTCATGCCTCACTCCCGCAAGCAACCTGCGGGAGGTTTGCTTTTTCACCAGACGGGAATATCTCAACGGCTCCCTCGAGATCCCCCTTATCTAGAACTGTTGTTCTTATTATAATTAATATTGAATTTATACGAGCGTGATGCATGAAAGAAGAAAAATCAACCCAAGTCAGGCTTCATCCCGACCCACCAGCCGGGATGGTACATCTACAGCGAGACGAGGCGTTGGGGGTACAACTGCAAGCCTAGGAGGAAACTTTCCAGGGTGGGCTGGGCGGCTATGATAACCCGGAAACACGAAAACGGATGGCAATGCCGGTGCAGAGCTGCCTGAGATTCGGCGGCATGCCAGTGTGGGATGTAACTGGCGAAGTCGTCAAGCGGTATTTAGAGGACGAATTAGGAGATAAGAGCGCCAATACTCAATACTTCCACCTAAAAGCCATACCCTCTTTCTACAGGTACGCGCTAAACAGC
>SDBS01008250.1_pt1 | contig 10076 bp, 9 predicted proteins | sample 2277091 | NCBI WGS metagenome assembly SDBS01 (sample SAMN10404972, study PRJNA504765) | marine sediment metagenome | isolation source: marine sediment core GS10_PC15, 163 cmbsf | place: Arctic Ocean: Southern Knipovich Ridge | collected 2010 | reverse complement strand
CCCACGACCCTCACCTTGGCAAGGTGACGCTCTACCACTGAGCTACATCCGCGTACTCCTATATTCATCGAAATTTTACCATGCAACACTAGTACGGGCAAGCTTATCATATTCAAATCACATGATGCTGTAACATTTTAGTAGGCAAGGGGTTGCATAAAGAAGGAGACCTCATATAAATTCTTGAGTTGTACACCTACAACCAAGAACAAGGAGGCCTCCATGAAAGATGTTATCGCAGAATGTCTGGATTCACTAGAGGATTTGAGTAATTGGGATGAAAAGATTTTTGAAGTAGTATGCACAATGGCTAGCAGTTGTTGCTCCATACTGCTTGAAGCACTTGATGAGGAGCTTGCTAGAGAAAGAGACAAGGGACTGCGGATGGTAGGGAAAAGAGCAAAGACCGTAGTAACTAAGTTTGGTAGTTTTAAGATCAGAAGGAGATTGTACCGGGACAGAAAGGGCAGAGCAAGATTTCTTCTCGATGATGCTCTAGGCTTAAAGCCGCGCTCTCAGGCAACATCTTCTCTTGAGACCACGCTCCTTGGGCTTGCAAGCAAAATGCCTTTCAGAGAAGCAGCTGCATTGCTTGAAGATACAAGTGGCGGCATTCTCTCTCACCAAATGATCCATAGGATCACACAGAACTATGGTGCCTTATTAGATGCAAAGGAAGAAAAGGAACAAGCATCTCTGTTTGAAGACGGCCTGCTTCCACAAAGCGGGGAAAAGAAGGCAGATCATCTCTTTATAGAAGCCGATGGTACCATGATCAATCTTCAAAGAAGTACTAAGAAAAAGAGGGAGATAAAACTGGCTGTAGCTCATGAAGGCTGGGAGAAAAAAGGAAAAGACAAGTGGGCCCTTAAAAACAAGACTGTGCTAACCGGACTTCACTCATCTTGCGATATCTGGCAGAGGTTTACTACTACTTTGTTAGGTGTCTATACACCTGATGTTTTAGAAAAGACTACCGTTGTTGGAGGTGACGGTGCCTCTTGGCCCAAAGAAGGAACAGAACACTTCTCTGGCAGTATTTATCAGCTTGATCGTTTTCATCTGCTCCGTGCACTTCTTAGAGCAACCGGTACCATGAATAGCGCATCGGCCGCATATGGCCTGGCAGTAGAAGGTAATCTTTCTGGCGCACTCTCTGTTCTTGAAAAGCGAGCACGCTTGGCACCAGAGCGAAGAGAGGATATTAACAAGGTAGTCAACTATCTGAAAAACAACTTTCACGGTCTCATTGATTATCGGAAAAGGATAAACAAGGATACTGCTGATATGCGAGGACTTGGCTCAATTGAAGGAAACATAGATAAGATTATTGCTAATCGTATGAAAAAGAGAGGAATGGCCTGGAGTCCCAAAGGGGCTCATCATATGGCCAAAGTAATTCAGATGCGTATAAATGGCATGTTGGGTAAAGAAGAAACCTTCTTCACAAAAGGCCCAAACCCTCAGTGCTTAAGAAAAGCATTCACCCATACCAAGAGAGCTTTCAAACAAGATTCAGCAACTTGGTTATCAGCAAGAATGCCGGCTCTTCTAGGACCACATCCAGGCCGGCCCTGGGTTAAAGCTTTAAGAGATATAACCAATGCTACACCAGTAGGTATGCACTCATGAAAATTTTGCCTACTAAGTCTTGACAGCAACAACATCTCCTCTACTCTTGACATTATTGACCAGTTATAATATTGTATTTTCTGGGATTTTAAATTGTTGATTAAAGCAGAATAGGAAGCAGACTCAGATAGATAGGACATAGCTATTTGGGTTATTTTTTTGTGAGCTGGCATTCCCCCAATATGTCTTCGAATAAATACCGATCATTTTGGGAGACAGACATTGTCTTACTATGACGTCATAATTGTCGGTGCAGGTCCTGCTGGTATTTTCTCTGCTTTGGAGCTCACCCGTAAAAACAATGTGAATGTGCTGATTTTAGAAAAGGGCAAGGACATAGATAAACGAAAATGTCCTGCCAGAGAAGGCAAGTGCATTCTTTGCGATCCCTGTTCTATTACCACCGGTTGGGGCGGTGCAGGTGCTTTTTCAGACGGTAAACTTACTCTATCTTCTCAAGTAGGCGGTTGGCTCTCCGAATACATTCCTCAAAACGAACTGCAAAAACTGATCAAATACGTGGATGGGATTTATCAGGAGTATGGGGCCCCGAAAAAAACATATGGCGCAGATCCTTTAAAGGTAAGAGCTATTGGGAAACGCGCTAAAATGGCTGGTCTAACTCTTCTCGCCTCCCCTATCAGGCACTTAGGTACTGATAGATGTTTCAATGCTTTGAAGGTTATGAGAGAAGACCTCTCAAAGCAAGTTGAAATCCGAACAGGTGTGGAAGTGGAAAAAATTCTCACAGAAGATAATGAGAGAGTGACCGGAGTGCTAACTTCCCAGGGAGAACAAATAGGAAGCCGCTATGTGATTGTCGCCCCCGGACGGGAGGGAGCTGATTGGCTGGCAACCGAAGCACGAAGACTGAAGCTGGGTGTTAAGAACAATGCTGTTGACATCGGGCTTCGTGTGGAAGTTCCCGCGGCGGTAATGGAACCTTTGACTGAAGATCTCTATGAACCAAAGTTATTATACCGTTCAGCTTGTTTTGATGACCAAATTCGCACTTTCTGCGTCAATCCCAGGGGACTGGTTTCCACCGAGACCTATGGCGATGTCATAACCGTAAACGGCCATAGTTATGCTGATAAAAAAACCGAAAACACCAATTTTGCTCTGCTGGTTTCAACCAGCTTTACCGAGCCGTTTAAGGAACCGATCGCCTATGGTAAGCATATAGCGCGGCTGGCTAATCTTTTAGGAGAAGGAATTCTGATCCAGCGTCTGGGTGATCTCCTGGCGGGAAGGCGTTCAACCCATGATCGCATTAAAGAGGGTACAGTGAGACCTACAATGCCCAGTGCAACTCCCGGCGATTTAAGTTTTGTCCTTCCCTTTCGGCACGTATCCAATATCCTGGAAATGATCGAAGTCTTGGATCAGATAGCACCGGGAGTGAGTTCACGCAACACCTTACTCTACGGCGTGGAAGTGAAATTTTATTCTTCTCGAGTAAAGCTCAGTACTAAATTGGAGACAGAGATAGGAAATCTCTTTGCTATTGGCGACGGTGCGGGAATCACCAGAGGATTAGTGCAGTCATCTTGTTCGGGAGTGATTGTTGCTCGTGCTATCTTAGAAGGTGCAGGCAAGGGCGGTAAAAAGCAGTTTATGTCAAACATCCGCACAAACCAGCATTAAGATCCGTGGTAATCTGCGCTTAGGAGGTATTATGCCAGGATTTGTTCTGGTGGGAACACAATGGGGAGACGAGGGAAAAGGAAAAATAACCGACCTCTTGGCTGACAAGATGGACATGGTTGTCCGCTACAACGGAGGGGATAATGCCGGTCACACCGTAATGCCGGGGAACAAAGAATTCAAGTTTCATCTTCTGCCTTCAGGAGTACTCTATCCCCATGTAACAGCGGTCATAGCAAACGGGCTAGTGGTCAATCCCAAAGTTTTAATCGGAGAGATCGAAGGTTTGGAAAAAGCCGGAATCAGCGCTGAAAAACTGCGAGTCAGCTGCAACGCGCATTTAGTTATGCCTTATCATCTGATGCTTGATGGTGCTTACGAGATGCATTTGGGTAAGTCAAAAATCGGTACAACCAGAAAAGGCATAGGCCCGGCTTATTCAGATAAAGCTGCACGGATAGGGATAAGAGTTCAAGATCTGCTGGATATGAAGATCTTTCGGACCAAGCTGGGAGAAGCTCTTAAGATCAAGAATGCGATTATGTCTACTATATACAACTTAGATCCTCTTGATCTCGATGAAGTCGTTTCTGAGTATAGCGAATATGCAAAAAAATTAGAGAAATATATTACCGATACATCTCTTCTTATCCATGATTTTCTGGATAAAGGAAAGAATGTCTTTTTAGAGGGAGCTCAGGGCACATTTCTCGACATTGATCATGGGACGTATCCTTTTGTCACCTCGTCTTCTCCGATTTCCGGCGGGGCTTGCACCGGAGCCGGCGTGGGACCCCGGCATTTGGAGGAGGTTATAGGAGTAGTGAAGGCCTATGTGACCAGAGTGGGTTCCGGTCCTTTTCCCACTGAACAGGATAATGAGAATGGTGAAGCAATGCGCCAGGTAGGCAAAGAAATTGGAACAACTACGGGCAGGCCCCGGAGATGTGGCTGGTTCGATGCTGTCCTAATGCGATATGCTACCAGAATCAATGGCTTGACCAGTATTATCATTACCAAGCTGGATGTTCTTTCTCAATTTGAAAAATTGAAGATTTGTACCGGCTATAAGTATAAAGAAGAAATCTTCCAGCAGTTTCCTCCCCATCAGACCATAATCCACAAATGTGAACCGGTTTATGAAGAGCTGAGAGGATGGCAGGAAGATATAACAGGCAGCGAGAAGTATAAGGATCTTCCTCTTGCTGTCAGAGAATATGTTGAGAAAATTCAGAAAATAGCCAAAGTACCTATGGCAATGATATCAGTGGGTCCCAAAAGGGATCAGACCATCTTATGTACTGATGTTGCTCTTGGAAAACTCTAGCAAGTGGACGAGATTCTTATTCATACCGGGAGGGAAAATGAAGATTCTAGTAATCGGGGGCGGCGGACGCGAACATGCGTTAATCTGGAAATTAAATCAAAGTCCTGAAGTAGAGAAGATCTACTGTGTTCCGGGCAACGCGGGGATTGCGGAATTGGCGGAGTGCTTGGATTTGGATCTCTCTGATTTCCCGGGACTGGTCTCTTTTGCCCGGGAGAAGGATATTGATCTTACGGTGGTTGGGCCGGAAAAACCTCTGGTTGCCGGAATCGTTGATGTCTTTGAAGCTAATGGCTTAAGAATTTTTGGACCCCGAAAGAATCCTGCCCAATTAGAAGGTAGTAAAATCTTCGCCAAAAACCTGATGCGTAAGTATAGTATTCCTACCGCTGGGTTTGTTGTCTTTGATGACTACGATAAGGCGGTTGACTATGTCAAAGGGAACAGTCCTCCTTATGTTGTGAAGGCGGATGGATTGGCGGCCGGGAAAGGCGTTACTGTTGCTCACGATCCGGAAACGGCAATCAAGGCTTTGGATGATTGCTTTGTGGGCAAGAAGTTTGGTGTGGCCGGCAAGAAAGTAATAATCGAGGAGTGCCTGATCGGAGAGGAAGTTTCCATTTTTGTTCTTACAGACGGAAAAGGAATATTTCCTATGACTGCGGCACAAGACTATAAGCGGATCTACGATGAAGACAAGGGCCCAAACACAGGAGGAATGGGTTCCTATTCCCCTGTCCCCGTTCTCTCGGATGACCTGTACGAAGAGATTATTGAGAAGATCATGGCTCCAACGGTAGATGCGATGGCAAGTGAGGGATGCGAGTACAAAGGCGTTCTTTACGGAGGGCTGGTTCTTACTGATGAGGGACCAAAAGTAATGGAATATAATTGTCGTTTTGGGGATCCGGAGACACAGGTTGTTTTGCCTCGCTTCCATGGAGATCTTGCTCAAACATTGCTGGCGATTGCTGAAGGGAATACTCAAACTCAATTTTCCTGGAAGTCCCAAAGCTGCGTGTCAGTTGTAGCAGCCTCGGGAGGATATCCGGGGGAGTACCAAACAGGCTTTGAGATTCAAGGACTTAAGCAGGTCTCGGAGATGGCGGATGTTACTGTTTTCCATGCAGGCACGGCTTGCGAGAGAGATCAGGCGGTAACTGCAGGTGGCCGCGTATTAAGCGTGAGCGCTTTAGGAGATAACTTCATGGAAGCGCGAGAAAAAGCCTATAATGCGGTCAAAAAGATCAATTTTGAGGGTATGCATTACCGAACAGATATAGCTTTAAGAGCAGCCAAATTAACGGAATCAAAAGTCTAAATCTGGGTAACGGTTAAGGTTACGAGGCCCATTTATTCAAATGTAAAAATAATCTTTAAACCATTTTGAGTTTTACATTTTAATTTGAAACACACGGGTTTCAGCTTGAAGGTCTCATTGTCATAATCCATTATATTTTTAAATACCACACAAGGAGGTATAAGTGGCCAAACCACTGGTAGGTGTAATCATGGGAAGTTCTTCGGATCTTCCGGTGATGAAAAAAGCCGGAGTGCAGTTACAAGAATTCGACATTCTTTTTGAAGAGAGAATAATCTCGGCTCATAGGGTGCCGGAAGAAGTAAATAAGTATGCTTCCAGCGCTGAACAGAGAGGTTTGGAGGTAATAATTGCGGGAGCTGGAAAGGCAGCGCATCTTGCCGGAGCAGCTGCTTCCAGAACCACTCTTCCTGTGATAGGTGTTCCTCTTTCCTCCAAAGATCTTCAGGGCATGGATTCCCTACTCTCCACGGTTCAAATGCCCTCAGGGGTGCCTGTTGCTACTGTAGCTATAGATGGGGCCAAAAATGCCGCTATTCTGGCTGCTCAAATCCTGGGGGTTAAATACCCGGAAGTTCGTGATAAGATTGAAAAGTTCAAGCAGAAAATGGCTCAAGAGTATAAAGAGAAGGGATGAGGGAGAAGGGATTAGGGATGGATCAAGAGGGAAAAACCTAAACCTGGAACCTGGGAACTGGAGACTGGGAACTGAGAAATGATTGAACGATACACTTTGCCCAAGATGGGCTCGATTTGGGAAGAAAAGAATAAGCTCCAAAAATGGCTTGATGTGGAGATTCTTGCTTGCGAAGCCCAAGGCGAATTAGGAAATGTGCCCCAAGCAGCGGTTGCCAAGATAAAATCAAAAGCGGCCTTTGACGTGGAAAGAGTAAAAGAGATTGAAAAGGAAGTACGCCACGATGTGATTGCTTTCTTAACCAATGTCGCCGAGAATGTTGGTCTCGAATCACGTTATATCCATTATGGAATGACCTCATCGGATGTATTGGATACCGGACTGGCACTTCAGATGAGAGAAGCTGCCGAAGTGCTAATTGAGAATACCAAGAGGCTTATTGCTGTTTTAAAGAGGCAGGCAAAGAAGCATAAAGATACGGCAATGATAGGCAGAACCCATGGTATTCATGCAGAGCCTATAACCTTTGGTCTAAAACTTGCCCTTTGGGTTTTTGAGATGAAGAGAAATCTTGAGCGGCTGGAAAGAGCCAAAGAGACCATATCCTATGGCAAGATTTCAGGAACGGTAGGTACTTATGCCAATGCCGAACCTTTTGTGGAAAAATATGTTTGCCGCAAGCTAGAGCTAAAACCGGCTGAAGTTTCCAGCCAAATTATCCAACGGGACAGACATGCCGAGTTCCATTGCGCTCTGGCTATCACCGCTTCATCTCTGGAGAAGTTTGCCACGGAGATCAGAGCTCTTCAGAAGACAGAAGTTCTGGAAGCGGAAGAACCTTTTGCTAAGGGCCAAAAGGGTTCATCGGCCATGCCCCACAAGAGAAATCCTATTGTTTGTGAACGAATCAGCGGATTGGCCCGAGTAATCAGGAGCAACTCATTGGCGGCACTGGAAAATGTAACCTTGTGGCATGAACGGGATATTTCCCACTCTTCGGTGGAACGAGTTATCATTCCCGATAGCACTATTCTCCTTGACTATATTATGGACAAGTTCATTGCGGTAATGGATGGTCTTAATGTATATTCTCACAACATGAAAACGAATTTGGAAAAGACAAAAGGTTTGATTTTCTCCCAGGAAATTCTTCTGGCTCTGGTAGAAAAAGGAGTACTGCGGGAAGATGCCTATCGAATGGTTCAGCGCAACGCCATGAAGAGCTGGGAAGAGAAAGAGGACTTCAAGGACCTCATCTTAGAGGACAAAGATATTAGGGGATATCTATCATCGGATGAAATAGAAGAGCAATTTGATTATGCCAGGCCACTGAGGCATATAGACGAAGTTTTCGAGCGCTTAAACTAGGCTTTTGATGCGGTAACAGTTTGCCCGTGGTATCTTATTGAAGGGCGAGTATTCTCCGGGAAAAGAGGAACAAATGGTACAAAAAAAAGAAAAACTCTATGAAGGTAAAGCCAAAATAGTCTATGCTACCGAGGATCCCAGCTTGGTTATCCAGCATTTTAAAGATGATGCAACTGCCTTTGACGGGAAAAAAAAGGGGCAAATTAAAGACAAGGGTGTATCCAATGCCCGGATTTCTGCGGTACTTTTTGAGCTCTTGGAAGCCAATGGAATCAAGACTCATTACAAAAAACTACTGTCAGAAGCAGAGATGCTCACGGATAAACTCGAGATCATTCTCGTTGAAGTGATTGTGAGAAATGTGGCCGCAGGCAGTCTGGCCAAGCGGATAGGATACGAAGAAGGAACATCTCTTAAGCACACTATTGTTGAGTATTATTATAAAAATGATGCTCTGGGAGATCCTATACTCAACCGGGATCATATTCAGGAACTTGACCTGGCAACACCGGAAGCCTTGACCAGGCTTAAGGAGATTGCCCTGGAGATAAATGATGTCTTGAAGCCTTTCTTTGAGGAGAGGAACCTGGATCTAGTCGACTTCAAACTGGAATTCGGATATAGGGGCAGCGAGATTGTGTTGGGTGATGAAATCTCTCCCGATACCTGCCGTTTTTGGGATAAAGAGACTGGCGAAAGACTGGACAAAGACCGTTTCCGGCGGGATCTGGGAAAAGTAGAAGAGGCTTATCAAGAAGTATTAAAACGAGTAGCCGGTGAAAAACTGGTCAAGTAATGAACAGCAAGTAAAACAAAATTCAGAGGAGAACGGTATTGCCTAAAGTAGATATTCATGTCACTTACAAGCAGGGGATTCTGGATCCTCAAGGCACAACTGTGGCTAAAGCGCTCAGTGCTCTCGATTACAAGAACGTGGAAAGCGTTCGCATCGGCAAGTATATTCAAATAGAACTGCAAGAAAACGATGGTGAAAAGATCGAGCAGCAGGTAAACGAGATGTGTCGGCGCCTCCTGGCTAATCCTGTCATTGAGGACTTCACTTTCGAGGTGGTCGAAGAGTGAGGTTCGGAGTTGTTATCTTCCCCGGTTCCAATTGTGACCAGGATTGCCACTATGCCGCACAGTTTATGGGCGAAGATGTGGACTATATCTGGCATAGCACAACCAAGCTGGAAAACCTGGATTGCCTAATTCTTCCCGGCGGTTTTTCCTATGGAGATTATCTTCGAACCGGAGCTGTTGCCCGGTTTTCCCCTGTGATGCAGGCGATAAACGATTTTGCCCAAGAGGGCGGGCTGGTTATCGGTATCTGCAATGGTTTCCAGATCCTTTTGGAAGCAGGCATTCTTCCCGGGGCGATGCTTAAAAACCAAGGTCTTAAGTTTATCTGCCGCTATGTCAATCTTAGGGTGGAAAACGATAGAACTCCTTTTACCGGTGCCGCATCCCGAGGTTCTGTTTTAAGAATACCCATTGCTCATAATGAAGGAAACTACGTTGTTGATGCTAAGATCCTGGCGGATATGGAGAAAAACAATCAGATCGTTTTGAAATACTGCGATGAAAACGGAAAAGTTAACGAGGAAACAAACCCTAATGGCTCTAGGAAAAATATCGCCGGGATTGTTAATAAACAAGGTAATGTTTTCGGATTGATGCCTCATCCTGAAAGAGCGGTTGAAGACCTGTTAGGCTCAACTGACGGTAAGCTTATTTTTCAATCCATTATTGACTGGACAAGGGATAGGCAAAGGATTTTGGAGAAAGGATAAGCCTAGAGACCTTTAGCTTGTAAGAGGGAATCAGGAATAAGGAATTAGGGAAAAACAAAAAAACTATAATTCGTAATTCCGGCAGCGGTACCAATTGCTGTTGCTAAAATGGTTAGTTTTTCATTGTTTACATGGGCAAACACCTGATTTATGTTTTTATTAAAAAGATAAAGGGAGTTTCTGTTGATTAAAAACACGTCTGCTGCTCCTACTGTAAAAGTTGTAATACAAAGAAACATTGACGAGTCTCTTCAAAGAGAGTACATCCTCACGGACTCAACTACAGAAGAGATCAACACTACTTTTGTAGAGAATGTGGCAGATCATTTATTGCTGCCGCATATAACTCGA
>SDBS01008249.1_pt1 | contig 10076 bp, 12 predicted proteins | sample 2277091 | NCBI WGS metagenome assembly SDBS01 (sample SAMN10404972, study PRJNA504765) | marine sediment metagenome | isolation source: marine sediment core GS10_PC15, 163 cmbsf | place: Arctic Ocean: Southern Knipovich Ridge | collected 2010 | reverse complement strand
TACGTGCTGCCCGGGGCGGAAAAAACAGGAAGCGCGAATCTTGTTACAGGTGTAATCTTTGATTTTAGAGGATATGACACTCTTGGTGAGGCTACCATCCTTTTTACTGCTGTAATCGGCGTGTTAACTGTTTTGAGGGTCAAGGGCAGAAAGTAGATATTAGAGGATAGAGTTATATTGTCGTAATTTTGTAAATGTTTTAATCACAGAAAAATATTTTGGGGAATTATTAATGAAAGGGATGACCGTAATTGTCAAGAAAGTTACAGAGCTCATGTGTGGAGTTATTTTCCTCTACGGGATATACATTATTATCCATGGGCATCTGACACCCGGAGGTGGTTTCGCGGGAGGGGTCATAATAGCCGGCTCATTTATCCTTCTGATACTTTCATTCGGCAGTGATTTTCTGGCGCTGAAGAAGGAGGAGACAGGGTCATCTCTTATGGAGAGCAGCGCTATTTTAACATTTCTTATAATTGCTGTTTTGGGAATGATTATTGGAGGGGCGGGAGTTTTTTTTAAAAACTTTTTACCGGGGGGGACAATTGGTAAGCTCATAAGTGCAGGTGTCATACCTCTCTATAACATAGCCATAGGCATGGAGGTGGCGGCTGCTGTCTTAACAATATTTCTCGCGCTCCTCATATATAAAGACGAGGTTTTAAAATGATTATATATCTTTTATGTATATTCCTTTTTTTAGTTGGGCTTTATGGTGTGATCGCCAAACGGAATTTAATAAAAATAGTGATAGGCCTGGCCATAATGGAGTACAGTGTAAATCTTTTTCTAATTTTAATTGGTTACGTAAAAGGAGGTGCCGCGCCCATCCGTTCCGGCGAAATGGCGGATAAGGCCTTTACTAATTTTGTCGATCCCCTGCCTCAGGCTATGGTTCTCACGGCAATTGTGATCGGTCTTGCTACTACCGCTCTACTTTTAGCAATAGCGATCAGAATATATAAAAAGTACGGCACCTTTGATATAAGAGAAATTAAAAATTTAAAAGGGTAAATCATGGATTTATATATTCCTTTGTTTGTGGCAGTGCCCCTTGGAGGAGCATTTTTAAGCGCGATTATTGGTCATTTTTTAAAAAGGTTTGGGAGGATATTCACTTCTGTTATCCTCGCATTTTTAACCGGGCTGTCACTTTTCCTGATTTTTACCGTGCGCGAGCCGTTGGTACTTAAAGTGGGTGGTTGGGAATTATTTGGTAAAATTCCTATTGCCATCTACATGGTAATAGACGGCCTTTCCATTTATATGCTTCTTATTATCAATCTAATCGGCTTTCTTTCCGCCTTTTATTCAATCTCATATATGAAGAAATTCACCGCTGAGAACAATTATTACACCCTGTTCTGTCTCATGACTGCCGGGATGAATGGAGTTGTGATAAGCGGTGATATTTTCAATATCTATGTATTTATGGAAATGGCTGCGATATCATCTTACGCCCTTGTGGCGTTTGGAATAGAAAAAGAGGAATTAGAGGCTTCTTTTAAGTATCAGGTTTTAGGGGGGATGTCATCTATCTTTATTTTACTGGGAATTGGATTATTATACTGGAGTACTTCGACACTGAATATTGCCGATGTATCGAGAATTATTTTTTCAAATGGAAAGAGCGAGCTGATTATATTTGCCCAGGTTATACTGCTTGCAGGGTTCGGGCTGAAAGCGGCGATGATACCTTTTCACGCGTGGCTTCCCGATGCCCATTCATCCGCTCCCTCACCGATATCTTCCATGCTGTCAGGCGTTTTGATCAAGGCTATAGGTGCGTACGTTATCCTGAGACTATTTTTCAATATGTTTGCAATAACCTATGACGTTTCACTGGTTATAACAATAATCGGGACTCTCTCCATGGTAATAGGTGTGCTGCTTGCGATCGGGCAGTGGGACATAAAAAGGCTTCTGGCATATCACAGTATCAGTCAGATGGGTTATGTAATTCTTGGAGTGGGAATTGGGATGCTGGTACTGGCGAAGAACGGTGACAGGTCTGTGGCCACTCTTTCAATTGCCGGGGGTCTATTTCATCTCTTTAACCATGCAGTCTTCAAGGGTCTCCTGTTCCTGAATGCAGGGGCTGTTGAATATGAAACAGGCATCAGGGACATGAAAAAATTAGGCGGGTTGTCGGAGAAGATGCCTGTCACAGCTTCGACATCGCTGAGCGCGTCAATGTCGATTTCCGGAATACCGCCCTTTAATGGTTTTTTCAGCAAGCTTATTATTATTATCGCGGCTATTCAGGCCGGGTATTACGTGCTGTCGATTTTGGCTGTTTTTGTGAGTATCATTACTCTTGCATCTTTTCTAAAGGTACAGAGATTTACCTTTTTTAATAAAAAAAGCAGTGGTCTGGAAAGCAGTGGGATTTCTGTGAGAGAGGTTCCCTTTACCATGTGCTTTTCCATGATCTTTCTTGCGGTCTTATGTATTGTGCTCAGCCTGATGATTATTCCGTCAGTGAGAGAGATAATTCTAACTCCTGCTGTTGATGTTCTGGTCAATACCGGTAAATATTCAACAACTGTATTGGGGTATTAATATGAGTTCTATACTGTTATTTGTGTTTTTATTTGGCATCTGGTTATTGTTAACATTAAATGTTACAATTCCGAACATTGCTGTTGGGGCCATTGCTTCCTTTGTTGTTACCCTCTTTCTCAGCAAATATTCTTTAAAGGTGACAAAGAAAGTGTTTCAAATCCAGAGGTACTTCTGGGCGCTTATATATCTCGTCATATTCCTCTGGGAGTGTATAAAAGCCAATTTTGATGTTATGTACAGAGTTATACATCCCCGGCTTCCTGTGAAACCAGGAATTGTCAGGGCAAAAACAAACCTGACGACTGATCTTGGGAAAATCTTTCTCGCAAACTCAATTACCATGACTCCGGGCACAATAACCGTTGATATTATTGATGATAATTTTTTTATTCACTGGATCTACGTGCACAGTAAGGATCCGGAAGTATATACGCATCAGATTTTAGGCAGGTTTGAAAAATATATAAAGAGGATTTTTGAATGATTTCTCCTATTGATATCTTTATGTATATATTGATTGCCCTCGGTTTTTTCTGCCTTTTCAGGATAATACGGGGGCCGACTATTGCAGACCGTATGGTGGGGATAGACATATTCGGAATTCTTGTTGTCGGTATATGCGCGTTGATGGTAATCAAAACGGGGAGAAAGTTTATTATTGATATTGCGATCACATGGGCGATATTGAGTTTTATTGGAACAATAACCCTCGCAAAATATCTGTCAAGGAAGAAGTTAAATGAATGAAACTATCAGCCTTATATTCATCGGCATTGGCGTAGCATTTGATTTTTTCGGCTGCCTGGGCCTTTTAAGGCTCCCGGATGTGTATAACAGACTGCAGGCTGCGACAAAGAGTGTGACACTCGGGACGTGGAGTATTCTTTTTGGAGTCTTTATAAGGTATGGATTTACAGGGGTTGGTGTTAAAGCTCTTATCTGCATACCTATTATCTTTTTTGCCGCAACAGTTGCCGCCCACGCTCTGGTCAGGGGTTCATATATTTTCGGGATCAAGCTGTGGGATAAAAGTGTTATTGATGACTATAAAAATGAATGGAAGCAGGAGTAAATAAGCCGGATACAATTCAGGCTGTCCCTTAACATGTAAAATGGTTCTTTAGGTACAGAATTTTTTTTAATTTATAGCATCAAATGTATAATCTGTATATAAGAGGTTGTGAGACAGCCTCAATTAATTAAACTTTTAATAGAACGATTTTAAAATAGGTGTTTATACCCATTACAGCTGCCATCAGAGGGTGCCATTTTAAGTTTTTACCTGCAAATCTTCTGTCTTCAAAAAATTAAATAAACTTAAGTGAAAAATTTATAGCTTTTTTCGATTATTGAATTTATTATAAAAATATATAGAATCACCAATTAGGGGAGTAGAAATAATATGAAAAAACCGGGTTCTGATATTGGCAGACTGGAGGCTCTGGTTAGACAATACAGGAATGATATAGAACATCTGGTTAAAGAGAGAAATGAGTATCTAATTGTCAGCGCCCATCAGATGAAATCTCCGCTTTCCACAATTATTTTCAGCATTAATACCCTCATTGGAGAATACGCGGGAAAACTTAATAGTAAACAGCTTGGGATAATTGCATCCATAAAAAGAAGCGCCGATACCCTGCAAAATCTCATTATGGATATTATTGAATTGGAAAAATTGCGGACCGGAAAAGTGGAATTTGAGAAAATTGATCTGGTGGAAACATCAATGCTGGCCATTGAAGAACTGAGGGATAAGATTCAGGAGAAGGGTATCAATTTTGAGGTTAATCTTCCTAATAAGGTGCTGGTTATAAAAGGGCACAGGCTGGGCATGAAGCATATTGTTTATAATCTTATAGAGAACGCGATCAAATATTCGAACAGAGACGGAGATGTGAGCTTTATCGTTGGATTTGATGAATCTGAAAGGACCATTACCGCTACTGTGGCAGACAAAGGTATCGGGATACCGGAGAAAGAGCAGGAGAATATTTTCAAAGAATTTTACAGAGCTCCGAATGCCCGCCGTTTTGATGCAACAGGAACCGGTTTTGGTATGGTTATAGTTAAACAGGTGCTGGAATTGTTCGGGGGAGGTATTAAACTTAAGAGCAAAGAAAATGAAGGAACTCAAATGATATTTTCAGTTCCGCTTCTTGAGGTAAAAAACCGCAGCATAACGATCGAGGAGGAAGAAAGAAAAAATAAAAAAATTATCGTCATAGGCGGGGTTACTGCGGGACCAAAGGCTGCTTCCCGGGCAAGGAGGCTTGATCCGTATGCTGAAATAACAATATTTGAGAAAGGAAATCTCCTGGCCTATGCCGGTTGCGCGCTTCCTTACTATATTTCCGGACATCTTAAGAGTCAAAAAGATCTGTTAGATGCTCTTTCAGGCTTTCAGGGGGGGGCCGATCATTTTAGAAGTGTGAAAGGAATAGAGATTAAAAACCTCTGTGAGGTTACAAAAATAGACAGAAATAATAAAACTGTATATTATAAGGATCTTATGACCAATATGGAATATACAGTCCCATATGATAGCCTCATCCTGGCGACAGGCAGCAGTCCGGTAATTCCGGAAATTATAGGTGTAAATCTACAAAATATCTTTGTACTTCATGGTATCTATGATTCTGAGAAAATTAAAACAGCTCTCGCAAATGATATGGCAAGGGATATAGTAATCCTGGGGGGAGGTTTAATCGGAGTAGAAGTCGCTGAAGCGCTTACAGTATCAGGGGCAAAAGTCACGATAGTAGAAAAACGAGGTCAAATCCTTTCATTCCTGGATCCGGAATTATCAGCACTTGTTGAAAGGCACATGATACATAGTGGTATAAGAATTATCAAAAATGAGTCGGTGAGCAAATTTATAGGAAAGAACAGGGTGAAGTACGTACAGCTGTCGAATTTCAGACTCCAGACTGATCTTGTGATTTTAGCCATGGGGATAAATCCCAATGTCGGTCTGGCAGTGCAGGCAGGGCTTGCAAAAGGGCCAACGGGCGCGATTGCCGTCAATGAATACCTTCAGACGAGTGATTCATTTATTTATGCGGCTGGAGACTGCGCTGAGACCCGGCACGTTGTACTTGAAAAGCCCTATTATCTCCCTCTGGGTTCTGTTGCAAACAGGATGGGCAGGTTAGCGGGCGGCAATTCAACCGGAAAACAGAATAATAAATTCAGCTCTGTCACCGGTACAATCATCATTAAGGTATTTGATTACCATGTAGCGAAAACCGGCTTGAGCGAGAGGGAAGCTAAGGAGAACGGCTATGATTCTGTAAGCAGCTATGTTCCTGAATATGATAGAGAGCACTTTATTCCAGGTGCTGAAATTATAAATATCAAGATGACCGCATGCAGGGAAACAAAGAAGCTTCTGGGAGTACAAATTGTTGGAAAGGGCGATGTGGCAAAGAGAATAGACATTGCGGCAATGGCAATTTCAAAAAAGGGAAAAGTTGAGGATATTCTGTCAGTTGATTTAGGGTATGCACCCTACTTTTCAAATGCCATGGGTGCGATAATTGTATCGGCAAATGTGCTGCAAAATAAGCTCGACGGGCTTTTCGACGGTGTTACGGCGAATGAAGTACAGAGTTTGCTGCAAAACGGGGGAGAAGAGTGCGTGTTTCTTGATGTAAGGACACCGCAGGAATATGAAGAAGAGAGGATACCGGGCTTTGATCTTATTCCTCTGGAAAATTTGCGAAGAAGAATTGATGAAATACTTCCCGGCCGGAGGGTAATCATTGCCTGCGGAACGGGGGCCCATTCATATCAGGCGGCTCTTATTCTTAAGGCAAACGGTTTTCAGGATGTAACAATCCTTGAAGGGGGCCTTAAAATGTGGCCCTTTAAAGTCTCGAGAGAATAATCTGCCGCATTTTCGCTGAAAATGATCCTTGCAAAAAATTACACATTCTGGTAAAATAACGCAATATTATTCATATGTTGAGGAGGCGGAGCATATGAATCTCTATCTCGTGCAGCATGCCGAGGCAAAACAGAAAGAAGAAGATCCGGAGAGATCACTCACTGAGAATGGGATCTCAAGAATTAGCCGTGTGGCTTTTTTTGTTGCCCGATATACCGATATAACTGTTACCCGTATAATACACAGCGGGAAAAAAAGAGCGCTCCAGACTGCTGAGATTCTTGCAAAAGAGTTAAAACCTGAAAAAGGAATTGAGCTGGGACTGGAGTTAAATCCAATTTCGCAGCCCTGGAGCTGGGTTGAGAGCCTGGCGCAAATTGAAGAGGAGGTTATGCTCGTCGGGCATCTCCCGCATCTTAAAAGACTTACCGCCCTATTATTATGTCAGGATGAGAGTAAACAGATTGTAGAATTTAAAAATGGCGGTATTATAAGTCTGGTCAGGAATGAATCGGGGATGTGGACAATGCGGTGGATGGTAATCCCGCAAATAATACCGGATGTCAAGTGACAAGAACCGCAGCACCCTGTATCTTTCCTTCACGAAGTGAATTTAATGCTCTGTTTGCTTCCCGAACGGGGAACTGCTGCACCTGAGTATTTATCCTCGCTTGAGACGCAAGTTCCATAAACTGCAAGGCGTCCTGACGTGTTAGATTCGCCACGGAGCGTACAATCTTTTCCCCCCAGAGAATCTCATAGGGGAAAGCAGGTATATCGCTCATGTGGATACCGGCGCATACAACGGTTCCCCCTTTTGCTACAGCCCTCAGGGCAGTGGGAACGAGGTTTCCAACCGGAGCAAAAATAATCGCGGCGTCAAGCTCTTCAGGCGGGGCCGAAAGGGAATCTCCCGCCCACCTGGCACCAAGTTTCAGGGCAAACTTCTGCCCGGCCATATCACCCGGCCTCGTAAAAGCGAAAACAGAGCGTCCCTGATACAGGGCTGCCTGTATCAATATATGTGCTGCCGCCCCAAAACCGTAAAAACCTAGCCGATAGGCGTCACCGGTCATAATTAGTGAACGGTATCCTATAAGACCGGCACATAACAGAGGTGCCGCCTCAATATCAGAATAGAAGGAAGGGACAGGAAAGCAGAACCGTTCGTCAGCTACTGTGAACTCAGCATATCCTCCATCAATTGTGTAGCCTGTAAAGAGGGCGTTATCACACAGGTTTTCCATATCTCGTCTGCAGTATCTGCAGGTTCCGCATGTATGCCCGAGCCAGGGTATACCCACCCTGTCTCCGATTTTATATTTATTGGCGTTCTCTCCTGTCGATGCCACAGTGCCGACAATCTCATGCCCCGGTACAAGAGGAAGCTTCGGCCCGGTGAGCTCACCGCAGATTATATGCAGGTCCGTCCTGCACACACCGCACGCTGTTACTTTAATGAGCACCTGATACGGTCCAGGTTCAGGGACCGGAATATCTTCTTCCACAAGAGGCATGCCGGGCTTTTTAAGAATCATGGCTTTCATTTCTCTTCTCCATAACAGGGGTCAAATCTGTACACTTAACCTTTAATTGTTTCATTATAAATTCAAATATACAAAAAAAAATCAAAATGAGGACACCTTTTGATGTACTTTTCATAGATTGCTGAATTATTGACAGGTTTGTATGATTATGCTATCTTATTAATAGCATTATGGAAGTAAAAAGGATACTAATATGGCGGCATTGGTAATTAAGAATATTCCTGAAGGCTTACATCAAAGGCTTAAAGAAGAAGCACGCAGGCACCGGAGGTCTATGAAACAGGAAGCGCTAATCATTCTGGAGGAGAGCCTCAATATAATTCCAATTGAATTTCCTGATCCGGTAAGGGGCACTTCTCAGCTAACACAGGAGCTCATAGAAGCTGCAATACGGGAAGGTCGAGAATGATAGTTGTAGATACTAATTACTTTCCATAGAAACCTCGATAAGTGCGTATGACGCGCAGTAAATAACACTGGCAGAATCCGTCAGAATTAAATGTCTCACCGAAGACAGGAAATTGCTGAAAACTTTTCCTGCTGTTGCTGTTTCACTGGAACAGTTCTGAAAAACGTGTCTGTGAAAATTATACAGCCGGATAAAGAAAAGTTGCCAATTTGGAATTGGAATTAAATCTTTACCTTTGGCGCAAGTGATGTATAAGCCTGTTAAAAAATTTATCATGAAGTTTGTTCTTGAGGATGCCATTGCTTTTGAAGAAAAGGCATACCGGTTTTATCAAAAGGCACTCTCGATGACCGTAGTGGATGAATCGTCCCATATTCTTAAAAGGCTCCTCGCCGCAGAGCTAGGTCACAGGCTTAAGCTTGAAGAGATTCAGAAAACCGGAGATCCGGAAGACCTAATTGTATCCGACCCGGTTATTTTCCAGGGAGTTTCTAAAATAGACCGGGATTGGCCTGATTTAAATCCACGGTCAACAAAGGAAGAAATATTTAAGGCAGCTCTCATAAAAGAGAGGGGCGCCTATGATTTTTATAAGACTCTTGCGGAAAATTCACTCTTTAAAACCGCCCGGGATGTATTCGGTATGCTCTCCCGTGAGGAATCGGATCATATTAACTGGCTTCAGAGGGAGATAGACAGGGAAAGTGAATGAAAAAATATGTTAAATGTTTTGATGAAGTATTTGATAAAACAAAGCCCTATGCAATAATGGATGGAGGAGCAAGAGTCATCCAGGTTAAAAAAATAGTGGGGACAGTGGGCAAATGCGGCGAGCTGGATAAAAACTTTCGTTATATAAAACGTCGTGATATTTCTGAAAGAAGCCGGTGGTACCGCCTTAAAGAGGCGGCCGAGAAGTATCACTTTTTCCCTTCCATTGAAGTATATCAGTATGAGGGGCAGTACTATGTTGTTGATGGAAACAGGAGAACAGCAGCGGCAAAAGCTCTTGGCATGGAATTTATAGACGCGCATATAAAGGAGTATGTCCATAAAAGCGATAAACAAAGGCTGAGAGGCGCGTTGAGCCGCAGACGTTTTGAGAGTGAGACAGGCTTAAGAAACTTAGATCTCACTCATGAAAATGGATACGGAATTTTGTTAGATGAAGTTATCTCCTATCCGTACGGTGAGAATATGCCGGAGAAGGTCAGGAAATGGTATTCCGAGCGCTACCTCCCGGCATGTTCCAAAATTGAAAAATCAACACTCCCGGCGAGGTATCCTAATCATGTTACAGGTGATATTTATATCACGGTTACAGAATTCTACCGGGATTTTATGGGTGGAGTGCCCGATAATACAGGCTTTGAGACCCTCATATCCGGATTTAAATTCGTACATAAAATACCTGAAAGACGTTTTTTCCGTCTCCTGCCTTTTCGTGTGTTTCATTTTTTATTTTTCGGGAAATGCAGAAAGAGCGAGATATTTCACCGGGATTTTGGAAATATGACGGGGAGGGGATGATATGTATGTAATTACGTAACTGCTCAATATCCTGTGGAAAACTGAAAAAAATCATAAAAAAATTACCTTTCAACTTGCTTTCTGATACAAATTATGTTATTAATAACACATGGAATCCGATTTTATTTATCAA
>SDBS01008248.1_pt1 | contig 10078 bp, 6 predicted proteins | sample 2277091 | NCBI WGS metagenome assembly SDBS01 (sample SAMN10404972, study PRJNA504765) | marine sediment metagenome | isolation source: marine sediment core GS10_PC15, 163 cmbsf | place: Arctic Ocean: Southern Knipovich Ridge | collected 2010 | reverse complement strand
TTTTTTGACACCACAGGTCGTTCTAACAGGGCTGATTAGCCTAAGGAGGCAGCGGTGCGTCATGACAACTTATTTAGAGGGCCGACTACGGTCGGGCTCTCGGCTATCCTTTGCGCGTTGGTTATGACGCCCATCGCGAATGGAGGCCAAATTGTGATTGACTCTTTCAATGAGCCAAGCTCGGGCGATGCATTCTTTATGCAAGGGCCCTCTCCCGGCGGTCCAAACCCGAAGCTCTTCGAGCATCCCGGGTTGACTGAGGTCATCGGTTCAGAACGCGATGTCCTGATTGAGGTAGCTGGTATTCCAACTCCCATCTCTGCTTCCGGCATCATCGGCTACGAGCCGGTCTACGGCATGGGCGCTCTGCAGTTGAACACCCACGAACCTGGCACGCGCTTGATCCTTCAGTATGACGGCGATGACGACGACTCGGGAGGCTTGGTAAACTCCGGCGGCCTGGGAGGAATCGATCTTACCGATGGCGGCGCGAACCTCGGAATCACGCTGCATTTCGTCACGCTCGACAAAGGAGGCCCGGGGGCCCCGGACTTGAGCTTGAAAGTCTCGGTAAACGGCGAGGCGCCGGTCGAGTTCGGCATTCCCGAGGACCCCGCGGGCAACGAGTTCGACTTCTTCGTTGATTTCGGCGACTCCAGATTTACCGCGGGCGTGTTCGCCAGCGTCGACAGCCTCGAGTTCGGCATCAACGATCTCGAGACACCCATTCCGAATATTGATTTCAAATTGGATTCGATCGTTGTTCCCGAGCCATCGTCGCTGGCGTTGCTTTCCGGCCTGGCGACCTGCCTGCTGGTCGCGTTGTCCCGGCGCCGAAAACAGAGATCGTAGCGAATCGGCCGACGTTAACAATTTCACACCGTTGCATAAGCCTCAAGTGACGGTATCATGATCATCTACGGCAAGTCCACGCCTTGTGGGTTTGCCGTTTTTTTGTCATAATCCCCTGGCAGACGTTTAATTCCTGAGAGACGACTGGGCGCCAGTGAACCGAAAAGCAATTCTTAGCGTACTGCCAAGAACGGCCTTCGTCGGCTACTTGATCGCGCTGACGGTGTTGCTGCTGATTGACGATCCAAAGAACTATGTGGCTCCTCCCACGCTCTTGGAGCAGTTTGCCCACTTTATCAGCTTCTTTCTGCTGGCTTGGCTAGCCATGGCTGCCCGGTGGCCGGCGTCTAGCTGGAGAGTTCTCGTCTTGCTAATCTTGTACGCCACGGCGACAGAGTTTGTGCAAGGCCTGCTGGGTTGGAGGAGTTGTGAGTGGGGCGATTGGTTCCAAGATTTATTGGGTATCGGGACGGGATTTGCCGGGTGGCGGGTTTTTGCGATGATTATCTCCACGTCCGAGGCGTCCCCCACGGCGGATAAACCACCTGAACATGGTGGTTAACTTGACCCGAAAGAGCGTGTCGAGACTGGTTCCCCTCCTAATTGATGATATAATGGGTATTTTGGCGGATTGTTGTTTCTGGTCGAGTGGGGATTCCGAAAAGTCATAACGCGGCGTTGTTATAGGCCGTATTGCCAGGAAACGTCCCTGAAATCGTTCTCTATCATCTTTCGGCCGCCCTGGTCGGCTCGAGGGTCGTCAATCACTTAGGGGTATTCGTTGCACTATTGCAGGTGCGCATGCTCAGTACCGTGAGGCATTTTCATGAAGACTCTGAACGTTCGCCTGGTAATCATCCTTGTCATTGCGGCCGTGGTTCTCGGCGGTGGAGTTGTCGGGCTGCACTTTTTCCAGATGCGAGGGAATGCGGACTTCTTCTTGGAGCAGGCGTGCCAAGCGGAAATGCGCGCGCGAACATATAGTGAAAGCGAGGATTTCGAGCAAGCCCGAACCGAGTATGAAGACGCCGTCGAACAATATGGGTGGTTTGTCAATCTCAACCGTGAAAACGCCGATGCGTGGGAGAAACTCGCTTTCCTTCAGGCAGGCCTTGCCCAAGCGATCCTCGAAACGATGGATCCCGAAGATTCGCGGGTGGTCCGACAGAAGACCTACGGAGAGTCGAGTCGCGCGAACACGTGGTCGCTTGCGTCGTTGGAACGCGTGTTGCGTCTGGATGCCGACCGTTCGGACTCGCGGCGGAAGGCCGTCAATCTGACGCTCACTTTCAGACGATACTCCGACGCCATCGAGCATCTGGAAGGTTTTTCCGAGACGCTACCCAACGATGGCGAATTGATGCTCTTGTTGGGGAACTGCCACGAGAAGCTTCGCCGGGACGAAGAGGCCGTTACGTCGCTGAGCCAAGCGATTGAACTGGCGCCGGATCTGCTGGAGACCTACTTATTGTTGGCGAGGATCTTATCCAGCGAGAGTCGCTTGAACCGGCCCGAAGAAGCAGACATCTGGATGGAGAAAATGGTCGAGGCCAATCCCGATTCCTCGTTGGCTCACCTATCCTTTGGGCGATACCTGATGGGTCTGGCTGGTCTTAACTCGTTGGATACAATAAGGCTACATCCGCTCATGCTCAAGAGGATTGTTCCCAGCACACTCGGCGGCTCGGTTAACGAGACGATTGAAGGTTTGGAGCTTTCCGAAGAGGATCCCGAGAGGATCTCGCTGAGCGAGAAACAATTGGTGCTGGTCGATGCGGTAAAACGGGCGCTAAGCGTATACGACAGCGAACTACCGTTGGACGACCCCGATACGCTGCTGATGAACTCGATCAGCTCAGTGAAAGTATCGGCAGCATCGCCCGAGGCCTTGACCAAGGCTCGCGACGAAACGTTGGGGGCTCTGGAAGACGAGTTGAGCGCGGAGGACATGGCCACTTTGCAATTGGCCTCGAAACACGGAGTCCTGGTTGCAGCGATGCAATCTGCGCTGCAGAATCTCGGCGACGGACAATTCGTAGCGGAGTCGCTAAGAGACGTGGTTCTAGACGACGTGATGACCCACGCCGAGACGGCGCGTCGGCTGGCGGCGGAAGACCGCGAGGTCTTGGCAACGGCGCAAGAGCGCGGTGTGTTGGCGGACGCCATTGGGCGAGCGCTGGAGAAACTGCCTGCCAGCGATTTGCGACTTACGGCCAATCGCACCGAGATTGAGAATGCATTGGGCGATGCTGTGAAGGGCCTTGGTTTGCCGGCCGATGACAAGGACGCCCGACGACTCGCGGCAAAGCACAATGCGTTAGTGACGGCGGTCCGGCGCGCGCTGCGCGACAGCCAATTGGTAAGCTGCAACTTGGCTTCGATACCGGAAGGCACGATGGATGCCGTGCTGGCGGACGTAGTGGAACGCATGGTGGAAAGACGTTCCGCGCAATTGGAAAACAATGATCGTGATGCGTTGCTGCTGGTCGTGCGTTACGTGCTGTTTAATGAAGAATTCGATCGGGCTCGGGAAATCATTCAACAGGGGCTCGAACTCTACCCGACCAGCGCGCGAATGCACGGCATGCTTTCACGGGTTGAGTTGCAGTTGGGTGATCGCGAGCAGGCGATTGCCGCCTTGCGGCGAGGACTTGAAGCCATTGAAGATGCTCCGGATCTGCTTTGGCAGTTGGCCACTCTGTTGATCGACGCCCGGGATCTGGAGGAGGCGAAGCAAGTAGTTGACGACTTGGCAGCGACGAAAACCGGCGGCACGCGAGAGGTCCCACCCGCCGCGGCTGCCGCCAATTACTTGAAGGCTCGGATTGCGTTTGCCGAGCGCCAGTGGCGCGAGGCGGCGAACGGTTTCACGGAAGTGCGCTCGGCGTTGTCCGATCGGCCGCGGTTGTTGGCCCAAGCGGAGTTCCTGACGGGCCAGTGCTATCGGCGGCTGAGCAATCCCGACAAGGCCCAATTGGCCTTCGAAAGAGCGCTGGTCGTCAACCCTCGCTTTTCCCAAGCCCGAGCGGCCTTGGCTGCGGTGCTCGGACGCGCCGGGCAAACCGACCAGGCAATCGACCAGTTCAGGAACCTCGGCTTTGAGGGATTGCTCAATGCGGCCCGCATCATGATCGCCAAGACTTTGCGTCAGGATGAAGCTCAGCAGGATTGGACCGAGGTGGAGCAGACGCTGCGTCGGGCCGCTTCCATGAATCCGGAATCCTCCAAGGTGATTATCATGAGTGCGGAGGTACTTGCCTCGCAAGGCCGCGTTTCTCGCGCGATCCAGTTCCTCGAGCGCGCCCAAGAGAGGTATCCCGAAGACATCCGTTTCGTCTTGGCTCTTGCCTCGCTGGCCGAGAAGGAAGAAGACTGGAAACAGGCCGAGACGCTCCTTGACGAAGCCGAGCAGAACTTCGGAGACACGCTGGTCTTGCGGCTGGCCCGGGGGCAATACCTGGTGCGCCGCTACAAGCAGGCTGCCGCCGATCGGATGAAGCAATTGGCCGGGAATACGGGCCATTTCAAGGAGGCGGAGCAGATCAGTCTCGTGGTCGGATTGGCCAGATTGGCCCGACAAGAGAAGATTTGGCAACAGGTCGAACTCTTGTTGCAGCAGGGAGACCAACAGCTTGGCGACCACGTTCGCTTGCGGCTGGCCCGGGCCGGATACCTGGCCGCCCGTTATGGGGCGGAGGCGGGGGAGGAAACCGCAAAACTGGCCCAAGATGCCGATCAGTTCGAAGAGAACGACCAGTTGCGGCTTTGGGAGGGACTGCTCTCGGTGGCCACTCAAATCGGCGACTACGAGCAAGCTAAGGAACTCTGCAATTTATTGGCTGAGAAACGCCCCAATAACCTGCAGATTATCTCGGTGCTATTCGAGAACGCGTTTCGCTCGAAAGACGCGTCGGGAATGGATGAGGCCTTGCAGAAGATCGAGACGATCGAAGGCCAAGGTCCTCATTGGCATTTCGGTCAGGCCGCGCGGCTTTCGCTGCAAGTTAAGGACGCCGACGATGCGCGCCTCGATCAGGCCTTGGAGCATTTGATCGAAGCCGAAAAGGAACGGCCCTCCTGGTCGCGGATTCCGCTGTTGATGGCCGGGATTCACGACCAGAGGGGAGAATTCGCTGCCGCGTTGAAACATTACCTCCAGGCGATCGACATGGGCGAGCGGAATCCGGCCGCGATCCACCGGGCGGCTCAATTTTTGGCGCAAGGCGGGCGTTACGCCGAAGCGCGCGACACCATTCGCAAGGCGAAGGTCCGCATCCCCCGGCTGGACAACCTCGACATGCGGTTGGCGCGGCAAGTCGGTGAACTGGAGGAAGCTTTGCAGCTTGCCGAGAAGATCGTCCCCAAGAGCGAGGACTATCGTGATCACGTCTTCCTTGGGCAATTGTTGCAAGCCAAGGCCCGAGAAGCGGCCGGCGCGCGTCAGGTTGACGAAGCGCGAACCTACCTGAAGAACGCCCATGCGTCGCTGCAGAAGGCCGTCGAATTGGCCGATGACGTGCCGGAAACGTGGGTTGCGCTGGTGCAGTTCTTTGGACCCCTGAAGCAGACCGAAGAGGCCCAGAAGGCCGTCGCCCAGGCTCGCGAGAAGCTCTCGGCAGACGTGTTGCCGCTGGCTTTGGCTCGTTGCTATATGGCCATGGAGCAAGACGAGCAGGCGGCAGCGGAGTTTGCCAAAGCCCTTCAAGCAGGTCCCGAGGACTTGGATGCCATACGCGCGGCGATTCAGTTTTACCTGCGGACGAAGGACAATGCATCGGCCAGGAAGCAAATCAACCGCATTCTATCGGGCGATCTGAAGGCGCCTTTGGCCGACCAACTTTGGGCGCGTCGCGAGTTGGCGCGGATGATTGCTCGGAAGGGGGACTTCCCCAGCCGCCAAAAGGCCCTCAAGCTCATCCAAGAGAACCTGAAACTCTCGCCTACGTCGACGTCGGATTTGAATTTCCTTGCCCAACTGCAAGGGACATCTCCCGCCCGACTCCAGCGCGAAGCGGCCATCAAGACGTTACAGAGCGTGAATAATCCCACGGCCAAGCAGGCGTTTCGATTGGCCCAGCTATACCACGATCAGGGTGACTGGCAAAAAGCGAACGATCAGATGCTGCGATTGCTAAGCGAGCACAACGACCAACCGAGCTACACGGCAACATACGTCGGGTGGCTGCTCGATCGCGACGAACTCGATAGCGCGGACCTGTGGATCCGGACTCTTCAGCGAAGTGCCCCCAATCAGTTTGGCACGATCTCGTTAAGGGCAAGATGGTTGTTCGGTCGAGGGCGTTATAAAGAAGCTTTCGATTTACTGCGAGGTTTCGTCAGCAAGTCCGATGCCCAGCCGGCCAACGAGGCCACCCGCATGTATTTGGTAGCCAACAGTCTGGAGTGGTACCTTCCCAAACTCGATGATCCCGAGCAGGATGACTTGAAGCGTCAGTTTGCCATGCTGGCCGAAACGCTCTATCGAAGATACGTCCGATCCAACCCGCCGCAAGGATTGTATCTTGCCTCATTTCTCGCCCGACGCGGACGGCTTAACGACGCGCTGGATATCATGGAAGTGATGCAGAAGAGCGCCAACCCGGGCGCCCTGGCGCAGACCTGCCGTATCGTTCTGACGCACTCTGACGCCACAAAGCAACAGATTCAGCGCGGTGAAAAGATCGTCAAAGCGGCTAGGGAACTGCATCCCGGGTCCGTGTCTCTGGCGATCGTCCTGGCCGACACGAAGATCGCTCAAGAGCAATACGACGAGGCCGAGCAACTCTATAGGGAGTATCTCCAAAACCACAAGGAAGATACGACCACGATGAACAACCTGGCTCTGCTCTTGGCACTTCGGGGAATCAAGCTCGATGAAGCGCTGGAGTTGATCAATCAGGCGATCGAACTGGCCGGACCGATTGCCGGGATACTCGACTCCCGGGCGAGTGTGCACATGGCACGCGGAAAACCTGACGAGGCCCTGGCTGACCTGAAAACGGCTATCAACGACAGGGCCACGCCCGTGCGAGTCTTCCATCGGGCCCAAGCCTATTTACAGAAAGGCGATCGGGAAGCAGCCGGCAAGGCGATGCAAGAGGCGATCGACTTGGGGTTGGCTCGCGACATGCTGCAGTTGCTCGAACTTCCCTTCCACGAAAAACTGACGGCCTTGATTCAGTAGCCTCCTGGGAACTTTCTCGCAAGGAGTAGTCGGATGCCCATGCGGATGAAAAAACTCACGCCCCAATGCAATCTGGCCACAGTCAAGGACCAGCGCGGTGGGATCTTTACCTTTCTCCCGGTCGATTTACCCGTCGCCGAGTTCAGCTTGATCTTCACCACGGCCGGCAAGTCGCGCGGGTTCCACTACCACGAGGAATTCGACGAATACGTGCTGCTGACCGAGGGACACGGCATTTACGTCGAAAAGGGTGACGACGGGCAAGAGCACCAATTGAAGATGGCAGCCGGCGATTGTGTGTACTTCCCGCGATCCGTTCCCCATACCTTCTATGCAATCACCGACGTCCGCATGGTGGCCCTGCTGACGAAACGATGGGACGACTGCGACCGACCGTTGGCGAGGATCGACGACTGATGTCCGAAACAGGCCTCACCGCGGGTGATGATCGCCGAGGGGTATCTGAAACAGGCCTGGTCGATCTAGTGCTGCCGGTCTACAACGAGGCTCATGTTTTAGAGCAATCGGTGGACCGACTGGCGGCGACCATGTCGGCGACGGCCGATTTCCCATGGCGAATCCTCATTGCCGACAACGGTTCGACCGACGGCACGACCGAACTGGCCAACCGGTTGGCAGAGCAACTAGAGTACGTGCGGATCTTGCACTTATCCGAAAAAGGGCGAGGTCGAGCCCTGCGCATGGCGTGGACCGAGACGGACGCTAAATTCTCGATCTACATGGACGTCGACCTCTCAACAGATCTGGCCGCCGTGCCGAAAGTGGTTGAGTTGCTCCGCGGCGGGAGTGACCTGGTGACCGGTTCACGATTGCACGGCGACGCAAGCACCACCCGCTGCCTGAAACGCGATGTCCTCTCGCGCGGCTACAATCGCCTGATTCGCTGGACCCTTGGCACAAAAACCTTCGATGACGCCCAGTGCGGATTCAAGGGCGTTCGCATCGCGGCGATCCGAAAGCTCCTGCCGTTGGTGAAGAACCAGCACTGGTTCTTCGATACCGAACTGTTGGTCTTAGCCGAATATGCAAAGATGACCGTCCACAGCATTCCCATTCAATGGGAGGAAGACGCCGACAGCCGGGTCAACATCCCGGCCACCATCTTGCAAGATCTCAAAGGCCTGGCCCGCCTGAGAATGACCGCACGATCTCTAACTCAAGCCATGTAGCGCCGCCGCCGGCGGTTTTGCAAGTGGAAAGATCTAAGGTAGGCCCATGGTCGCTGAAGCGACCACGCCCGGACAGTTCGCGCCATTTTACCCTGAACTGGACTCGTAACTAACCACTATCCACTGACCACTAACCACTACTTCCCTCCTTCTTCACCGCAATATAAACCACGTGCGGCGACGGCAGGTGATCCAACACGCTGTGCCGATAGACATCGAACCCCAGTGATCGCAGCAACTCTTGCACGGCCGGCGACGACCAATAGTGCAACGGCGCCCGATAGTCCATCATCTTGTCCATCAGCCAAACGTAGGCCAGCCGGTGCAGCGGGCGGGGCTCGATGTCCTTGACCACCAATCGCCGGCCGGGTGACATGTGTTGGGCGATCGGCTCGAACAAGTGACGCACCGACTCTTGCCGCACGTGATGGATCAGGTCGAGCATATAGGCCCCTTCGATCGCCTCGTCGCAAACGAACTCGGCCGCATCCTGGGCGTGAAACTCGACGTTTTCAAGCCCCAGCCGAGCCGCCGCCTCTTGGGCCATTTTGATCCGCCGGGGGTTCACGTCCATGCCGCGAATCTTCAACTGGGGAAACTGCGTGGCGAAATACAGCGCCGAAAGCCCATACCCGCACCCGATATCCAACACCAGACCCGACTCCGGCAGATACTGCCCCATCTCATCGAGAAACTCAGCGTGCAAGATCAGGAACCGAATCCGGCTATACAGCCGCACCAGTGGCGTGCCATAGGCGGCGACAATCCGCCTGACGACTTGTCTCTTTTCCGCTTCGTCCATCGTTGCTTCAATCACTTTTGTTCTCGGTGAAAGGGCCCGACCGCGATCGGCTGAAATATCGGCCCACAGCGGTCCAAGCCAGTGGGCGGTTGCTGACGCCGGGCCCAGGCAAGCCATTGCGGGTCGCTGCAATAGAGCGTCACTCCGTCACCCCAGCGAAACACGGGTTCGTACCCGGGCCATGGTGCTGCACCCTTGGCGACCAGCAATCGGCGCCGGTCGGTCGGCTCGGCGCTGAGTTGGGCATAGTGGATCCAGGTGTGCTGTCCGCAGTACCAACCGAACTGCCCCTCCTTATACAAATCCATCGTCACTTCGGCCCGCCGCATCCACCCGCACGCTTCTTCATACGAGTCGGTCAAGAAGGTCGTCTCGGCTCCCAGCGTGCGATTCAGTACGAACGGCTCGCGGTGTCGCGGCCAACAGAGCACCACAGCAATGCTCAAAGTCACGACAGCCGCCGCCGTCATGGCCCGGCCCACTGGCCCTCGGGCGTTTCTGAGCCACAAGATGACCGGCGGCAGCATCAAGGGGCCCAAGTAATGCAGGTTCTTGATCCCGCTTCCCAGTACGATCAATAGATACGCGACCGTAACCGCGGCCAGCGTACGATCCCAACCGATCGACGGGTCGTCGCGGTCCGGCGATCGTTTCAAAAACGGCAGCACCAATCCGATGGCTGCGATTCCGCCGCACCCCAACAAGAAGTATCCGGCGAAGAGCACGGCGGAATAGAGCCGCGGGATGGGACGGATGTAGTAGTCGACATAGTCGGCATAGATTGTCGGCCACCAACCGGAAATGGAACCGTCGAGCCAACCCCAGGTCAAGTAGAACGCGGTCAATACGGCCAATACGCCGGCGCCCGACAAAATGGCCCTGGTCATTTGCCGTCGCGGCACGGGTTGAAAGATCCAACCGGCCGCAGACATCAGCACGAACATCACGGGCCCCGCATAGAGCACCAGCGAGGCCATCACGGTCAACAGTACCCAGCCGGCCGTATCCTTCAGCCGCAGGCAGTCCAAGGCCGCCAGCCAGAAGAGGATG
>SDBS01008247.1_pt1 | contig 10079 bp, 8 predicted proteins | sample 2277091 | NCBI WGS metagenome assembly SDBS01 (sample SAMN10404972, study PRJNA504765) | marine sediment metagenome | isolation source: marine sediment core GS10_PC15, 163 cmbsf | place: Arctic Ocean: Southern Knipovich Ridge | collected 2010 | reverse complement strand
GATTAGCTTTGATTTTTTGATATGCGATTGGCTAAATCAATAACTCCACGCGCTTAATGCATAAAAAAGAGATCAGAAGATGCAGTAACTTTTGTTTTGTTTAATAACCCGAGATTGAAATTTTTGAATTTTTGACATACTATCAAATTACCTTAATAAAAATTGATCTGAAAAAATTGAGGATGATTTGGAAGCTGCAGATGCACCTTATACTCCAGGCCGTAAATTGTTTAGCAGGGGATAATTCTAATTTATATCTGGACAAATAAAACTAAAAAAGTCTAAATTAGAAAATTTATGAAAAGGAAGATACATGAAAAACACTGAAAATTATAAGATCGTACGTACTACTTCGTGGTCTGCCGGACCTGGCTGCCATGGCACATGCGGAGTATTAGCGCATGTGAGGGATGGCAAGCTAATTAAAGTTGAAGGGGATCCGGATCATCCATGGAACCAGGGACGTCTCTGTGCAAGGTGTCTGGCCATGACACAATATGTCTATCATCCTGATCGTTTAACCAAACCATTAAAAAGAGTTGGAAAGCGCGGTGAAGGAAAATGGCAGGAAATTTCCTGGGATGAAGCATATGATTTTATCGAAGAAAAAATGAATACGATCCGCGAGAAACATGGACCTGAAAGTGTTGTTTTTGCAATGGGAACAGGTCGGGATATCGGTCCATGGATAAGCATGCTTTCTTATGCTTACGGGAGTCCTAATGTAATGTTTTCTATGAGCGGCAATGCATGTTACAGCCCAAGAATTGCTGCTGTTGAGACGGTTTTAGGAGACTATTGTGTTCCGGATTGTTCACAATGGCTGCCAAAACGTTACGATGATCCAAGATACAAAGTTCCTGAATGTATTATCATTTGGGGTTATAATATTCCTAATACATGCCCTGACAATATATTTGGACACTGGTTTATCGATCTAATGAAAAAGGGAACAAAAATAATTTGTATTGATCCGAGATTATCCTGGTTTGCTTCTCGCTCAAAAAAATGGTTGCGGTTAAGGTGCGGCACGGATGGAGCATTAGCAATGGGATTTTTAAATGTGCTTATTAATGAGAATTTATTCGATCGCTCATTTGTAGAAAAATGGACCAATGCAGCTCATCTAATTAGAATCGATACTGGAAAACTGCTAAGGGCCAATGAATTAGTAAAAGATGAATCCCAGGAAAACTTTATTGCCTGGGATTCTAAAAATAACACGCCAGTGGTCTGGGATTCAAATAAAGTGAAATATAAAAATTCCAATGTGCTGCCGGCATTAGATGGAAGATTTGAAGTAAATCATATAGATGGAAATAAGGTTTTGTGCCATACAACCTGGAATGCATTTTGTGATGAAGTAAATCAGTATCCCTTGGATCGCGTAGAAGAAATTACGACTGTCCCTGCTAAAGATATTGCTGACGCAGCGCGTTTTTTTGCCAAAAGCAAACCAGCTTCTATACAGTGGGGGCTGCCAATAGATTCGACGCCGGGAATAACGCCCACTGCGCAGGCAATAACTGCTTTGTGGTGCATCACTGGAAACCTTGATGTGCCTGGTGGCAACATTATCGCCCGCCATGCTTTTGGAGCCGTAGCCTATGCACTTCCAGGAGTCGAAGGTGTGATCAAATTAAAATCAAAAGAGATTGATAAAAAACGAATTGGTGCAGATACATACGGCCCTTTTAATAAGTTTATCTGGCGTTCTCAAACTGATAAAGTTCTCGATCAAATATATTCTGATGAACCCTATCCCATAAAAGGCATGTGGATTCAAGCAGCTAATATTATTGCTGGCATTTCCTTTCAGCCAAAAAAATGGAGAGAGGCTTTTAATAAACTTGATTTTATTGCTGCCGTGGATACATTTATGACTCCCACCACTCAATTAGCGGATATTGTATTACCTGCTGCAAGTTTCCTGGAAAAAGAAAGTGTACGAAGTTGGTGGATCCCATTGCAAACAATAAATAAAGCAATAACAGTTGAAGATTGTAAGCCGGACGTTGAAATAAACTTTGAGTTAGCAAAAAGATTTGATCCAGATTTTCAGTGGGATACGATTCATGATTTATTTGATGATATTATTAAACCATCTGGAATGACGTTTAAAGAATTGCAGGAGAAAGTCTGGGCGTTTCCACCTGAGGGTCATCCCAGCGCACCTTATCACCGACATGAAAAAGGATTGCTTAGGAAAGACAGAAAACCTGGTTTTAATACACCTTCTGGAATGATTGAGTTATACTCGGTACTGCGTGAAGAATGGGAACTTGAACCAATTGCTCATTATGAAGAACCGCCTTTTACTCCAATCAGCCGGCCGGATCTGGCCAAAGAGTATCCGTTAATTCTATCAACAGGAAGAAGATCCTTTGCATTCTTTAATGCAGAACACAGGATGATTCCCTGGCTGCGTCAAATTGACCCTGATCCTACAGTTGAAATAAATCCCAAAACAGCAAGATCGCTTGGAATTAGCAATGGAGAGTGGGTTTGGGTAGAGAATTGGCTTGGCAAACAAAAATTTAAAGCGAAAGTTACGCCAATTGTTCCCCCGGAAATGGTAATGGCCGCCCATGGATGGTGGTTCCCGGAAGAGGAAGGAGCGGAACCATCCTTGTTTGGTGTTTGGAAGTCTAACATTAACCAATTGATTCCTATGGGTTGCCAGGGAAAAGATGGTCTTGGTGCGCCTTTAAAGAACTTGCTGTGTAAAGTCTATAAAACCAATGGAAAGGAGGCTGATCATGAATAGCGAAAAAGCCAAGTACGGCTTATTAATCGATTATGAATACTGTACCGGCTGCCATACTTGTGTAATCGCATGTTCCCAGGAGCATCAATGGTCAGCCGGGATGGCAGGAATGAAAGTTATGGAAGTGGTTGAGGAATTGCCAAATGATAAGGCTTATCTTGCTTATATACCATTTCCTACGGAACTTTGTGTGCTGTGTGCATCTCGAACAAAAAAAGGACTTGAACCAGCCTGTGTTCAGCATTGTATGGCAAATTGTATGAAATATGGAAGAATTGAGCAATTAGCTGAAGAAATGAAGAAAAAAGCAAGAATGGTTTTATGGGCACCGCATAAATAATTGTAAAAATACCGGCTTTTCTATTCCATTTTCAAACATTCAGGGCAATTTCTTTGTGTTTGACCACAAGGTTTCTCTATGATATAGGTCATAAAAGATATCAGAGGGCAGAAATTGGATAAAAATGTGAGTAAAACAATGCAAGCGCTAAAACCAAATTCCTATCTTATCACCAGCAGAACAAAAGGGAGCACTTAGGTAGCCTGGGATGCTAACCGTCATTTAAGAAAAGGGCTTGTTATGGCCAAGATGATAAAACTGACCACAAACTTCCTCTGCCGGGAGGAAGGTTTGGGCGATTTTCAACTGCCCCTTGTTGTTCACACCATTAGCGACCTGTTGCGACATATCGGGCAGCAGGTGGATTTCCCTTTCACCGATATTGATTCAATAAGTCTCAGGCCTGATGTTGAGGTCATTATAAATGGCAAAGAAATTTGGTTTTATCCGATGGGATTAAATACACCTTTAGGATCTGACGATTCGGTGGAAATTTATCTCGTGCTTCTTGGAGGAGGATAATGCAGTTGCTATTTTAGCAGAAAAGTGATCAAAAGCTTTTAAAGGAGGTTTAAAAAAATGGTAACATTTTATAGGCGATTCCCAAAATTCGATTATACATCCCCCGATAATCTTCAGGATGTTTTGGTTTTGATTGCAGGAAAAAAATCGAACGAATTTAAACTTTATGCGGGCGGAACTGATGTTATTCCAAAGCTGAAAAAACGGCTTATTGATACCCCTGAAATTTTGGTAGATTTAAAGCGGATCAAAGGGCTGGACTACATTGAATATGACTCGAAAAAAGGCCTTAGGATAGGGGCATTGGCAAGTGTGCGGTCCGTGGCGACATCCGCTGTTGTCAACGAACATTTTCCGATACTATCCCAGGCTGCAGGCAGTATCGCAGCCTGGCAGATTCAAAACCGGGCCACCGTAGTGGGAAACATATGTAATGCAGTTCCTTCCGCGGATTCAGCGCCAGCGTTACTAACTCTTGAGGCAAGCGTTTTGTGTGTGAAAGCAAACGGGGAAAGGGTCGTGCCTCTTGCGGAATTTTTCACAGGTCCAAATCAGACCATCCTGAAGGATGATGAGATCGTAAAAGAAATCCAGATCCCTAACCTACCTTCAGGCAGTAAAGGGAAATATATTAAGTTATCGACAAGAAAAAAAATGGATCTGGCTGTTGTCGGAGTTGCCGTTGTAATTGTTCCTGACGACGGCATTTGCAAAGAACTGAGGATCGGGTTAGGAGCAGTTGCCCCTACTCCAATAAGGGCAAAAGAAGCTGAAAAAAAACTCTTGGGGCAAAATTTGAGCGATGAACTGATTGAGCAGTGCTCGAAGCTTGCCGCTGACGAGTCGAAACCCATAGATGATCATCGTGCATCGGTATATTACCGAAAAGCAATGGTAAGCGTTTTAGTTAAAAGGGCTATTCATCAGTGCCTTTCAAATTAGAAAATCAGAAGAAATTCTTGAAAATTTTAGCCAAAGAGGAGATCGGTAAATGAAAATGAAAGAGATAGAATTCGTTATTAACGGCAAGCCTTATGAATTAAGTATTCCACCTTGGAAGACCCTGTTGGAAATGATCAGGGAAGACCTGATTTTGACAGGGACAAAGGAAGGCTGCGGTCAGGGCGAGTGCGGTTCTTGTACGGTAATCATGGGTGGGAAGACGGTTAACAGCTGCCTGGTCCCGGCCGTTGAGGCCGATAATCAGGAAATAATCACCATAGAGGGCCTTGCGGACGGGGAGAACCTTCATCCTATTCAGGATGCCTTTGTGGAACAAGCCGGGATGCAGTGCGGATTTTGTACGCCTGGGATGATCATTTCGGCCAAATCCCTATTGGATCGAAACCCCAATCCCTCCTTAGAGGAGATAAAAGAAGGGATTGCAGGTAATTTTTGCCGGTGCACCGGCTATACCAAGATTGTCGAATCCATCAGCGCTGCGGCGGAAGCCATGAAAGGGGGTGAATAAGGAATGGAAGAACATTCGATTATAGGTAAAAGGATCCCCCGGATTGACGGCAGGGTCAAGGTGACCGGGGAAGCCAAATATGCGGCCGATTATGACATGCCCGGCATGTTGTGGTGCAAGATCGCAAGAAGCCCCTATGCCCATGCCAGGATTCTGAATATCGACACGAGCCGTGCGGAGAGGCTGCCTGGGGTAAAAGGGGTTCTCACTGGAAAAGATTTTAACGGATGGAAATGGGGATGGATGCCCAAAACGCGGGAGGAGGAACCACTGACGACCAATAGGGTCCGGTATCTGGCGGAGGCTGTGGCGGCCGTAGCCGCTATTGATGAAGATACGGCGGAAGAAGCGGCCCAGTTGATTCAGGTTGAGTATGAGGAACTTCCGGGAGTCTTTGACCCTGAAGAGGCAATGAAGGATGGTGCGCCCCAGCTCTATGATCATGTCAAGAATAATATCAGCTGGGACTTTCACATGGATTTCGGGGACGTGGAAAAAGGATTCCGAGAGGCGGACCTTGTCCGAGAGGACCGTTTTGTAACGGGCCGGGTCATTACGGGATATCTGGAGCCGCCTGCGGCTGTGGCCCTCTGGGATTCATCGGGCATAACCATATGGGCCGCCAAGCAGAGCCCCTATTTTGTCTATCGCCACCTCGCAGACTGCTTCAAACTCCCCCTCAACAAAATCAGAGTTATTCAGCCTTTTATCGGTGGGGGTTTTGGAGGTACGAAAAACGATTCCCTGGCAGGAGATTTCTGCTCGGTCATGTTTTCCAAAATGACCGGCAAGCCGGTCAAGTTCGTCTACAACATGGAAGAGGTACTCATGACCTGCCGGCGGCGGCATAACATGATTGTCCTCAATAAAATGGGCATGAAAAAGGATGGCACCATTACGGCCATGCATAGCCGCGTGATCGCGGACGGCGGAGCGCACACAGCCATCGGCCCTCTGACCTTGTACCTGACGGGCTGCATGAGCACCCTTCCCTATAAACTGCCCAATTTCAAGCACGATGCCTGTCTGGTGTATACCAATAATCCCATTGGCGCGGCCATGCGGGGCCATGGTGTCACTCATACACGGTTTGCAGCAGAAATCCAGATGGACATAATGGCCGAGGAACTGGGAATTGATCCTGTTGCCATAAGGCTGAAGAATGCTATCACGGCTCCCCATGAGACCATTAACAAGGCAACTGTGCTGTCTTGCGGTCTGAGTGAAGGGCTCAAAACCCTGGCTGATACCCCCAACTGGAAGGAGAGGGATAATAAGAAGGCTGATGAAGTGTATATATCCACTGGTGTTGGGATATCAGGCTCGGCATATTTAGGTGGAGCCAGGCAAAGGGGACATCAATCCTGCGCCGCCGTTGTACGGCTTTGTGAGGACGGAACCGTTGATTACCTTACCGGTGCCACGGATTGCGGTCAGGGTTCAGATACTGTCCTGGTTCAGATCATTGCTGAAGAGTTAGGGCTAATGGTAGAAGATATTGATATCAAAAGAGTTGATACCGCTGTCACGCCGTGTGATGCCGGCAGCTATGGTAGCCGTGTGACGGTTCTTGCAGGACAGGCTGCTCAAAAAGCGGCAATAGATGTCAAGGAACAGTTGGCCAAATTTGCAGCTACAAAATGGGAGGTAAACCCTGATCATATTGTATTCAAGAATCGTCAGGTTTATGTCAAGGACGCCCCGGAAATGACAATGCCGTTCCGAAAGCTGGCACAGATTGCATGCTATTCGGGGTCTGGAGCTGTTATTGTCGGCAAGGGGTATTCGCAATATGGTTTGGAAGTCTACGATTTTGAAAAGGGCATTGGGAATGCCGGTATCTCCTACAGTTTCACTTCCCAGTTATCCGAAGTAGATGTGGACATGGAAACCGGATTTGTCAAATGCACGGATATGATCATAGCACACGATTGCGGCAGGCCCCTTAATCCGATCAACGTGGAGGCCCAAAACCAGGGAGCTGCCGTGCAGGGATTGGGTCAGGCTCTTTACGAACAGTTCGTAATGGACCATGGGGAGACTCTCAATCCTAATTTTGCGGATTATAAGATGCCGCTATCTTTGGATGTGCCAAATATTGAGGTTGTGGATATCATTACCGATGATCCCAACGGCCCCTATGGGGCAAAAGAGGCGTCCGAGGGGGCCATAGTGAGTTCACCCCCTTCAATCGTGAGCGCTATCCATGACGCAACTGGAATATGGTTCAAGGAACAACCTGTGACACCTGAAAAAATCGTCATGGCGCTCAAAGAAAAGACGAAATAGGTGTGAAAACATAATGTTAGGTGCTGCGTATATTACTTCCAAATTATGAAGAACCTAATATGGATGTTTACCCATGGTGGACAGCATATTAATGAGTTTGAGTTGGGGTCGCCGTTACTTGGGCGTGAAGCGTGTGGGCATCGGAAACATACGTTCACACCGCACACAATCATCATCATCAAGGTATTGCGACAGCCTTATATGAAGAATTCAAAATGGATCAAGGAGCTTCCGGCACTGCCAGAGAAGATATTTTGGGCACTAAAGAAAAAGAGAGAGAAAGAGCAAAAGGAAAAATAGACTGGGAAGAGCCTCATCTATATGAAATGACAAATTATAAAGACACTTAATATTTCATTTCCAGCCGGGCGAGGAAATCGTCAGCTCTTGGAGGAGTATTAATCCTTATGAAGTTCTTGCCCATGTTTACATAGTCATTTCCTGATGTAGTCAGTATCCCCTTGCTTAGGAACTCTTCCTTCAGGTTGATATCCTTGTCTCTATGCCCCACGATAAATATCGGGCAAGATTCAAGGGTTTCAACAATAAGATATCCTCTTTCGCTCAATCCTTTAATCAGCCGCTTTTTTTCAGCTTTAACCTGCTTCTTAAGATTAGGGATAAAATCTCGATCCCGTAAACCCTCTACTGCTAACTTTGATCCCATTGTGGAAACAGAGAAAGGGAGGTCAATCCTGTCATAGTAGTTGCCCAATTCAGTGGATAAGATTGCATAGCCGACTTTGAAGTGGCCAATACCATAACCCTTGGTGAATGAGCGCGTTACCACTAAATTCTTATACTGATTTACCAGATTGATAGCCGAATTTTTTTCCCCCACATAATCGCCGTAAGCCTCATCTATTAATGCCACGATATCTTTCTTTGCAGCCTCTTTAACGATTTTCTCAATATCACTCAGGTTGATGAACTGTCCTGTCGGATTATTTGGATTATCAATATAGACTATGGATTGATCAGGTTCCATTTTACTGATAAACCTGTCTGGATTGAACTTGAAGTTCTCCAGGGGATCCAAAGGATCCGCTTCATAATATCCACCCAATATCTCAACTTCAAGTATGTACTCCTTGAATTGAGGCAAATAGCCCAAGACCTTAACTCCCTGCTCTATGAACAGCTTACTAAATCTTGACAGAACAACGGCGGAACCATTGGCAACTTTGATATTTTCTACTCCCAAAGAAGCATTATCAGACCAAAACTTGCAAATTTCTTGTTTTAAATCTATATATCCGGTATCAGCCACGTCCCATAAATTACGAAAATCGTATTGCCTCGCAAACTCCACTACTCTTGGAGAAGTTCCGAAAGAATTCCTCCCCAGAGCACAGTCCAGAATATCCCCTTCTTTTGGGCCTGATTCTTCCTCATACGATTTTCTCATTATCTGCTTCACAGCTGGTCTTATATTCATAGGCTCCTCCATTTCATTTTTGATTCTCAGCATAAAATTTTTCTAAAGACATATCATAGGAAAAAATCGGTGTCAAATGCGTGAACGCCATTTCCTATTTCCGCAATTCATTGCTCTTTCTTTCCAAGACTCTTATAAGCTTTTAACATCCGGATTAACTGGATGTCCCGATCACGGTAAATCTCAGCCTCTTTTCGTCCCTTGTAGTCATAGAATCCCCTTCCTGTCTTGACTCCCAGGTGTCCCTGTTAAATAGTTCGAAAACCTTTTTTGGCTTGTAGTCCAGAGGAGTTAACTGACTTTGAACATACGGATTTTCCAGGTTTCTGACCGTTAAATCAAGCCCACCAAAGTCAAAACGTTGAACAACTCCTACAACCATCATTCGAAGAGCAAGCCCGGCCTTGACTGTTTCATCCAACTCTTGAGGAGTCACGTATTCATTGTCAAGAAGAAAGTGGATCTCGCGCTGCAGTGCCATCTGAAGGCGGGGGATTACATAACCAGAGATAAACTTTCTCAGAACCAGAGGTTTCTTGTCCATCTTTTCCAACAACTGAACCATTAACTCAACACTCTCTTCACTTGTCTGTGGCCCCTTGACCACATCTACTAGAGGAATAAGTTGAGGAGGAGTATACCAATGACAAATGAGAACCTTCTCTGCCCGTGAAGTTTCCACAAAATCAAAAATATTGAGAGCCGTGGTATTACTTGCCAATAGAGCTCTGCGGGGACAATATTTATCCAACTGGGAAAATATCTCTTTCTTTAATTCTCTATTCTCTGTAACAGCCTCTATCGCGATATCCGCTTCATGTGCTCCCTCTTCCAAAGATGAGGTCAAAGTAATCCGGTCAATTATCTCTGGAATTTCACTCTGAGCTATAAGTCCTTCCTGGGCGAAAGTGACTAAGCTGGATTTTATCAATCCTAAGGATCTATCGAGGGTTTTCTGGATTACATCTACTAAGGAGACCTGATACCCTGCTTGAGCAAAAGTTTGAGCAATCCCATGTCCCATTATTCCGGCCCCGACGATTAATATTTTGTTAATTTTTCTTTCCATATTTTTATTTGAATTCAGTCTAATTTGGCAATGCTAAGCAGAACCGTACATGGCTCGGTTCCTGGGACTTGAATTTCCCGCTCTTCACCAGGACCGATGTAAAGCATATCCCCTGGCTCAAGAATGTATTCCTCTGATTTTCCCTTCACTCGTATTGAGCCGCTCAAAATAAAATAGGTCCTC
>SDBS01008246.1_pt1 | contig 10079 bp, 9 predicted proteins | sample 2277091 | NCBI WGS metagenome assembly SDBS01 (sample SAMN10404972, study PRJNA504765) | marine sediment metagenome | isolation source: marine sediment core GS10_PC15, 163 cmbsf | place: Arctic Ocean: Southern Knipovich Ridge | collected 2010 | reverse complement strand
CGGCTTGTAGGCAGGCACGCGAATGAGGTCGGAGCGATTAGTCAGTGCCCAGGACAGGTAAACCGGAGCCTCATAGCCGGGCACCAGGCGCTTGTATGAATTGATCCACTGGTTAGTAACCAGAGTTATTTCCGGCGCGTGCCTGAGCAGCCCAGCAATATACTTGCGGCCAACGACTGACAGGTGTATTGGGTCGTCAGGATCAAAGAACGCATTCTTCTCGCCCACGAACAGCGACTGGTGGACATGCATACCGCTGCCGTTCTCGGCAAACAGGGGCTTGGGCATAAAGGTCGCGTAGACGCCGTGGCGCAGGGCGACTTCCTTGACGACCAGCCGGTAGCTCATCGCCGCATCCGCCATCGTCAGCCCATCGGTGTAGCGCAAGTCAATCTCGTGCTGGGAGGGAGCAACCTCGTGGTGACTGTATTCGACGGCGATGCCCATTTTCTGGAGCATAAGCACGGTCTCGCGGCGCAGATCCATCGCCTCATCACGTGGCGTCATGTCGAAGTAGCCGGCGTGGTCGAGCACTTGCGTATCCAGACCATTGCCCTTGAAGTAGAAGTATTCCAGCTCGGGGCCAACGTAGAAGGTATAGCCGAGTTTCGCCGCTCGCGCCAGATTACGCTTAAGCACATAGCGGGGGTCACATTCGTAGGGCGTACCATCCGGCCGCAGAATGTCGCAGAACATCCGGGCCACTGCGCCATCCTCGCTGGGGCGCCACGGCAGGATCGTGAATGTGGACGGATCGGGCATCGCCACCATATCGCTCTCGTCAATACGGGCAAAGCCCTGAATGGAAGAGCCATCGAAGCCCTGGCCGTCCTCGAAGGCTTGCTCCAACTGCTCGACGGTTATGGCGAAGCTTTTGAGGTATCCCAGGATGTCGGTGAACCAGAACTTCACGAACTTGACATTGTTGGCCTTAGCCTGCTCCAGCACGTCTTCTTTGTTCTTTACGTCGGCCATCGTGTGTCCTCCTGTGAGGAGTCTTATGGCTACCTTGTTGGCTGAGACCGCGTTGCGATGCTTTTCGGGGAAGCGTTCTGCGCGTTCAGCTTGACACTATAGAGGTACAGGCTAATAATAGACGAATAAGATAAATAAGGCAAGTGGCATGTGCGTTGCCGATCAGGGGCGTGACAATGAGCGTTACTGGACGCGTCAAGGTATCTGCACCAGGGCGAGTCTGCCTATTTGGCGGGCACCAGGATTTCCTGGGTCTGCCGGTCATTGCCTGTGCCATTGATCTGAGCATCGAGATAACCGGCACGCCCCGTAGTGACAGCAGGTCTCACCTGGATATGCCCGATATCAATGGCGGGGACGAGTTCGACGGCGCGGGGTATCTGGAATACTATCACGAGCGCGACTACCTGCGGGCGGCTGTGGCCACACGACAGCAGTGCGTGGTGGCGTGACGGTTGAAATCGAGTAGCCTGAAGGTACTATTGACGAAGGTGTTGCTATGCGTGCACTAAAGCTGTCTGTCGCGGGACTGCGGGGTGTGGTGGGAGAAACGCTCACACCGGAGTTGTTGGTTGATTTCGGCCAGGCTTTCGCGACCTATGTTGCTGGCGGGACAGTGCTGGTCAGCCGTGATACCCGCAACTCCGGCAAGATGGTGGGGCCGTGCGTGATAGCTGGTCTGATGGGTGGCGGCTGCCAGGTAGTGGACCTGGGTATCTGCCCGACAGCGGCGCTGCAGTTGGCAGTGAAACAGGGGCCGGCCGCGGGCGGCATTCCCGTCACCGCTGGGCACAACGACGCTAGCTGGAACGCGCTCAAGTTCGTCCGCGAAGATGGCATATTCCTCAACCCGCGCCAGAACGAAGAACTCCTGGACATCTATCATCAGGGCGAGTACATCAAGGCCAAGTGGGATGAACTGCAGCCGACTGCGACGGATGTAGATGCCTCCCAGCGCCATCTGGACGCCATAGCCGCGCAGGTGGACGTTGCGAAGATTCGGGAAGCGCACCTGAAGGTCGCGGTGGATTGCGTCAACGGTGCTTGCTGGGAGTATGCACCTATCCTACTGGAGAGGCTAGGCTGCGACGTAGTGGCGATAAATGTTGAGCCGGGTCGGCCCTTCCCGCATCCCCCCGAACCGCGGAAAGACAACCTGGGGCAACTGCGGGCGGTGGTCCGGGCCGTGGACGCTGACATTGGCTTCGCGCACGACGCTGATGGTGACCGGCTCGGCTTTGTCGCCTCCGGCGCCGAGAGCTTCTCGGAAGAGATGACGCTGTGCCTGTGCGCGGAGATGATCCTGCGACGGGGTGACCCGGGGCCGGTGGTCACCAACCTCTCGACCACCCAGGCGGTGGATGATATTGCGGCGCGCTACGGCCGTGTGCTCCATCGGACGGGCATCGGGCAGGCCTATATCACCGAAAGCGCGCTCAACTACCAGGCGGCTATCGCCGGCGAGGGCAGCGGCGGCATCGTTTTCCCCCGGCTGAACTGCGCCCATGACAGTATGGCGGCAACGGCGCACATCCTCGACTTGCTCGCGGGGCTCGAGGAGCCGCTCACGCAGTTCATCAAGCGCAATATCCCAAAGTACGCCATGCATCAGGAGCAAGTGCCGTGTCCCACTGACCGGGCCTTCAGTGTTCTGGAGGCCATCCGGACCCAGGACTTGCCGTCCTGGGCACAGGACCGAGATCTGCGCGACGGCATCAAGATAATCGGCGAGGGGCAGTGGGTGCAGGTGCGCGTCTCGCAGACTGAGCCACTGATCCGAGTCATGGCCGAGGCCCGCGACCAGGGCGCTGCCCGGAAGCTGGCCCGCGACTATCTCACCCGCGTCCGGCAGTTGGTCTGAGCCGGATTGTGGGCGGGTATTAGTCGGCCAACGGGCAGAATGCAGGTCAGTAAATGCCGGAAATAAGAACGCTCAAAACTGGCGTGTCGGGGGTCCGCGGGGTGGTCGGCGATTCGCTGACGCCTCACTTGCTGGTCTCGTTCGCGGAGGCCTTCGGCACCTACCTGGGTGGCGGGCTGGTTGCCATCGGGCGCGATACGCGTCCTTCGGGCGAGATGGTGCGCAGTGCGTTGGTAGGGGGACTGCTGGCGACCGAGTGCAGTGTCGTTGACCTGGGCATCGTGCCGGTGCCGACGCTTCAGATAGCTTGCGCGCGCGATCCCGACATTGCCGGCGGTATTGCCATCACCGCCAGTCATAACCCCCAGCAGTGGAATGCCCTGAAGTTCATTCGCGCTGATGGAATCTTCCTGTATCCGCACCAGGCGCAGGAACTGCTCAACGTCTACCACCAGGGCGAGTTTGCGCTGGCCGGAAACAAGCAGATCGGCGACGTGGCCAGCGATGACGAGGCCATTGACCGCCATATCAGGGAACTACTGGCCGCCACCGACCGCGAGGCCATTGCTGAGGCCGAGTTGAAGGTCGTGGTGGACTGCTGTAACGGCGCGGGCTCAGTGGTCAGCGAGCGCCTGCTGACCGAGCTGGGCTGTGAAGTCATCGCCATCAACGACACACCCGACGGTATTTTCCCGCACATGCCCGAGCCGGTCCCGGAGAACCTGGGCCAACTGGCCGAAGCAGTGCGGGAGCACGGCGCGGATATCGGCATGGCTCAGGACGCCGACGCTGACCGCCTCGCTCTGGTCAGTGAACGCGGCGTGGCCGTTGGCGAGGAGTTTACACTGGCGCTCGCCGCGGAAGTCGTTGCGAGCGATGCTGCACCCATTCCGCTGGTCACGAACATAGTGGCCAGCCGGATAATCGAGGAAGTGGCCGAGCGGCACCACTGCCCAGTGCGGCGGGCGGCGGTTGGCGAGGTGTATGTCGTCGAGGCTATGCAGCAGGCGGCTCGCGACTTTCGAGAGGCTGGGCATACCGAGGTGAGCGACCACGTATTCGGCGGCGAGGGTAACGGCGGGGTCATTGATCCGCGCATTCACTACTGCCGGGACAGCCTGCGGGCGATGTGCCTGATTCTGGAGGGCCTGGCCCGCCGGGGCGGGACGCTCAGCTCCTGGATAACGGAGGCCTTCGAGCCTTCGGTCATCGTCAAGGAGCGGATTGACTGTCCAGCAGCGCGGGTCCAGCCGGCGGTACTGGCCCTACGCGACGAATACGCCGAGGAAGAGGTTGAGGAGACCGACGGGATGCTGGTCAGATGGCCGGACCGCTCCTGGGTGCAGGCACGTCCCAGCAACACCGAGCCGATCATGCGCGTGGTGGCCGAAGCCGACACCCACGAACAAGCCCAGGCCCTCGCCGATCGCGCTGTGGACGTAATCCGCCGGGCAATCGGGTAAACCGGGCGAAAGGCAAGTGCGCTGCCGCGTAGTGTCTCGCTCCCCCCGTTGACCTGCTGCCCCGGTTTGTGTAAGCTACCCAGTTAGCGCACCCCCTTCGTATCCCAGGTTTGCTTGAGGTGCATTATGACAATAACTGAGAAGATTCTAGCGCAGGCGGCAGGGCGCGATCAGGTTCAGCCAGGCGAGTTTGTCACCTGCCAGCTCGACCTGGTGATGGCTAATGACATAACCGCCCCTATCGCGCTTGAAGAGTTCGCAAAGATGGGCGCGGAGTGCGTCTTTGACGTGGACAAGGTTGTCCTCGTCGCCGACCATTTCACGCCTAACAAGGATATCAAGTCGGCGATGCAGGCCAAGCTCCTGCGCGACTTCGCCCGCCAACAGGGGCTCACGCATTTCTATGAGGCCCAGACGGGCGGCATCGAGCATATCATCCTCCCCGATAAGGGGCTGGTCCTTCCCGGAGATGTGGTCATCGGCGCCGACTCGCACACCTGCACCTACGGTGCGCTGGGGGCCTTCGCGACAGGTGTTGGCTCGACGGACGCCGCCGCTGCAATGGCCCTGGGCGAGTGCTGGTTCCGTGTGCCCGCCAGCCTCAAGTTCGTCTTCAGTGGAGAGCCAAATAGGTGGGTCGGCGGCAAGGACCTGATTCTGTACACGATCGGCCAAATCGGGGTGGATGGTGCGCGCTATATGGCGATGGAATTCGCCGGGCCGGTCATTGAGAGCCTGCCGATGGCCGACCGCTTCACCATCTGCAATATGGCCATCGAGGCCGGTGCAAAGAATGGTATTATCGCGCCGGATAGGACGACGCTCGATTGGGTCAAGCCGCGCGCGGCACGCGAATTTGACCTGTTCAACAGCGATGCGGACGCGGAATACGCCCATGTCTATGAGTGGGATGCCGCCGATATCGAGCCGCAGGTCGCCTTCCCGCACCTGCCTGAGAATACGCGCGGGCTGTCGGAGGTGGGGGAGATCACGATTGACCAGGCCGTCATCGGTGCGTGTACCAATGGCCGGCTGGAGGACCTGCGCATCGCCGCAGAAATCCTGCGCGGCCGCAAAGTGGCCGACGGCGTGCGCTGTATCATCATTCCCGGCAGCCAGGAGATTCATCTGGCAGCGACCCGCGAGGGGCTGGTCGAGACTTTCCTGGCAGCGGGCTGCCTGGTCAGCACGCCGACGTGCGGGCCGTGCCTGGGCGGGCACATGGGCGTCCTGGCTGCGGGCGAGCGGGCTATCGCCACGACCAACCGCAACTTCGTGGGGCGCATGGGCCACCCCGCGAGCGAGGTCTATCTGTCCAGCCCCGCAGTGGCCGCTGCCTCGGCAGTCGCCGGCAAAATCTGTGGGCCGGAGGACTTGTGATTGGTTGACATGTGCCCGGCGTGGGTATAGAATAGCCACTAGTAGACAAGGAGGTGCCACTGGTGGCTACTGACAAGATACACATTAGCCTGGAAGTCAACCTGCTCAAGCAGATTGACGAGGCGGCGGCTCGCGAGCGGCGCACCCGCAGCGAGTGGTTGCGAGAGGCAGCGCGGGCCTTGCTTAATCAGGACCCCTCGGCGCTGGGTGAGGAGGCCGGCCGTGCGCGCTTCTTGATGCTGCTGGGGCGGCTGAGTGCTGGGGCCGGTTGGCCGGATAAGCATCACTCCGAGCTTGAGACTGCCCAGGACTTCAGGCGTTGGCGCGAGGAGTTGTGGGCGAAGACGGACGAGCGGCTGCGAAAGCGCTTGGAGGAATAGGCTGTGTTCCTGGTTGACACGGACGTGCTCATCTGGGCGCTGCGGGGCCGGCAGCCGATCATTCAGCTACTGGCCAGGCTTCGGCAGGAAGTCGCGGGGCCGCTGGCCGCTTCAGTGATCAGCGTATTCGAAGTCTGGGCCGGCCGCCACGAGTCCGAAGAGCAGGTGACGGCGGAGTTCCTGGCCGAGCTCACCCACCTGGCGATTGATGATGAGGTAGCGCTTCGCGCTGCTGAGTTGGCCCGCTTTGATCGAGCGCGGGGCGACTCTCCGTCAGTTCCCGACCTGTTCATCGCTGCCGCCGCCCTGGCGAATGACCTCATCCTGGTCACATACAATAGCCGCCACTTTGACTACCCGGAAGTGAAGGTATACGCTGAGATGCCGCCGCTCACGTGACGGTAGGACAGGCGTCTCGCCTGTCGAGAACTGGTAGGAGCGACATTCTTGTCGCGACGGAGGAATAGAGGAGGTAGCAATGTGGAGTCGAGCGACGAAAATCAAGGTCCTGGTGGGAATACTCGCTGCGGTGGTGCTCGTGATGGGGTTAGCGATCTTTCTGCTCTCGCGCGTGGAGGGGGTGCGGGATGAGGCGCGGCAAGTCACGCATGTCTTACGTGCTGCCGTTGAAGCAGCGCGGGTTGACCCGGAAGAGGCGCGAAAAGAGCTGCAAGCGGAGTTTGAGAAGATCAAGGCGGCGGGAGAGCCTACGTCTTTACAGGAGCTCATCCCGCCCGAGGTGCCCGACGAAGAAAACGCAGCATTGCTCTATCAGCAGGCCTTTGAGAAGATAGAACTATCAGAGGAAGACAAGGATGTGTTGAGTGATCTGATAGGCAGTATGGCCCAACCGCCGCGTGGCGAAGCTCCCTCTATGGAGGCTGTCGAGCAGATTGTGGCCAAGAATGCCGCGGCTATCGCGCTGCTGGAGAATGCCGCCCAGCGCCCCAAGTGCCGTTTTCCCGTGGACTGGGAAGCTGGCAATGCAATGACATTTCCGCACTACGGTAAGCTGCGCCAGTGTGCCCGGGTTCTGCCGGCTCAGGTGATAGTTCAGGTTAGGCGCGGTGCCTCGGCTGGGGCGCTTCGTACCGTCGAGGTCGGGCTGGCTATGTGCGAGGCGGTCCGGGACGAGCCGCTGCTCATTTCGCAGCTCCTGCGCTATGCCCTTGTCCAAATCCTGTTGCGCCCGTTGCATGTGGTGTTGGAGGAGGATGTAGTGCCGACGGCTTCCTGCCGTGAGCTATTTGACTATCTGAAGGAAATGGAGTTTATGCAATCATTCGTCCATTCGCTCTGGGGCGAGCGAGCCATGGGAATTTGGGTATTCGACCACGTGCGAGAAAAGCCCGAGATTATGGCGGATGTGTCGGGGACGGATGATCCTGGATTAGCTCGCATTTATGCCGGCCCCTTCGGCCCGCCTATTCTGAACAAGGACGAGGCTACGTATCTTAGGTTGATGTCCGAACAGATCGCGGCTGGTGCGAAACCGTACCGAGAGGCATACGCAGAATTGGCGGAGATTGAAGGGCGGATAGAGGACGAGGTGCGCCCCGCTTGTGTGCTCACCGCGATTCTGCTTCCCGTGTTCACCCGCGTTGCGGCCAAGCGCGATGTGATCATCGCCCGCGTCGGCCTGGCGCAGGTGGCGCTGGGGCTGAAGGCGTATAAGAATGAGAAGGGCGAGTATCCTGAGTCGCTGGCGCAGTTGCCCGAGGTCATTGAGTGGGCCGAGCTTCCCGAAGACCCTTTCAGCGGCGAGGATTTCATCTACCAGCGGGAGGGTGAGGGTTTCCTGGTGTACAGCATCGGGCCGGACCTGGAAGACGACGGCGGGAAGGCCGAGGAGGACTGGGAAGAAGGCGATATCGTCTGGCGGTGTATGAAGTAGCCCTGTGGTCAAAGGCACACAGGCTGGAAGCCTGTGCCACTGAGAGGCGGGAGGCCTGTCGTGCCCGGACAGACAGCAAGGAGAAGTAACATGCTAATCTGCGGCAGAGCGCACAAGTATGGCGACCACATTGACACGGATGTGATCATTCCGGCGCGGTATTTGAATATGACTGACCCTGACGAGCTGGCCGCGCACTGTATGGAGCACATTGACCAGGAGTTCATCAGCAAGGTCGAGCGCGGGGACGTGATGGTGGCGGGGAAGAACTTCGGCTGTGGGTCATCGCGCGAGCATGCGCCAATTGCGATCAAGGCGGCGGGCATTTCGGTGGTAATCGCGGAGACCTTCGCGCGCATCTTCTATCGCAACGGCTTCAACATCGGGCTGCCGCTGATCGAGAGCGCGGCGGCCGCGCAGGGCATTGACGACGGCGACGAGGTCGAGGTGGACCTGCAGAACGGCACCGTGCGCAATGTCACGAAGGACGAGGAATACGACTCCCCTCCGATTGCCGGCATTGCCGCGGAGCTGCTCGAAGTCGGCGGGCTGCGCGAGCGGGTCAAGCAGCACCTTACCCAACGAGGATAGGGCGGAGGAAACTTCGGCGGGCGTTTGAGCGTCTAACAAAATGAGGATATGGCCGGACGGGCCATACCAACGCGAATCAGGCGTCGTGCAATTTCTGGTATTCGGAGGTGCGCGTAATGAAGGCGACAGCTATTTGCTTGTTGGGAGCACTGCTGGTGGTTGGTCTCGTGGTGGTGCAAAGCCCCGCAAGCGCCCAGGGCACGGTGTACTATCGCGGCTACTTCGATGGGGAAGTAAACTTGCTCGACAAGGGCCTGGGGTGGTATACCTACAAGCCGGCGTCCAACCCGGCCTACCCGCTCTTCGAGCAGCGTCATACCTCGCCGTGGTGGTACCTGATCGGGCCGGATGAGCAGAAGGAGAAGGGCGAGAGCTTCCTGAATCCCTCCAAGAGGAAGGTCCACACACTCAATCCGCTGCCCGGTCAGTACTGGTACAAGAAGCCGGCACATTACAACTTCGTCACGCCGCTGGGCAACCTGGGCTGGCCCTATCGGAAGTATAACACTCGCTACTGGTAGGGCTGAATACGGCGGCCGGGATCTGGATACGCTGATGCGCCGCGTCACCGACGTTGACCGCGAGATGGAGGACTTACGCGAGGAGATTATCAGGCACGGTCAGGAGGCGGACGCGGATTCTTCCTGAGAATGCAGGTAACTGAACATACAACGGGGGCTGCCGCTCATTGGGCAGCCCTGTTTCTTAGCATCCACAGATTTGGCTATTGTAGGATGATCCTGGCGAACCGCCGCTTGCCCACGCGCAGGACATTGCCGCTGGCCACCTCAACCTGCGCCATCTCGTCGGAGATTACCTCGTCGTTGATAGAGACCGCGCCCTGGCGAACCAGGCGGCGTGCCGCGCCCTTGCTGTCGGCGAATTCGGCGTCCAATATCAGATCAACAATGCTGACCGATTCGCGGGCATTTGTAGAGACAGGCAGATCAGTAAGGACAGTCAGGTCAGGCATCTCCGATGGCTGCTGGCCTGCCGAAAAGACTCGGTCGAACTCCTCCCGAGCCTCCACCGCCGTCTCCCGTGAGTGGTAGGTTGCCACTACTGCCTCGGCCAGGTCGGCCTTCACATCACGCGGATGTAGCTCGCCGTGGTCAAGGGCCTCTGACAATACTTCAACTTCCGCGGCGGTCTTGTCGAGCAGCAAGCGATAGTAGTCGAGCATCACCTCGTCGGGGATGGACATCAGCTTCCCGAATATCTCGCCGGGCGGCTCGGTGATGCCGACGAAGTTGCCCAGTGACTTGCTCATTTTCTGCTTGCCGTCAGTGCCCACGAGCAGCGGAAAAGTGAGCACGGCCTGGGGCTCCAGGCCGTAGGCGCGCATGATATCGCGGCCCACCAGGAAGTTGAAGAGCTGGTCGGTCCCGCCAATCTCGACATCAGCTTTCACCGCCACCGAGTCGTATCCCTGAATGAGCGGGTAGAGCAGCTCCAGCACAGTTATGGGAATCTCATTCTTCAACCGCAGGGCGAAGTCGTCGCGCTCGAGCATGCGGGCGACGCTGTACTGCGAG
>SDBS01008245.1_pt1 | contig 10079 bp, 3 predicted proteins | sample 2277091 | NCBI WGS metagenome assembly SDBS01 (sample SAMN10404972, study PRJNA504765) | marine sediment metagenome | isolation source: marine sediment core GS10_PC15, 163 cmbsf | place: Arctic Ocean: Southern Knipovich Ridge | collected 2010 | reverse complement strand
AGTAATTGAGAGCGGTGTTTTATGGGATTGCTTGACTTGTAACACATGTATGACTTATTGTCCGGAGGATATTAGTTTTGCAGATTTAGTACGAGTCGCGAAATATAAAATGAGAAAATTACGTATTCAAAATGTTGATGATTATATTGCTCATAAGGGGATGTATACAACAATATCAGAGATTATGAGTCAATCAAGCATCACTCCAAAAAGAAACCTTGATTGGATACCTAAAGAATGTAAAACTTCCGATAAAGGGAATATCTTATATTATGTTGGATGTTTACCTTATTTTAAATTTGAATTTGAGAATTTGGATTCAATTTCGGAAAATACATTAAAATTATTATGTCTAATCGAGAAGGAACCGATTGTTGTTAAGAAAGATGAAATTTGTTGTGGACATGATGTATATTGGGGTCAAGGCAACTTAAAGGCGTTTATAAGATTAGCGAAAAAGAATGTGAAAGCTTTCGAAAGTTCAGGAGTAACAACAATCGTTACAGCATGTGCGGAGTGTTATAGAACACTTAAAATTGATTATCAAAATCTTTTCGATGATTTCAACAAAAAATTCAAAGTTGTCCATATTATTGAGTATATTTATGATAATTGGAAGCAGGGAAAAATTGAGTTCAAGAATCCAAAGCAAGAAGAAGAAAAAATTCAATTTACATATCACGATCCATGCAGGTTAAGTAGATTTTTATCGAAAGACGACATGTTAATGGAAAAAGTTAGAGAAATTTTTGATCAGTTAAAAGATAAGGGTTATGAATTTAATGAAATGACTCACAATAAAAAAGATGCATTATGCTGTGGTGTTAATTCTTGGATGAACTGTAATGAAAAATCCAAAGCCTTACGATACAAGCGTATGATAGAAGCAAAGGCAGCAGGAACAATAATGGTAACCTCCTGTCCTAAATGTCGAATCCATTTGCAGTGTCTTCAAGAGGATTATGAGGATCTTGCTTCGGTTCAGATTTTAGATTTTTCAGAGTTTATTGTAAATTTAATAAACTTAATTAGGATTAAAGAAAAATTAGAGGTAAAAAAATAGTGGAAGGTTCAGTGCTAGTAATCGGAGGGGGTATCGCTGGCATCCAAACCTCTTTAGATTTAACGGAATTAGGTTTTAAAGTCTACTTAGTAGAAAAAGAACCTTCAATCGGGGGTAGAATGTCTCAACTTGATAAAACCTTCCCTACCAATGATTGTGCTTTATGTATTCTTGCACCCAAAATGGTGGAAGTTTTTAGAAATCCAAACATTAAACTTATGACTTACCATGAAGTAAAAGCTATTTCAGGAAAAGCAGGGAACTTTGAGGTCTCGATACTGAAAAAACCTAGATATGTTGATGAGTCATTATGCAAAGGATGCGGAGACTGTGCGACTAAATGCCCCAAAATAGAAGTGCCTAATATTTTTGATATGAATCTTGGAAAGCGAAAGTCGGCGTACATTCCATTTCCGCAAGCTGTACCTCCTGTCTATTTGCTTGATCCCCAATTATGTTTAAAGCTTACAAAAGGCGTTTGTGGGGTGTGCGCTAAAGTTTGCGAAGTGAAAGCCATTGATTTCGAGCAAAAACCTCAGGATATAAAGTTAAATGTTGGGGCCGTTGTAGTGGCTACTGGATTTGATATGCTAGGTGAAGAATTATCATCTAGATGGGGTTATAATTTTAAAAATGTCGTGAGTGCTCTTGAATATGAAAGAATTTTATCTGCTTCTGGACCATTTGCAGGTCAAGTATTAAGACCGAGCGATGAAAAAGAACCCGAAAATATCGCTTTTATTCAATGTGCGGGTTCGCGAGATTTACGTGAAAATGTTCCATATTGCTCCTCAGTTTGTTGTATGTATACTGCTAAAGAAGCGATCGTTACAAAAGAACATTCTGAACATTCTAATTGTTATGTTTTTAGGCATGATATCAGGGCCTATGGTAAGAATTTCTATGAATTTACTCAAAGAGCACAAAGTGAATATGGTGTAAAATATTTTCAAACAAAGATCAGTAAAATTGAAGAAGATGCTGAAACAAATGATTTGATTATTCGATATGAAAACCTAAAAACTGGAAAATTTAGTGAATTCAGGGCCAACCTCGTTGTGTTAGCCACACCATTAGTACCTTCAAAAGGAACTAAAGAATTAGCAAAAATATTAGATTTAGAATTGGATAATTATCAGTTCTTCAAAGAAAAATCATATTATGATAAAGCAAAATCTTCAAAAGAGGGAATATTTTTATGTGGATTCTGTCAAGGTCCAATGGACATTCCAGAAACCGTTTCTGATGCCAGCGGAGTAGCATCTCAAATAGCCATGTTATTGAATTCTGTCAAATTCACTCAAATGAATGAGAAAGTAGTGGATGAGGTTGAAAGAGAAGTAAAAATTACAGATAAACCTCGAATTGGTGTATTAATTTGTTGGTGTGGTATTAATATTGGTAAGTATGTAAATGTCCCTCACGTAGCGGAGTATATCCGAACATTACCCAACGTAATTCATTGCGAAGATAATTTATATTCTTGTAGTTCTGATTCTCAAGTAAAAATTAAGGAATTAATTAAAGAACATAAATTGAACAGATTCATTGTAGCCTCTTGTACTCCAAGAACACATGAGTCTCTATTTCAAGAAACCTGCGAAGAAATTGGTTTAAATAAATATTTATTTGAGATGGTAAACATTCGGGACCAGTGTTCTTGGGTCCATATGACTGAATTTGAAGCGGCTACACAGAAAGCGAAAGATTTGGTTGAAATGGCTGTTGCCAAATCAAGATTATTGAAACCCCTAAAAGAAGAATTATTAGACATTACCCCTACCGCTTTAATAATTGGAGGGGGGATCTCAGGATTAACAGCTGCATTGAATTTAGCTAATCAAGGCTTTAAAACCTATGTTGTTGAGAAGGAGAAGTTCTTAGGTGGAAATCTTAACTATTTAAACAAACTTTATCCTATTCATGAGGATGCTTCAATTCTTCTAGAAAAAACTAAAGGACTTATTCAAAAGAATAAAAATATTCAAGTTTTCTTGGAATCTAAAGTAAAGAATATTAAAGGATATATTGGTAACTATGATATTTCAGTAGCAAACTCGAAAGGAGTGCACGATCTCACAATTGGAACAATTATCGTTGCTACAGGAGGTCAAGAATTTAAACCTAAAGGGCTTTATCAGTATAATAACAAGAATAAAAATGTAATAACTCAATTAGAATTAGAACAAAAATTAAAGAATGGAGCAAAAGCTTGGCTTAAGAATATTAATAGAGCAACTACTATTTTGTGTGTGAATGCAAGACAAGAAGAAGGAAAAGGTTTAACATACTGTTCTAACACCTGCTGCGGGAATGCCATTAAAAATATTAGTTTCTTAAGAGAACTGAAACCTGAACTTGAAATAATTGTTCTTTACAGAGATCTTCAAATGGCCAAAAAGAAATACGAGGAATATTATCGTGAAAGGAGAAAAGATGCCATGTTTTTGAGATATGATTTAGACAGTATCCCAGAAGTTACTATGAAAAGTAGTAATCCTGAAAAATATGAAATAAAAGTATTTGATACCAATTTACAAGAGTCTGTTGAGTTTGATACAGATTTGGTCGTGTTATCAACACCGATAGTTCCCGCAGATAATTTAGAAGAATTAGCAAGACAACTGAAAGTACCTTTAGATAGAAATGGATTCTTTTTAGAAGCTCATGTTAAGTTAAGACCTTTAGATTTTGCTACGGAGGGAATTTTTCTCTGTGGATGCGCACAGTGGCCTAAGAATATTCAAGATTCAATTGCTCAAGGGAATGGAGCCGCTGGAAGAGCAAGCAGGTTTTTAAGTGCGAAGCAAATAACAACTTCCGGAATTGTAGCTGAATCAAATCCAGAAATGTGCATTGGATGTGGGAGATGTGTCGAAGTTTGCCCCTATAATGCCATAGAACTTATCGAAACTTCACAAGCTTATGAAGAAGTTAGCTTAGTTGTAAAAAAGTCTTTTATTCATCCTGCTCTGTGTAAAGGATGTGGGACTTGTGCTGCCACTTGCCCAAATGGAGCAATAGCAGTCAAACATTACGATTTTGATCAAATTATATCCATGATTGAGACGTATTTAGACAAATATAATTAAAAAAGAAGTTAAGACTGATGTCAAAATCAAAGAAAAATGGAATAGAAGAAGATTTCAACTAATGTAACTTAGTTGTGCCTATCGCTCATGAATTACTACTTTTTATTTATAATTAATAAGATTAAATATAAGCTAACGATCAATTACTTTAGTTTAATAAAAATGTGAATTGGCTATTTCCAGAAATAATCATAGATTAGACAAATAATCGATCATGAATCAGATTATTGACAGGAAAAGCCACGGATCTTAACAACATTGGTGTTATTTACAGAGTGAAAGGAAACTATACAGAAGCGCTGAAAATTGACGAGTAACTTGGCCATGAATCTTAAATATATCGGTCAGATTTACCTTGTACAAGGGAATTATCCAGAAGCGCTGAAAATGTACGAAAGAGCCCTGAAAATCGACGAGCAACTAGGACACCTGTCGGAAAAAGCGGGTTGTCTTAACAACATCGCATCCATACATTACTCATAAGGAAAATATCTTGAGGATTGAAATTTTTTGAAATAGCGTTAAAAACCTTAAGCGAGATAGGATTAAACGACTCTCTAAATGCTAATAACACTAAAAAAAATATTGAAGCTGTAAAGAGTAAAATTTCAAAATCTGAAAAGGAATTAGCAATGAAACCAACAAAACTAACAATACAGGATTTGTTCACGAAAAACGCTAAATTAACGTTTTTAATCGGGGCAGGATGCTCGGTTGATGCTCCGTCGAACTTAGCTGCGGGACGTAAGATGATGGAAGCAATTATTAATTATACCTGTGCTGAATCTGAAAAAGAAAAGCTTTTACAATTAAAACAACTCAGATTCGAGCAATTGGTCGAAATAATTCGAGATAATTTAGACCCTGAACTTAAAGTCATAGATTATTATGGTCAGTGTGAGACACCAAATCTCCAGCACTTTTTCTTAGCGGAAATGATTAAGAAAGGGCATTTTGTCATGACTACTAATTTTGATTTTTTAATAGAACATGCCCTACTTCAATCGAATGTTCCTAAAGATACAATAATTCCTGTCATTATTGAAGGGGATTTTACCAAATATGATGATCCACACGAACTATTCAGCCAAGGTAAGAAAACAGTATACAAGATCCACGGTTCAACTAAAAATATGATAACGGGGGAGAGCACAAGAGATTCCTTGGTTGCCACAATTCAAGCATTCGGTTCGAATAAAGATGGTCTGAATGTGTTTCAAATTCAACCTTTCCAGAGAAAAACATTTAATAATCTTTCGAACGGACGTTCCTTGGTCATTATGGGCTATTCAGGAAGCGATGATTTTGACGTTGTTCCTACATTAATGATTCTAAAAAACATCAAGTATATTATATGGATAAATTATACTCCCGATGATGGAGGTAAAGAACAAATCTATGAAATTAGCACAACAACGACCGACACAACCGATAAAGTAAATCAAATTTTAGTCGATATTAAACAAACAAACAACGCAGAGCATGTGTATCGAGTAGATACTAACACCACAAGATTGATTGAACAGTTATTAGACGATTACCCTAATGTGAGCGCTGAGATCTTTACCATTACTCCACGGGAGTGGTTAGCACAAAACCTTCCAATGCCAAGTGAAATAATGAAACATTACATTCCACATAGAATATATTTTGATTTTAACATATATGAAGACTCAATGAGATGTTCGGAAGTAATTCTCCGTTTGGTGGAAGAGGGAGGAGACCAAGGGGGAAAAGCTACTGTTCTTAACAACATCGGTAGTATATATCAGGCACAAGGGAATTATCCAGAAGCGCTCAAGAGGTACGAACAAGCCCTAGGAATCCACGAGCAACTGGGAGACTTCTGGGGAAAAACCATAATTCTTAGCAACATCGGTGAAATTTATAGGGCAAAGGGAAACTATCCAGAAGCGCTCAAAATCTACGAACAAGCCCTTAAAATCAGCGAACAACTGGGAGATTTCTCGGGAAAAGCCATTCGTCTTAACAACATCGGTAGTATATATCAAGCACAGGGGAACTATCTAGAAGCGCTCAAAAGGTACGAACAAGCCCTTAAAATCGACGAGCAACAGGGAAACCTCTCGGGAAAAGCCATAATTCTTAACAACATCGGTGAAATTTATAGGGCAAGGGGAAACTATCCAGAAGCGCTCAAAAGGTACGAACAAGCCCTTAAAATCGGCGAGCAACTAGGAGACCTGTTGTTAAAATCTGCTGTTCTTAACAACATCGGTTTGATTTACGAGGCACAAAGGAATTATCCAGAAGCGCTCAAAAGGTACGAACAAGCCCTTAGAATCAGCGAGCAACTGGGAGACCTCTCGGGAAAAGCCATTCGTCTTAACAACATCGGTGAAATTTATAGGGCAAGGGGAAACTATCCAGAAGCGCTCAAAATCTACGAACAAGTCCTTAGAATAGATGAGCAACTAGGAGACCTGAATGGAAAAGCCACTCGTCTTAACAACATCGGTGGTATATATCAAGCACAGGGGAACTATCTTAAGGCGTTGAAACTTTTTGAAATAGCGTTAAAAACCTTAAGGAAGATTGGATTAGGCGACTCTCCAAATGCTAATAACACTGAGAGAAATATTGAAGCTGTAAAGAGTAAAATTTCAAAATCTGAAAAGGAAATAAAACCAGGAACTGCTATTTCTCTTACAAGATTATATGCTCCCACTTCTTCAGAAGAAGCAAGAGAATATTATAATAAAGGTGTTGCTAGCTTCGATAACAATGATTTAGTTAATGCAGTTACATATTATGAAAAAGCAATTTCTATAGATCCCAATTACGTTGATGCTTATGATAACTTAGGATTAGTTTTCAGACACCAAGGAAATTTAGAGAAAGCGGAATATTATTATAAAAAATCTATTAAAATGTTTCCTAATGGATATCTTGCTCATCAAAACTTAGCAATTGTTTATCGTCAGAAAAAACTTTATGATAAAGCATTAGAGGAATATAAAATATTGAAAGAAATTGATCCAAATGACCCAGAAGGATATTATGGAGCAGGAAATATATATGGGACGATTGGTAAATATGAGTTAGCTCTTGAGAATGCTAAAAAAGCTTTAAAACTTTATGAAGAGTCAAATCATCCATATATAAAAGACGTACAATATCTTTTAGGTTTAATCCATTATAACAGGAATGAAAAAATAAAAGCTAAAGATTTCCTTATGAAAGCTAAAGCCAATGGAATTGAAATTCCTAAATATTTATTAATTGAATTTAATATATAACTTGATTTTCACTTAAACATGGTATCTTATTATCTAGCTTTAAATAGATTCGATTTCTTTTAATGCATTAACAAAAATGACTAATTTAATCCAAGGGACTTGCTAACATAACACCATCTAACGCCAAATTGAATTAAATATTTGAATTTGCACAAGCATAAAAAGTTGCCCATGTATTAAAATGGAAATATACGGATTCTACAGAACTTCCAGTAAAATAATTTGTTAGTATATCAATTATTATTATTGTGGAAATAGAATTAGTATTTTGAGAGGAATACTGGAATTCCTACCAAGGATTTCTACTACCAGACTCCTCATCTTCTGCTTCTGTTACAAAAAACATTTGATATACTCTAAGTCAGAGAGCTCCAATTCCGATTAAAAAGGTTAAAACGGTTAAACCTTAAGATTTTGACCCAATTTCTTTCCTCTATATTTTATTAAAAGACAATTTATATTGTTAAGAATAATCATTTATTTTATGTCATAAAATATGCTCTCCAAAAAAGCACTTTCCCTTACCACTCTTCAATCGTTAAGAATTATTAGAAAAAGGGAGAAAGGATGCATATTATCGTGTGAGACCTATGTATGAAATGAACGACCAAAAACAAGAAAAGATAGAAAAACCAGTGGAATTGCTTCGAGCAGAAAAACTCATTGATGATGCTAAAGTGAATGAAGCTCATGAGTTATTAGACAATTTCGAGAGAAAGGAGGGACTTACTCTCCTAAATAAAGTAGTAAGTCATCTTCTCAGAGCTGACCTTTTATTTCAACAAGGTCGATATAGAGAAAGTATTTCACTTGCCGAACAGACATATAAAGAGAGTTTAGGATTAGGCAAAAACATCTTATCCGTTGATTGTTTCATTCATATGGCTTATTCCCTGTGGGTGCTTGCAAAATTTGATAAACTTTTTGATGTAATTATTCAAGGAGAAGAACTGCTAAAAAACCTTACACAAGTTTTATCCTCAACACGTATGAAAAGAGAGGCTTATTTAGCTTTTCTTAAAGGGTTGTTTTATGGATACACAGGTGAGATAGATTTAGCTTTAAACTATACAAAACAGAGTCTAGAGTTAGCAGAAAAAACAGATTTCAAAAGATTAAATGCTCAAATCCTTTTTTTGCTTGCTTTTGTTGAAATGAATAGACGTGATTTGGACCTAGCGTTAGAATATGAAAAAAAAGGATTAGCTATTGCCAAAGAAAGTAAAAACAAGTTTACAATTGCTTGGGGCCTTCAGGAATTAGGGGATACTTATCGCTACAAAGGGGATTGGGAGAGGGCAATTAAGGTAAATAAAGAGTGCATATCACTTTACGAAGAACTTGACGATAGACAATGCTTGTCGGAAGTTTTTAGCAATATGGCGGCGATTTATAGAGACTTTACAGAAGATTATGATCGCGCCTCAGAATACATAAAAACGAGCCTATCAGTATATAATGAGGATGTAAATGATATCCTTGCTGGTCAAAAATTTTACACTGCCATTACAATTGCTCTTAAAAAGGGTGACTATGAAGGGGCAAAAAAATATTTACAAAATTTGAAAGATATGAACAGTCAAACAAAAGATAAAAATGTTAAGATACGATATCGCATAAGTAAAGCATTAGTATTGAAATCGAGCTCCCGACTTCATGACATGGCTAAAGCCGAGAAAATTCTAAGACAGATCGTAACCGAAGAAGTTTTTTTTATTGAATTTATAACGGTAGCTCTGATTAATCTGTGTGATATTTTATTAGCTGAATTTCGATTAACAAACAATTTAGAAGTACTAAATGAGTTAGAACCTCTGATTACGCACTTATTAATTATTGCCGAAAAAAGCCAATCACACAGTCTCCAGGCGGAAACTTATCTTTTCCAAGCTAAGTTAGCGTTATTATCCTTCGATGTGAAGAAATCAAGAAGATTTCTAACGCAAGCTCAACAGATTGCCGAAAGATATAATCTGAATAAATTAGCTTTGGAAATTTCAAGTGAATACAAGAATTTAGTTGACCGTTTAGAATTATGGGAACAATTAAAGGTTTCGGAAGCACCTTTAAATGAGAGGTTTGAATTAGCACAAATAAGTGAACAAATGAAACGAATTCATCGAGCTAGTGTGATGATAAAAACTCAAGTTATTGAAGAGAAAGTGACCATATCAAAAGAGAAGAAAATTTGCTTAGTGTGTAGTAGTGATGTGTTACGATTCTCCTATATTTGAGAATGTGGTGCGATGTATTGTGAGAGTTGTGCGCGAGCCGTATCAAATTTGGAAAATGTATGTTGGGCTTGTGATATTCCAATTGACTATTCAAAGCCTGTAAAGCCATTTAAGATGGAAGAGAAAGAGAGCATAGAAGCTGAAGTAAAACCAAAAAAGATATAAAGAAAATTAAACCTCTGAAAAAAAGCTCTTTCATTACTCCTTGTAAACCTCCTTTCAAGATTTCATTTTCGATACGAGTCTCAATTAAGAATTATAATCCCTGAATAATTTTTTAAAATAAATGAGACATATTAAAGAAGTAGAATATAATTAAAAAGAAAATATTTAATTTAGCTTTTCATACGTCACCATGTAGTACACACGGACTCCGCTTTACTGAAGTGAGACAATCAGAGGGGTGAAATGTTATGTTTATTGTTTTCAT
>SDBS01008244.1_pt1 | contig 10079 bp, 8 predicted proteins | sample 2277091 | NCBI WGS metagenome assembly SDBS01 (sample SAMN10404972, study PRJNA504765) | marine sediment metagenome | isolation source: marine sediment core GS10_PC15, 163 cmbsf | place: Arctic Ocean: Southern Knipovich Ridge | collected 2010 | reverse complement strand
CCGAAAGGAAATTCCCAAAGAAAAGCGCAAGCCCTTTAAATATTTTGACAAGGGAAGCTTAGCAACCATTGGAAAATCTAAAGCAGTCGGCTCGATGGGCAAATTTAAACTCACCGGATTCATCGCCTGGTTTGCTTGGTGCTTTATCCATATTGTATACCTCATTGGATTCCGCAATCGCTTTTCTGTCATGGTCGAATGGTTTTACGTTTTTTGGACAGGACAAAGAGGGGTACGTCTCGTCTACCGCTCTATTGAAAAAGACCTCCCTAAACAAAACGAATAATGCAACGATCGCTAGTACTCTTTTGGGCACTTTTTTTCTTTCTCGGAACCTGTTTTGCGATCCACCCCCATTGGGCCTATTCTATTCCTATCCTTTTTCTCCAGCTCATCTGCAAAAGAAAATTCCAGTGTCTCGTGTTCCTGCTCATGGGCTTTGGCTTTGCTACTTTGCGCTCCGATTCAAATCCTCCAACTAGCGGCGATGAACGGGGCATTTTCACTCTTGAATCGATCTCGCCCACCCAATCCCCCTTTGTCCGCTCCTTGGCTCTCAAGGGACATTTGCAAACAGATACTCACAACATCCCCTGCGTCCTCTTTCAAAAAAAAGTACCGAGCGGTACCAAATGGATCCTCGAAGGGAAATTGCAAGAGGGCATTTTCAAACCCAAAAAACACACCCCTTGGATTGAACTCAACTCCCCGTTTTCCCTTGTTCGCTGGCGCTTTGACCAAAAAGAAGCAGTCCGAAACTACTTTCACAAAAAGACAAAAGACAAACGAGTGGGACATTTTTTTGCCTCGATGGCAACAGGCGATATCGATGATCGCCTACTCGCAATGGAGTTTCGGAAGTTGGGCCTTGGTCACATCCTCGCCATTTCAGGATTTCACTTCGCCCTCATCGCCGGGATGCTCGGGTGGTGCTTCCGCCTCTTTTTGCCTCCCAAAGTTGCCTATGCCACCCTGCTCTTTTTCTTGACCTTCTACTTCATCTATCTCGGATTTTCCCCCTCGATCTTACGCGCCTATGTCATGATCGCACTCTTTATTTTGGGACGCTTCCTCCGCCGCCAAATCGACGTCCTCAACCTCCTCGGAGCAGCTCTACTCATCGCACTTATACTCGATCCCCTCACCCTCACTCAAGTGGGATTTCAGCTCAGCTTCCTCGCCACACTTGGGATCTTGCTCTTTTTTGCCCCTTGCAATCGACTCTTGCAATACCTTCTTCCCAAACGCTCCTTTTCTGAAGTAAAAGCCCTACCCTGCATCGATCAACACGGCTACCTGCTTTCCTCAACCATCCGTCAAGGGCTCGCACTCAGCTTGGCGATTCACCTCACCACCTTGCCCGCCGTCCTCTACACGTTTCACAGTTTCCCCTTGCTCAGCCTTCCCTACAACTTACTTTTTCCACCCTTCTTGAGCATCTCCCTTGCGCTGATCCCGCTTGGCGTCCTCTTTCCTCCACTTGATGCGCTCAATGTCCTCTACACCAGTTTTCTTTTAAAACTGATCGCCAATCCTCCAGAGATGCTGAATTTTAAAATTTTTTCTAACCACTTTCCATTCCCGTTACTCATCGCACTCATCACACTGACAGGGATTTTGGGATTGATTATTAAACAAAAAGAAGACACAATTAGTGTCTTCTTATGGCGGTCGTAGCTCAGTTGGTTAGAGCGTCGGATTGTGATTCCGAAGGTCGCGGGTTCGAGACCCGTCGGTCGCCCATTTACAAATTTGAGTTATAATTCCAATGCTGTCTGAGCAGCTCTTTAGCTTCTGCGGACAGCTCTTTTTGCTCTTTTTTGGATTGCTGGCCTTTCAAATACCCTACCGTCAATTCAAAAAAATCTTGATCTCGATAGAGCTGTATGCACTTATCTCTTTCATTCTTATATTTCTCTTCTTGTTCATCAATGGGTTGAAAAACAATGAAATGGGGAATCTCGAGATCTTCGATGGTAAGATCATAAGCCCCTTTTCCTGAACCAATGGGGGAATCTGTCCCTCTACGCAAAGGGAACCATGCCATTTTTTTGGATTCTTGTTGAAATAACTTTGCGTTTTTCTCCCCAAACCCAAATAGTAACCCCATCAAATAATGATTTTTTTGAACCTTTCTCCAAAACGACTGAGAATGATCACCAACCCAATATACAGCCTTATCCGGTTCAAAAGATTGTCCTGTGACCTTGGAAAAGTCTTCGTAATATTTATCCAAGATCATCAGTACAGCTCGAATATTAATAAAAATTCCCCCTTTCCAATTAGCATCTTCAACAAAACGAAACTGTTCTCCTAGATATTCATTCTCTACTTTTTTCCAATCCCTCCACAATTTCTTTCCGTCTTCTTTAGTCGGTTTGAATTTTTCGAATGAGATATGCTTTTTAAATAGATCGGTTTGTGCATTGTAAAGTTCCTGTTTTTCTTTCTCATCGATAATCGGAATAATCGCAAATTCAGTGATGGGTTTAGATCCTACGAGAGTATAAATCCCTGCATTTTCAATCATTACGTGCTTTAGAAAGGCTTCCACTCTTGCTCGATCAACTTCAAATTCATTTGCTTGAGCTGAGGTTAAAAAAATTGACAAAATTGCGATAAAAAGGAAGAATGTTTTTTTTATCAATACATTTCTTACTTGGAGGTATGAAAATGAAAGCATGGCTCAGTCTCTTATTTTTTGTTGCATCAATTGCATATTTTAACCCAACACACGCGAATTTTCAATCAGATAGTCAACCGACTGGTAAACACTACGTCCCTTTTGAGAAGTTGCATTTTGGAGAAAATGGAATTTTTCTTAAAACAGATAGTGATTCCTGGTTGGCAATCGAACAACTCCAACACGACTCGGAAGGATATTTTTTAGCTGGGTTCTGGGATTCAATATTCAAAAGAAACCACTATATTGCTACGTGTAATAGTTGTGGCCATGAATACCACAATGAAGGCCCTCAACCATGTAGATACTGTGACAAGTCTTATGGCTTTGATATTGTCACTGAAGATGATTACTGGGATCGACACGGTTAATTTGTTCTCTTTTTTAGGGTGGTTTTAACTGCCACCCTTTTTAAAACTTGGGTTTTTTATATTCCCCAAAAAAAAAAATTTCCCTATCATCAATTTCAACAATTTCTTCCTTGAGGTCCTCATGAAAAAAGCTACCGCGACTTTGGCAATTCTTTGTTCGTTTGCCCTGGGAGCTCAAGAATGCTGCCAACTCGTCTACCCCTCTTGTCGCTTTGATACCTGCTGCGGATGGAATGTCTATTTGACCGGCGAAGGTCTCTGGTGGGTCGCAAAAGAAAGCGGGCTCGTCTATGCGCAAAGTGGCGTGCCCGGCCCAGGCCCACAAACTGCCGATGTCCCTCCAGAATCGTTTAACTTTCGCGGAGACATCCAGCGGATCTCCCCCGATTTTGACTGGGGATTTCGGATCGGTCTCGGATACAATTTTTGCTACGATCAGTGGGATGCAAAAGCCTCGTGGACTTATTACAAAACTGATGAAAGCAATTCGGTAGTGGGCCCTGCACTCAATCTTTGGGGCCACACAGATGTCGACAATTCAAGTGTCTCTTCATTGATTAATGCGAACTGGAACTTTGACTATAACACGTTTGATCTCGAGCTCGGACGTGCATTTGGTGCAGGCCGTTGCTTTTGCTTGCGCCCCTACTTTGGCATCCGCGCCGCGTGGATCGACCAAGACCTCAAAGTGTTCAATGCCGTTTTGCTCGACCAGCCTTCACCTGGAGATGTCCTCTCCACCGATCTCAAGGCACTTTCAAACTTCACAGGAGCAGGATTTCGCTTTGGGCTAGATGGCCGCTTTGACTTTTGCTGGGATCTCAGTCTCTATGGCCTTGCGAGTTACTCGCTTCTCTATGGAAGATTCGATACCGATTTCAAAGAGACCTCGTCGGGACAAAACAATGCAGGTGATGTCGTCACTGACCTGGTAATTGCCGATTCGGTCGACCGGTTCCATATGGGCCTGTCGAGTCTACAACTCAGTTTGGGATTACAATGGAATCGCTCTTACTGTTGTGACCGCTATCGCTTTGGCCTCCATATCGGTTGGGAGCAAAATCTCTGGTTCCAACTCAATCAGATGAACCACTTCCAAGCGGGATTGGGAGAGGGTCATCTCAACCAAGAAAACGGCAACCTTTCGATGCAGGGAATCAGTTTTGGAGCACGCTTTGACTTCTAAGAACTCAAATTATCATCCATTTTCCCCCTATGCTAACAGCTCGCTAACGCCTAGTGAAAAAGGGGTAATAAATTGACTTCTAAACTCTGGTTACTCGCAATCTGTCCCGCTCTGCTTGCTGCCGAAGAACCTCCGATGTGTGAATCTTACACGCCCGGTCAACTCTGTCTCTGCGATGGTTGGGGGATTTCTCTCATTGGGGATGGCCTTTATTGGACAGCGCGCGAGCACCATCTGATCATCACCACCGCCAACGCGGGATTCGACCCGACTGATCAGGTCCCCCCAAATCTAGGCAGGTGGAATTTTCAAGGGGATATGCTCCGGATAGAACCCTCTTGGGATTATGGATGGCGCGCAGGACTCGGCTTCACCTCTCCATGCGATTATTGGGATCTATTTTCGTACTGGACTTCTTTTCGCACAGATGCAAGCGAAGAAATTGACATCATCGAGCTTCCAGGACTAAACCTCTGGGGATACCCCGATACAAGCAATGCATCTCTTCTTTTTGCAGCAAGTGCCAACTGGGATCTGAAATACGATGTTTTCGATGCCGAATTTGGCCGGGCGTTTTGGATTGGACGGTGTCTGGTCTTTCGCCCCCACTTTGGCGTGCGCGCCGCTTGGATCGATCAGACCCTGGATTTCAATTTCGATTATCAACCCCAAAATGGGATCCCTTTTGGAGCACTCAAACATTTCATCTGTGACTTCACCGGCGCCGGTCTGCGCAGCGGATTTGACCTCAACTTCACCAACGGCACAGGCTTTAGCCTTTACGGCAAAACCTCTCTCTCGCTTCTCTATGGATCCTTTCAATCGGACTTTTCGGAAACGGAAACAGGGGACTTTCTCATTGCCGATGCAAAAGACCGCTTCCAAATGGGAGTCATCGGTTTTCAGGGGATGCTTGGGGTCAACTGGAACCGCTGCTTTTGCTGCGACCGCTTCCGTCTGGGGCTTCACGTCCAGTGGGAATTTAATCTCTGGAATGACGTCAACAAGTTCAACCACTACTCCACCCCATTTTCCAATGGTATCTTCCGCCAAGAAAACACGAGTCTTGCCCTCATGGGCCTCACCTTTGGTGGCGGCGTCGATTTCTAGAAGATAGAAATCTAAAAATGTGGTATCAAAAGGTCATATGCCCAAGCTCATTGCACTTATCCTTGGCCTTGTTCAAGGATTGACTGAATTTTTTCCGATTAGCTCTTCAGCTCATTTGAAGCTGGTAAAAATGCTCATGCACGCAACCGAAATCCCCGTCATGTTCGACTTAGTATGCCACTTGGGATCTTTGGGTGCGCTCATCTGGTTTTTTCGCACAGATATCAAGCAGCTTGTCGTTTTCGATCGGAAACGGCTCTCCTACTTTTTCATCGCGCTTTTGCCTCTGATCCCTTGCTATTTTCTCTTGAATCCCGTGCGCAAATTTGCCTCACAACCTGAATTCCTCGGTCTTTTTTTGATGTTGACCGGAGGAATTCTCATTCTTGGAGGACGGGTCCGGATCAAGCACAAGCGCAAGCGCAGTTTGCTGCGCGATGTCCTTTTGATTGGGACGATGCAATCAGCAGCGCTCATTCCTGGGATCTCCCGCAGTGCTTCGACCATTTCGTGTGCACAGATCTTGGGATGGAAAAGTAAAGACGCTGTCCGCTTTTCATTTTTGCTCGCCATTCCAACGATTATCGGCGGCAATTTCATCGAAGCACGGCATCTGTGGAAAAAAGGGCAAATCACCCAGTTTCTCAATCTCGAATGTCTGATCGGTTTTGCTGCAGCATTTTTTGTGGGATTGCTCGTGATTCGCTTTGCAATCAATTGGCTTGAAAAGGGAAAATTGAAGCTGTTTGCATGGTATTGTTTGCTCATCGGCTTTGGCGCTAACGTTTACATGTTTTTAAAATGAAAAAGAAAAAAACGAAAAAATCCTTTCTAGAATTGCATCCAGAGGCAAAGGGGCTGTTTTTGCTCGGCCTTTCGATTGTGATGCTTCTGTCTCTTTTTAGTTTCCATCCAACCGCCCCTAGAGAAAATTGGCTCGGACTTGTGGGATATGGCATTGCCTATGGATTGACCTACTCTCTTGGCATCGGCAGTTTTATCCTCATGTTTTACATGGGATACTTGGGCATCAAATATTTGAGTCGTGGCGCTCCTTCGCAACTCAGGGTTAAAAATTTCTACTTTGGAGCTTTTTTGGTCTCTTGTTGCATCCTTTTTAATCTTATTGCTGAGCTCAAAGCCCCTTTTCCCGATATTCTGACTAAAAAAGCCCTCGTCGAAACGATCATTCTGGAACTCCCCTATCCGCAAATGCACATGCGGCAAAATTTGGGGGGAATTCCCCTCTATTATATCTATCGCGATCTGCCCACACTCAACCTAAAACATCTGCTGAGCGATGTGGGAATTGGCATCACTTTTTCGATCATTGCTATGGTCTCTGCCCTCTTGTTTACCGAAACGTCGGCGATGACTCTTTGGCAGCGTTTCAAACGAGGAATCGTTTGGCTCTACCACAATCTCAAACCCAAAAAAGTGCAAATACCTGAACAGATTGTGTCCACTCTGGAAGAACCCCTTCCCAAACCGATCTTCCCACCAGAACCAACTGAGGAAAAACGCGTTGTGCGGCCAGCTGTGAAGCGGGCGCGGGCGATCCGAGCGCAACGAGTGGTCAATGGAGACTTCGCCCACTATAAAATCCCTCCTGCGACGCTATTGCGCAATGCACGCAAAGTCGATCAGTCGAGTTTGAAAAAAGATCTCCGCCGCCAAGCCGAGCTTTTGGAAGAGACGCTGATGAGTTTTGGGATCGAAGCCAAGGTAGGAGAAATCCACTGCGGACCGACAATCACCTCTTTTGAAGTCCATCCGTCAATTGGCGTGAAAGTGCAAAAAATCAAGGCCCTCGAAAAAGACATCGCCCTCAATCTGCAAGCCAAATCGATTCGGATCATCGCACCCATACCCGGCAAGGCTGCCGTCGGCATCGAAATCCCCTCTCCGATCCCTCAAGAAGTCAGCTTCAAAGAGCTTTTGATCGCATATCAGCAGAGACGGACCAAAGCCGAGATCCCCATTCTTTTGGGAAAAACAGTCAGTGGCGAGCTCGTGGTGAGCGATCTTGCAAAAATGCCCCACTGCATCATTGCAGGAGCCACGGGATCTGGAAAATCGGTCTGCATCAACACGATTGTCATGTCGATTGTGATGAATGCAAAACCCGATGAAATCAAATTGCTCATGGTCGATCCAAAAAAAGTGGAGCTAACCGGCTACACCGATCTTCCCCACATGATTGCTCCTGTCATCACCGAGGCACACGGCGCATACGCTGCATTGAGTTGGCTCGTCAAAGAGATGCAGCTGCGCTATGAAATCCTCAAGCAATTGGGACTGCGCAATATCGCCGCTTTCAACATGCGTAAACCCAACCGAAAGATGGAAGACTCGCTCGACATCCCCATCCCAGAAAACATGCCCAAACTCGTGGCGATCATCGATGAATTTGCCGACTTGATGATGGCATCGAGCTCTGATCTCGAAACACCCATTGCACGCATTGCCCAAATGGCCCGCGCAGTTGGGATCCACCTCATTTTGGCAACGCAGCGCCCCTCGCGCGAGGTGATCACTGGACTCATCAAAGCGAACTTTCCCACACGGATCGCCTTTAAAGTTGCGTCGCGCATCAATTCACAGATCATCCTCGATGAGACCGGTGCCGAGAGCTTGCTCGGCAATGGCGATATGCTCTTTTTGCCTCCCGGATCCTCACACCTCACGCGCGCTCAAGGAACGTACATTAGCGACGATGAAATCCGAAGCATTATCAGTTTCATTTGCAACCAAGCCCCTCCGCAGTACTTAATTCCCTCTTTTGATACGATGCCAAAAGAAGACTTGAACCTCTTAGCGGGTGTCGTGGATGAGAGCAAAGATAGCCTCTATGATGAAGCCCTCTCCATTGTCGTTGGAACTGGAACGGCGTCGACTACATTTTTGCAGCGCAAGCTCAAAATTGGCTATGCGAGAGCAGCGTCTCTTATGGATGAACTCGAAGTCAATGGCGTGATTGGACCACAAGAAGGGGCAAGACCCCGCAGAGTGTTGCTCCACTCGCAAAAAAGCGAAGGATAATCGCCTGTGCAAAAAATCCTCTTGGCAGATTCTGATAAAGAGCTCATCGACAAGGTGAAAAATGCACCTGGTAATGAACACTACGTCTTTGAGCAGGCGCGCACCGGAGAGGAAGTTCTCGAAAAACTCGCAGATTTTGAGCCCAAACTCGTCTACATCGACTTGCTTCTTCCCGAAATGCACGGAATTGAGCTCCTCAAACGGATCCGCGCAAACCCCAAATCAGAAGGCCTCGGCGTCATCCTCTCCTCGACGAATTCGATGATCCAAAATTTCCACGCCGCAATCAAAGAAGGAGTTGACTACTTCCTCACAAAACCCTTTGAGATCCCCTTTCTCTATATTCTCTTCGATCGTTTTTTTGAAGGGACACTCCTCCCCGAAGATTTTGGACCAGAAGAAGCGCCCCACATCGAAGAACACGAAACCTATACCCCCAGAAATCACGATATACATTCCTATCTCAAATTCTGGGGAACAAGGGGATCCAACGCTGTCTCAGGATCTGAATATATCCGCTTTGGAGGCAATACCGTCTGTCTCGAAGTGCGCCACGGGGAAGACATGGTCATCATCGATGCGGGAACAGGGATCCGACCTCTTGGAAAAACCATCGACACAAGCGTCTATAAAACGATCCACATTTTCTTGAGCCATACCCATTGGGACCATGTGACTGGATTCCCCTTCTTCGATCCCGTCTACGATCCCGACGTGCAAATTATCATCTGGTCACCGGTCGGTTTTGAAAAATCGACCCGCGAGCTCTTCACCGAAATGCTCGCCTATTCCTACTTTCCGGTGCGCCTCGAAGATATCCGCGCCAAAATATCGTTCAACGATCTGCGAGACGGCCATCCCGTCTCCATCGGCGATATCACCATCAACACTCACTATGCCTTCCATCCGGGTGCTACCCTCTGCTTCAAGATCCAAGTTGGAGGCAAGTCCCTCGGCTATGCGACAGATAACGAAATGCTCCTCGGCTATCATGGCAATCCCAATGCGATCGGCAAAGACCATTCCCTGATCAAAACCCACCAAAGCATCATTGATTTTTTTAAAAACTGCGACATCCTCGTTCACGAAGCCCAATACACTCCTCTCGAATATCAACGCCGCGTCGGCTGGGGCCACTCGTCGATCTCCAATGCGGCCGTTCTCTGCAAATATGCCGAGATCAAAGAGTGGATCGTCACCCACCACGACCCCAAGCACACGGATGAAGATCTCCTCGACAAGCTCCAGCTCCACAAAGACATCCTCAAAGAGTGCAATCTCCACTGCCAAGTGCAAATGGCATTCGACGACATGAAAATTCTTATTTAATAAATAAAAATTTAGAGAATAAAAAGGCACTAGAAATATTTCAAGATGCAAAAAAAAATCGTTTCGGCTAAAATAGTTAGAAAAAAAATTAAAAATTAACCACAAAGGAAGTAAATATGTCAGCTATCTTCGATACCACAACTCAAACGCAAGTGACCTGTGACCAGCCGTTCACAGACTTGATGAATCGATTACCAAAATTCACAACGAAGCAACTCGAATTAGAAAACACGCCCGCTCACCTTCTATATGAGAAGATCAAAAATTTTATGTCCCAAGGACTTGCCGCTATTGCAGGAACGGACAAAGATCAGAATTCTTTTATTGCCATGCGCATTGAAATTACAAACATGTACGC
>SDBS01008243.1_pt1 | contig 10081 bp, 10 predicted proteins | sample 2277091 | NCBI WGS metagenome assembly SDBS01 (sample SAMN10404972, study PRJNA504765) | marine sediment metagenome | isolation source: marine sediment core GS10_PC15, 163 cmbsf | place: Arctic Ocean: Southern Knipovich Ridge | collected 2010 | reverse complement strand
GTACTTAACTTACCGATTTGACCCCTCTATAAAACCGTTTTTTCTTGTCAATGAGCATAAACTCCTGATCTACCCAGTTTTATCTATAAACTAAAAATCAAAACATTTCTTTCTGCTTGCCCTCTTCCTTATGCCTCTCAGCCTTTCTAAACGTAGCATCTGTTCCTCTGGCTCTTACAGGATAATCTATTCTCTTTCCCTCTAGTAATTCCTGAATAGTCAATATCTGTATTTTGGGGTAATTATGGCCCAGTGGTGATTTATAGTATCCTGATGATACAGCTTCCGTTTTCATGGGTTTTGTCGGCTCTCTGAGAGTGATAAACACTCCTATTTGAGCTTCTTCCCTCTTTACTACACCCCTAAGGTCTCTTATATCACTTACGTTTGTATTGCCACTTTTGACTTGGATAATAACCTCTTTTGTCTCTTTCTTTTTGGGGTCATCATGAAAATAGATATAGCCGTCTATCCCTTCGTCTGCTCCTTTCTTCTGCTCAGATTTGGCAGGTCTTGCTCCTACAAGTCCAAGAGCCCACCATTGAAATTGATACCGGTCTTGTTCTGCTAGAGCCTCTGCTCCCCTTAAGTCCACTGGCTCACCAATTACTTTATAGTCTACCTCGTTACCAAAAGTATCTTCTAATCTGTGCTTCATTAGAGAGATAGCAAGATGAGTTATATCAACACCGATCCAGTCCCTTCTCAACTTCTCAGCTACATTTATGGTTGTTCCGCAACCACAAAAGGGGTCTAAAACTATATCCCCTTCATTACTACTTGTTTTTATTATTCTCTCCAAGAGAGCTTCTGGCTTTTGAGTGGGATAACCTAGCCGTTCTTTTGCATTTCCTTGAAGTCTTGGAATTATCCACCAGTCTTCGGGTATTTTACCTCCGGCCTTTAATCTCTCCCTGTGCTTCGTTTCTGGGTCTTTATCGAGATATAAGCCCGTATCCCCCGCTCCTCTAGTTCTTGCTATAGTTTCTTTAGAGTAAGGTATTGATATATCTCTAAAGTTAAACGTCCAGGTGTCTTCAAACGCCTTTATCTGAGCAGATGATTGAGTGCCGTTTCTCTCTTTGAACAAGACATTGTAGTCCTGGTTACTCTTGAAGGGAGGGTCAAGATAAATCAGGTCTATGCTCTCGTCTTTGATATACCTTCGTAGAATATCTAGGTTATCACCGTAGTAGAGATAATTCATTTTTTATTGCACCTTAATTTTTTATAATTAACAGACTCTACCGGTCTCTGGTCTAGTCATTACTTATTCTTTTTCATGAGTCTCATCGAGAGAGATTAACCGCTGTGGTAGTCTTACCTGTTCCACCTTTGAAGTTTAAAATGGCTATTTTCTCACGCTTGGATCACTTGGTCTATTAGAGATTTAGAACTGCATGCGTTTATATCATAAAGTGCCAACAACGATAAGATACTCTGGAGTATTAAAATTCGCAAAGAGTCTCACATATGCTAGAACAACTCTTTTATGAATTATATGCAATCTTAAAACATGAAGACCTTCCCCCGCAGTACGCTGTTTGCTAAAAGGGAGACAACCAACCCAACGTCCTATATCATCCTTTGATTTACCCAGGATTGCAGGTAAAACATAGGTTTTTTGCATCTTAGCCAACCCAAATTCTGATATAGCAAATCCGTAGGCAATTTTAGCGAGAAGTCTAGGAAAAGCATGGGTGAAGCTATTTTCGATAATTAAACTTTGAGCATCGTGCTTTTTGGTAATTTCCTTAATTTGTGGCTTTCCAACTGAACTCATGCTAGCAGCAATTAGCTCAATACCTCTCTCATATGATCGTGGCTCAAGAAATGCTGGTAATTTGAACTCTGGCAACGTTACTGTCGTCAAATGCTCGTTTATTGGGACATTTATGTCTTTTCTCTGTCCATTCTTTTCAATTGATAAACGAAACTTCTCTGGCCTATTCTTTTTATGATATGTCGGAAGGTCTAACTTAGCTCGTGTCGGTAAGAAAGCACTTTGAAGAATTTCTCTCTCAAAAGCGGAAGTAATACCCGCACATTTCTGGCAACTCGCTTTAAGTAGCATTAAATTTCCTGCTAAACCACGAGGTATTATGTGCTCTTTTTGCAGAGACTCACATTTTTTTCCGCAATAGATGCACTGCCCTATAAAAACCGAAGTAAAATCTCTGTTTTCCATCTTAACCTCCGTATAAAAACCGTTCCCTTTTTATACACTAACAGCTTCTTTTAACTCTCTATACCTACTATTGTGGAGGATATATCTTACTGTCCCCGCATACCACTTGCCCCCTCTTTTAGTAGGGACCACCTTCTCATTTAATCGGTTAGCGATCTGTCTTAAGGAGAGCTTATTTTTACCTCGTCCCCCTTTCATCTCCGCCCCAATAGTCCGAAACTCCCCTATCTTGGTCTCGTCCAGTAATGTCTTCTTCATGCTTAAGCCCTCCTTAAAAGGGTTTGAAATCCATCCCGAATAACCTTGGCCATCGCTTTACGCCGTGCCACAAGGAACTCTCCGTAATTCATCCTCTCCCAACCTTCAGGAACAGCATGCCAGTTGCACATTGTTTTTATTTCGTCTTTTGAAAAGCGTGCAGCGTATCGAGGGAAATACTCGGCGGGTGATAAATCCGAAATGCCGATGTTGTCTGACCATTCCACCAGTGCATAGTTTGCGATCTGGTTTGTATCTCGAATATCGGTGATCCCTAACTTTTTCAAGTAGTTCTTAGGAAATAGATGATGCCGTTCAATGGCAGATTTCGTCGCTTTGATGGCGGGGTCTAACAATTCAATGACTTTCATCTTAGAGAAAAGGACTTGGGCATCCAGCAAGTTAAGTGCAGCATAGTGCGCGAAAAGCGACGGAGCCCGCGATGAAGAAGTCGCAAGTGCATTTGGGAGAGTGATGTTCCAAAAATCTTCTGTAAGGGTATCGGTGATTATTTGGTCCAGAGTTATGATAAAGTCCTTCTCATCATTTACGGAACGCAAACGTGCCAGATCGCCCCCCATCACTGTCTCAGGGGAACCGCTATAGCGGCGGGTAAGAGAAGTCATAAAAAACCAGCGCGCAATCACGTTGCGAAGCTCATAAGGATCAAGGTGGAAATCCTGTTCTCCTATCAGAAACATCACATAGCTATAGAGCACGGCCGCCTGTGAGCTAATCATCAAAGTACTGCGGAAACCAGCACGGACAAGCGTTTTCAAGAACTCGTGCCAATTCTGCAAGTCCAGTACCTCAGCTTGAGCTCTTTTAAGAACATCGAATTGTTTGGCCCGAAGTTCCTCAGAAAATTGTTCAGTCTCAAGATCTTTACCCCTCAGAATGGAGTAGACATACCGAAGCCTTGCGCGTCTGAACCCAAGCCCTACTGCAACTCGAAGGAGCTGGTCAGGATCAGGTTGGATAAGAGGGTTATACGGAGAAGCTTCACCAAGAGAAGGTTTGCGTGAAGACTGGCAGAAGTGCTCAAGCTGTCTTCGTCCCTCGTCCCAGAATACAGACATCAGAGTGAGAATAAAATCGGCCTGTTTGAGGGGGGTGCCTTGGTTGTTGATGCGAACGAAAACCACCGCCGCTTGCTCTTCCTCAACCTTCGGTGATAATTCCAGCGCAGTGAAGGGATAACTATGGAGGTTATAAAGCTGTTCGATTGATTCCCTGAGGGAATCTTCCTCTTCCTCACCTACCTCTCGATGTTCACGCAACCGGCTGATGAAGTTTTTGATGAAACGATTATGAGAAACCTCACCCGACCAAAGGTCTGAGATATCTGCAATGAATTCTGGATCTCTGCGGATAGCCGCATTGGCCACGTCGAATTTTGAATCCTTCGGCCGAAAGGCAATATGAATATGTTGAGGGGTATAATCACTACGCAGTACCGGCCGTCTTTTGAGAACGGCATAGAGTGAAGTGAGGCGCTGTTGGCCATCTACGATCAATAAACGCGCCACTTTTTGCTTCGAATCCATGCCTATTTGTCTATGGGTATCGCCGAGGTCATTTTCCCAGAAGACTAAGTATCCTACAGGGAATCCTTTGTACATTGAGTCAAATAGATCTCTAACTTTCGCTGGTTTCCACACAAATGGACGCTGAATCTCGGGAAGACCAATCTCACCCATATCGATGTCTTCGATTAACTTGGCAAGGGAATATCCTACCTCTTTGAACAAGGTAGCTTTCATTGTAGCCTCCTTCCTAACCTGTGCTTTTTACTTTAGTGGATCCCCTCGAATTCTCAAAATATTCCATATCCTGCGTGTGAGACTTCCTCATATCTGCAGGTCTCACTTGGGGCATGCTCCCCCTCTCCTCTAGCTTCGTCTTAGATTAGCACCATCAAGAGCAAAGAGGTACTGAATAGAAGAGTAAACGTCGTCACTGCCTTTTTTTTCTTCGTTGAGAAGACCAAAGCCTCTTATTTTGGCTAATCTAGTGTCTAATATTATTCCTGTTTTCTTAACTGCAGAAAGATACCGTATATCAACTCAAAGATAGTCTATTGTATTATTATGAATAAAAACATTAAATCCTATTATTGATTTCACTTCGGTACTGCTAGTCTGATGGGAAAATAAGGTGTTATACTTTAACCTGGAAGGAATTAAGGTCTTACGTTGATTGCCCATAAGCTACTCCATTGTAGCATACTACCAATCTAAGAAAACCTTTCTAACATTGTATATGTATAGCATAAATAAGGAATTTGTCAAACTTGGAGGGAAACATAAAGGTAGTATTTATCTCAATCTGCTTACACCTATTCTTCTTTTGCACTACTTTGAATAACCTTGGCCATCCGATAGGCATCCTTTCCCAATGAGAGTCTATCCCGTGCAAGAGCGATAGTAGCTAGGCCTGCCAGAGCAAAAACAGCACCTAGGTTCCTAGAAAAAATGGATAGCATTCTAACCTGGAAGATAGCTGGGTCCCCAGGAGGGACTGAGAAAACGTATTCTGCAATGCTCAGCCTATCTACATATAAGTATATCCCTATTCCAGTTGGTATGAGTATTACTGCTATGACAATAATGAGCCAAAGCAGTATCTTCTCAGTCTTGTGCCACTTAAGCCGCTTACTCACTATTGTGTCTATTGTATTCTTAGTCATCTATTGTCTCCTTGACAGACTAGTAGTTCCAGATATGTACAATGCACAGTCCCAGTCTATTTTAGCCTAAAGGCAGGCGGTGTCAAAAAGGGGCCTCACACGACTCGGCTGTTGTGAATTGACTAGCACCTCCCTTTTGCTAAACTAACCCTTGAAGTAGAGGCTCAAACCAGATTAACAAGTGCTGAGATTTGGTCTAGTTTTTATTAACATTACTCAGAAGATGCGATGAGGAAGTTCTTAAATAGACGGTAGACTAGATAAAAAAACTCTCGTACTCTGTGGAGGACAGTAAAATGAGTGTATTCCCGAACGAAAAGGAACTTAAGCCGTTTCTAGAAGAAAAAATCAAAGGCATGCCTTATTGTAAAGATGTTTGGGTAGGCACAAATTTTGAACAAAGATTTTATTCTCAGGGAAGGAAACTGTTTACTAAAGATCCATCCGAGTCTATTTATCCCCTCCCGCAACCCGAGATTGACCTTATTGTGAGAGACACAAGTAACAAACTGTTCGGAGTAGAGGTGAAATACTTAAAATTTAACGCTAAAGCTGTATTTCCTCCTAGACCAGATAAGTCTTATTATGTAGGCATAGGACAAACATTGGCACTGTTGATGTTTGGATTTGACTGTGTTTCTTTGTGGCACTGTTTTGATTCCGAAGATGGAAAAGGTGACTTAGGCAGTATACTAAGATATGCAACGGCTACCCACAAATTAGTGACTGCTTTGAAACTGCCTATAGATTATTATGCCCTTAGAATAAGGAGGAAGAGAGATATCAAGGAAGTGGTATATTTACCTCTGTCTCGGGATTGGGACGAGTTGCCACCCGGATTACCTCCACTACAAGGGAAAGCGAATCCTTTGCGGTCAATAGCAGAAGTCAAGAGAATGAACGAGTTTTTACGTTTGTTACTAATTATTAATGCACACGAGCAAAAGCACCGACTTTCTTGCATTCCTTCAGCTGTCGAGATTGTTCTTAAATTACTTGAGAAAGTTGATACTAACTATTATGACCTCCAAAATAATTGGGGAAAGAAAAGTAATGGTAGTCTCGGTGACTTCAATGGAAAGGCTATAAAAGGCATAACTTTTGAACGCATATTTGCTGTTCCTAGAAATTCGAGTTTTTCTATGGAAGAGTTTTTTCAAGTAATTGACGATGAATTAACTTCGGGTAGATATGTTATAATTTCGCTGCCTAAACAAAAAAAATGGCATACGTATATTATTTATGCAAAGGCAAATGAAGATTACCTTGTTTTTTCAAAAAGTGGTAAAAGGACGGTTTTTCTTAATGGTCTGAAGAGTCGTGTGTACAAGATGCAGAAAACCGACATTCTGATTTACAAACCTTAATGTTATAGACAACACCGTGACGAACTGTGCTCACTCACTCTTGTAGCACAAAAATTTCTCCTACGCTCAAATCATTGACCCAAACACTCATCAGCCAATAGGTTGGATAACCTGAATCTCCGCCACACCCCTCAAACCAGATCGACAAGTGCTGAGATTTGGGTTAAGGTTGAATAAGTCACAGGTAGGTTCTCGTCAAGTGTAGTAAATCTCAATCCCAAAAGCACACTATTCAAAAAGCTTGCATGATCTCTATGCATAGGAGGTAATATTGTGAGTATATCACAAATCTGCATCGCCGTATCTCTTGTAGTGTTGGCCGTTATCGCCTTGCTTGTATTTTTCGTAGGCAAGAAAAGGAAAGGTAGAAAACTCACTCCAATAGCTGGTCTTGCTTTCGGATTTGTCTTAGCAGGAATTCTTTTTAGCGATGATAGATTGATTGGTTATGGCCTAATCGGAGTTGGAGTAGTTCTTGCAATTATTGATATAATCAAGAAATTAAAGAGTAAGTAAAGGCTCCAGACCTCCAAACTTACCCTATCTGAGTGGATCCTATTGATCTATCTGCACTGCAACCTTCAAATCCCAGATTAACAAGTGCTGAGATTTGGCCTGGCCTTAAACTAGTTCTCAAGCCAGTATTCCGTTGACCATAAGTTAATAAATGGTACAATTAATAGGAGTAGGTCAATGATGAGGACTATGGGGTAAGTGACGGAGATAAGAAGCTAAATAAAGAATTCTATGAAGGTTAATTGAATATGTTTAAACCTTGGAGTCAATTAAATCCAAAAGCAAAGAAAGAACTAAAACCGGATTTCGGTTTTAGAAATTGGAACTCCTTAAATAAAGACGAAAAATACAAGATTTGGAAGTATTTAGAATTTTATTTTTTTGATAGGCAGAAAAGGACTAGGTACGTTCGAGGGGGAGACAAAGAGGCTTATTATGAGTTTTATGAGAAAGAAAATTCAGACGAGAAAGAACGAAGGCAACAAAGAATTTCTATTTCAATTAAGGCTCTTAATCGTATTTATAAAGCAAAAAGTTATGCCAGAAATTTCTTGGAAAATGGAACATTAAATTCGGCTTGCTGTGACTTTTACGAAATTTTTGTGACGCAAAATGAATATGTTGTAATGGAATTGTTCTCTTTATACAGCGAAGTTTTAATTATGGAAAGAGCAGATGAAACTATAAACAGAAAAGAAAATGAGAAAGAGCAAGAATATCAAAAGAGATTGCAAAATTGGAAATGGAAAGATTTTGATAAGTTTTGTGCAGATTTAAATGAAGTCTTTGCTGATTTTGGCATAAATCTTTATTTGACACGCCAAGGATTCATGCCACGCCAAGAGGAAAAAATCGTTAAGGAGATTTACGAACCTGTATTGAGCTATCTGTCTCATCCAAGATGGAAAGAAGTTAGTGGACTTTTTTCAGATAGTTTTAAGGAATATAGAAAGAATACGCCGCAAGGATATAGTAATTGCGTCACCAATACTGTTTCTGGTATCCAAGCTTTCTTGCAGATTGTAGTTAATGAGAAGACTGGCAAAGGAGAAATCTCGAAGTTAATTCCTGAAGCTCAAAAGAAAAACCTAATTCCTAGTGACTTTTTTACGCAGAAAATCTTTGCAAACATAGAATCAATTCTTGCTCGACAAAGACAAGAAACAGGAATCGCGCATCCAAAAAAAGAATATGCATCGGAGAAAAACGCCCGGATTATATTAAATTTAGCAATGATATTTTTTCAACACTGTATCTAAAAATAATTATGCTTTACGAAATTCTTGATTCACTGAAAGAAGCTGCCCTGCCCCCATTAATAACACCACTTATTAACTTATGGTCAACGGAATAATAGCCTCGAGAATAGGTGGTCGGTAGTTCAAGGCTCTATGCGGTCGTATTGTCCAAGACCAGATTGACAACGAACTTTTGCACGAAATCAACCCTATACATTTTGAGAAAACATCCTGAGTTCGCAATACCTGGATTAACAACAGTTTAGATAAGATGAGAAATCTCCATCTTAAAAATCACAAATTTCACAGATAGACTATCGGTACCTTTCTATAATTCATATGAAAGCTTGAGAATAGCTTCTATTCAGCATTTATAAAAAGGTAACCTCTTATAACATCATTTTCCTGCAAAAGTTCGTTGTCAATCTGATTGGAGGCTAGCCTGTTACTACGTGTTTGTTAAGCGTCGCTGTTCCAATTCGCTAACAAAAACCGATAACCCTTCCACTATATCACTTGAAGTCAAACCCAAACTAAAACTGAAAAGAAAACGCAAATCTATTCCATAATCTAGCAAGTATCTATATCAGTATTCCTCTGGTCTGCTTTTCGGAAGAACGATCCGGTCCAAATCTCAGTACTTGTCAATCTGGCTGGGGGAAAAGTGCCTTACTCTGATTCCAACTCGTCACGCAAAGTGAATGTCCGGACGTTGAACACCATGCTTAAACCATCATCATCACTGACTTTACAGCCAGGAAATAAAGGAACATTAAGAAAGCTTATCGGTAAACAAAAGGACCGCTGATTATATGTCTTATGTGATTTGACAGAAGCTAGAAAAATACTATACTATTGGCATATAGCATAAGTGAGATCATCCATATCGGGAGGTAAGCGAAAAGAGAGATTATCGTAAACGACAAGGAGGGAAAAATCAAGACCTTCCAGCCAAAAGCAAATGTCGTACCAAGGTTATCCATCGATAAACCCATTCTTTCCAAGAGAGAGAATGGGTTTTTGTTTTTTTGCTAAAGAAACGCAGTCCTTAAGAATTCTCACCAATTGCAAGTATAAAGATATTGTGGAAACACCATCGAAGCAAAGCATCTGTCTGAAATAACCTGTGAGGAGGCGATATCTATGGGATATCAGGAATATCGTAAAGACGCAATGACCTGTCTTACTTGGCACGCATCGGGATGCCGCATTTGTTGGATTCTGGGTATCATATTTGCTCTATTAGGAGTCATTGCCGCTGCTGCAGAAATTATGCTGGGTTTAGGAGCAGTAAGTTGGTTTCTCTTGTCCATCGCTGCTTTTGTAGCCAGCATACCTTGTTGCATTGCCTGGGTAGCGGGTTTGTTCTTGCATGCAATAGAAGCCAAGAGTACAAAAGAAAAATAAGGGAGCAGGGATCATGTCACTCATACCAGCCTTTCAAATAGGCCTGTGGAATGCGTGGATTTTCATGCTTTTATGTCTCTTACCTGTTGTCCTGGTGGCTTTATTGACCTGCCCCCCTAGAATCGGTCCAGTTTCTATGTTAGAATAGAGACCGAAAAAAAGGGGGGTTGAAATGGCTACAAGAAGTTACAGACCTGAACAAATCATTAAGAAACTGCGGGAAGCAGAAGTTCTTCTCTCTCAAGACTCCACCGTAGGTGAAGCTGCCAGAAAGATAGGGGTAACTGAGCAAACCTATTACCGTTGGCGAAGAGAATACGGTGGGATGAGGATTGAACAAGTAAAAAGACTAAAAGAACTGGAGAAGGAGAATACCCGGCTTAAAAGGATAGTAGCAGATCTTTCCTTAGATAATGCT
>SDBS01008242.1_pt1 | contig 10081 bp, 7 predicted proteins | sample 2277091 | NCBI WGS metagenome assembly SDBS01 (sample SAMN10404972, study PRJNA504765) | marine sediment metagenome | isolation source: marine sediment core GS10_PC15, 163 cmbsf | place: Arctic Ocean: Southern Knipovich Ridge | collected 2010 | reverse complement strand
TTTTTCCGCTAAGGTCAAACAGTGATAAATCCGCCATTTCAATCTCCCGTGCATTAAGGTGTCAATTCTATTTCTTTCAACATGTCTCCGATTTGGGCCTGATACTTCGCCGCCTTCAGGAAAACCGGAAGCAGTTTTTCGTACACAGCGTTGTTTGCAGCAACCGGCTCGGCAGCTTCCTGTATCTCGTTAATCCGATCAATAATTTCAAAATCCGTCCAAAGCCCTGTTCCGACGGCAGCAACCGCCGCCGCCCCCAGCGCCGCAGCCTGCTGGTCAATGTTGGTTTTAATGATCGGCATGTTGTACACGTCGGCATAGATTTGGCGCCAGAGTGCACTTTGGCTGCCGCCTCCCACAACGACCATTCCGTCGCTGAGTTGTGTCAGGTTCCGCAACTCATCCAGCGCAACACGCAATCCCATTGCAATCCCTTCCATGGCCGCGCGGATAACGTCGGATTGTGTGTGTCCCAGGTCCAGACCGATGAAGGCGCCCCTTATATTGCGGCTTTCGTCGAGCGATGTTCCACCCGCCAGACTGGGATTGAAGAGCAATTTGTTTGCTCCAACAGGAGAGCCCAAGGCCAACCCGGTCATCTTGTCATAGACATCGGCATGTTCGGCATCGGCGGAATCGACAAGATTGCCGCAGAGCGTGTCGCGAAGCCAGCGGAAACTGCTGCCCGCCGAAAAGATGGCCACAGCGGAAGTAAACATCCCGGGCACAACGTGGGTGAATACATAGGGCCGGACCCTGTCGCTTAACAGAGGCTTGTCCGATGAAACGGCAATCCAACTGGACGAACCGAGAGAATTGTAAACCCTGCCCTGGCGAAAAGCACGGGCCCCCAAAGCCATGCACGAGTTGTCCACCCCTCCGGCAACGACCTTGACCGTCGGCGGCAATCCCAATTCCTGCGCCGCCTGCAAAGTCAAACTGCCGATGACCTCGGTTGAAGAGACAATCTCCGGAAAAATCTCCCGCCGCAAGCCGCTTGCCTCTATCAGGGCATCGCTGTAATCCCACTTCAGCAGATCGTACACGCCGCTGCCCGAGGCATAGGAATAGTCCGTAACAATCCGACCGGTCAGCTTGTAATTGACAAAGTCCTTCGTGCCGATGACCTTGTCGATCCGCCCGAACATCTCCGGCTCGTTGTCGCGATACCACATGATCTTAAAGGCGGTATACAATGCCGCCGGAAACCCGTTGCCGGTAATGTTATACCATGCGGACTCTTCAACATTGCGAAAAAACTCCAGCGCCTGCCGCCCTGCCCTGGAATCGGACCAGATCGGTGTCATCTCCCGCAAAAGATTTCCTTTGCTGTCTAACGGAACAGCCCCGAGACTATGTCCTGAAATACCGCAACAGAAGATGTCGTTTCGATCCACATCGGAATCGTCCAGCAACCGGCGGGTGCTTTGCACAATGCAACGCCACCAGTCATCGGGCTTCTGTTCATGCCTGCCCGAGCCGGAGTACTGTGTCGGGTAAGGAACGAAACAAGCCGAAACGCAGCGACCAACGACATCGTACAACGAAGCTTTATTGCCCCCCGTACCCAGATCGTATGCGATGATGTACTGTCCCATGCTCTTCCATCCATATTGCAGCCCGCACGAGCCACACCGAAATCCATTACGCGTACGACCCGATCTCTACGCCGGGCATTTTGCACACACCGACCGAAACAGAGTCGTGCCGGGATAATCGCTATTTCTGTAACATTCTAGTCATGTGTGGGGCTCTCTTGTGGCACGGCCATCCTGGCCGTGTGCCGGCGTATTGGCATTTGGCTCATGCGATACACGGGCAGGATGCCCGTGCCACTTACACATGGCTAAAATTTACCTATTTCTGATATTCCACCGGGACCATACACATGAAGCGCCCCCGCTTGTCCGCCGACAGATTCCTGAACTGGTGTTTCTCATCGCCCATGACCAGCAGCATATCGCCGACAGAGAGCGGTCTTGTCCCTTCTTCGGTTACTATCCCGATTTCGCCCTCGAGAATCATCACCTCATGCTCGAAAGGATGGGTATGAAAGGGCGTGTGGCCGCCGCCTGCCAACTCGAAAACACGCATCGCAAACGTCGGAGCGCCGTCCTGGGGACCGAACACCACCCGCACACTCACATCGCGGACACCGTCCATTTTCACCTCTGCGGCGGCAATATCATCAATCTTCTTGATCAGCATGAAAATCTCCTGAAAAAACCAAACAAGGCTTCTGCCCAAAAACGCCAGTTTACCCTGCTTTGGCCTCACAATCAAGAATCGACTGGGACCCGGATTTGCCGACAAGAAAATAATTTTTGTCCAGAGTGCCGGACAGTTGTCACACCATGCTGCGCGATGGTAGCTTTCATTGCGGGGGACTCTATAATCCCAATCCAACAGGAATGCTACGGGCAGGCGATCCACCTTACTTGTAGATGGGGAGGTAGGCTGTCTCGACTCGTCGAGCAGCTTGCCCTCTCATCGCAACGCCGGGATGCGGGGGAACTCTTTCCAAAGATAGGATTCATCGTTACTAACCATGTATTCGGCGCCAATTTTCAATAAAACCGCATCGAAAACGAAAATCCTTGATAGTTCAAGGTGAATTTGGTAAGATTTTGATGTCGTATGGAGAAAATATGTCTTTTAGCCGTTCAAATGGGAAATGTCAGATTAACCCATTTCTGAGGGAAAAACGAATGAAGATGCTATTAACCATTTCCCTGGCCGTGTTGTTGATTTTTGCCGGAGTAGCGCCGGCGGCGTGTCCAAGTGCTGATGTTAGCGGCGACTGCAAGGTGAACCTTGATGACTTTGCCATGATGGCCTCTGGGTGGCTGACAATGTATAACCCAAATGACGTTAATGACCTTGATTATGACCCAAATGACCTTGCTGATTATGACCCAAATAACGTTAATGACCTTACTGATATGGCCTCTCAGTGGCTGACTGATTGGTCTTCTATTTTTGTAACGACCTGGGACACGAGCCTCGACAACGACGAACTCGACGGCGGCACAACGACGGTCACCCTGGGGCTGGCCGGTGAGGTGGACGCTACTATCGACTGGGGGGACGGCACTGTTGAAGCCGTAACTACTCCTGGCCCTCATGAGCACGACTACGGCGTTGATGGGACCTACACCGTCTTGGTCACCGGCAGCGTAACGGCATACAACAGCTATGACAACGGCAGAGGCGTGTATGCTTATGATGGCGAACAAGTGAAGCTTATAAGCGTCGATAACTGGGGGCAACTGGGCTTCACCAGCATGTATGCTGCGTTCGTGGGGTGCAAGAACCTCGTTTCAGTGCCGGGTACTTCGGACGGGATTGAAGCCGTCACCGACATGAGCGCGATGTTCCGCCATGCGCCGTTGTTCAACCAGGACATAGGCGGCTGGGATACCTCTAACGTCACCGACATGAGATTGATGTTCAGCTATGCGGACCTGTTCAACCAAGACATAGGCGGCTGGGATACCTCCAGCGTCACCGACATGGGCTATATGTTCAACTGGGCGTGGTCGTTTAACCAGGACATCGGCAGCTGGGATACCTCCAGCGTCACCTACATGTGGCGGATGTTCGACTTTGCGCAGGCGTTTAACCAGGACATAGGCGGCTGGGACACCTCCAGCGTCACCGACATGGGCCATATGTTCCAGTGGGCGGTGGCGTTCAACCAGGACCTGTCCGGATGGTGCGTCACACTGATTCCTTCGGAGCCGATTAATTTCGATTTCGGTACCATCAACAGTTGGACACTGCCTAACTCACGGCCCATCTGGGGAACCTGCCCGTGATTAAAGGGACCGGAGACTTGTCCAGGCTAAGCGAGGATTGAGAACACAATTTCAACTACCAAGGCCGTGGGCGTTTGCTCGCGGCCTTCTTTCGTTCATCCGGCAGGGGGGTTGAAATGGGGTAGTGAGGTGGCTATAATAGGGGCAGAGAAAGGGAAACATGGGCCCATTGGTAAAGAAGACACGAACCGGTGATCGCCGGCTGCCGGAAAGCTGGCTGGGACTGTTGCGAGACTTCTATCCCCTTTATCCTATTCACACGGGAAAGGATTATGCAAGAGCCCTGGAATCTGCGGACCGTCTGATTGGCCGAAAACTCACCAGCCTGCAGTCCATGTACGTCGAGAGCCTGACCCTGCTCATCGAAGAATACGAAAGTGCTCATCACCCCATCGACGAAAGCTGGACGCCTCTGGAAGCCCTCAAGTTCCTCATCGCAGAAAACGACATGAACGCATCCGAACTTGGCAAACTCCTCGGCGACCGCTCATTAGGCAGCAGGATTCTAAACGGCCAGCGCGGCCTCAGCAAAAACCACATCAGGATACTCGCGCAACACTTCTCCGTAAGCGGCGCGATGTTTCTCTGACGCCGGAAGCGATTTAACGGTTTCAGGTGCTTGCTCCGCCGGCAGAGACACACGGTGCGGTGTTCCCGGTCATTTCTGAATGAAGACGAAGACGCCTTTCTTGTTTGCGCCGGCGATGTCAATCTTGCCGTCACCATTGAGGTCGGCGGTGTCGAACTGCGTGCCGAGACCCGAGTCTTCATCTATCAGGTGCCTTGAAAGCTTCCATTGGCCGTCTTTCTTTTTGCCGATTTCAAACCAGTAGACAACGGCAGGTTCGTTTGCTCCGGGGTCCCTGCCGTTATGTGCGAAGTATCTTTTGCCGACGACGAAATCCTTTTTGCCGTCGTTGTTGATATCGACGAGCTTCATCGCGTGTCCCTGCGAGAAATCCTTGCATATCTCGTGCTGTTTGAACTGCGGGTGCTCGCCGGAGATGGGCATCTGCTCGTACCACCAGACGCCGTAATTGTGGGCGGAGCTTGTAATTACATCGCTGTCGCCGTCTTCGTCGATATCGTAAACAAGCATATCGGAACAGGCGGGTCCGAAGTTGGCGGGGTGGAACTTCCAGTTCTCCTGCTTGCGATCTTCGGGGGCTTCCCACCAGCCCTGTATTACAAGGACGTCGTTGCGGCCGTCACCGTTTATGTCGCCTACGCCGAGGCCGTGACTGAACTGCTGGGAACCCGGCGCCTTGGGGCCTGCGATCTTGTGCATGTCCCATTCGCTTGTGGGGTCATCGGTGAAACCAAACCATGCGATATATCCGCCCGGCTGGACGCCGAAGAGCGGGACTGGTTTGCCATTGCCTAAGAGATCGGCGAACAGCGGGGTTTCATTGCACGCGCTTTTTGTTCCGACGTGGACTTTCCAGTGGCCCGGCTTGTTTTGGGGATTCTCGAACCAGCGACAGGGTTGGCCCATCATTGTTGTGGTAATCGAATCGATCCAGCCGTCGCCGTTTATGTCGAATGCGTAATTGGAAAATGTGTTGCTGTAGCCCTTGGCGGGATTATAGTCGCCCGGCGGCCGAATCTCGTGCATCTTCCAGCCAGGCGCTTCGTACCATACGTCGCCCGCCAGGATGTCCGGCTTGCCGTCGCGGTTGACATCGGCAATCGCCACGCCTTCGGAGCGAAAAGTCGTATCCAGAACCGTCTTGACAAATCGAACTTCGGCTTGCGCCGCCAGCGACACGGCCGCAACAATCAGCATCGCCATCAAAAAAGCAACGCTCTTTTTCTTCGAACCAATCAACCTGATCATGAATCTCTCTCCTTTAACCGGCTTACCCCCACGCTGTCGTAATAATACACTATGAGACGCTCATCAGTCAAGTACAAGACGAATCTTCATCTTAACCTCTCATTCCGCCCGGATCCACCGTGCAAGCAACGGCCGCACGGATTCTGCAACGTCGGAAAAATTCACCAGCCCATCGTCATTGGCGTCGGCCTTGGGATGAAACAACTCCACCTCCCACAGCCGCGAAATATCACCAGGTGTTTTCGTAATCACCAGTCGAATCCGATCGGACTTTACCGCATTGAACTTCCCGAGCCACTTGACCCGGGTATTATTGGCAATCGCCGCCCCCTCAATATCCCGCCATGCGCCTCCGTCATAGCATTGCAATGTGAAATCTGCAATCGGATTGCCCGCCTGCCGGCCGTCGAACCACCCGCTGACAATCCGAGCCGCACTGATGGTTTGGGGCCGGTCCCACTCAAATATCACATAATCCGGGACAGATGACTCGCTGCTTAGCCACCGCAGACCATTTTTCGTTACATCCCATTGCCCGTCGTTGATATGCGATTTTGGATGCTTTACCAAATCATAGTCACTCGAAACAGTAACTTCGGCCTGACGTGCAAGATTCGCGCCCGCCCCTTCCAGCCACGCGATGGTAACTTCCTTTTTCATCAGGTCGATTAATTCCGACAGGTGCTCCATGTAAACGCCGCGAGGCATCGTGTCGTATTCTTTGCATATCGAAGCGGCCATCCCCACGATCTGCCCCATCATGCCTCCGGTCCGCATCACCCGCACCGCTCCAAGCGCCTCGTGCGTAACGCTGATGTCGCGCCCGGCCATGAAGAGATTGTCTACATTACGCGAATACAGGCACCGATAAGGGACCCAGTACGGCACATCATAAGACGTATAATACGCCTTTGAAATGAACTCGTCGCCCTCCCAGCCGTCGTCGTACCGCGGATCGGGCAGATGCAGGTCTATCTTCCACGAACATGGCACACAGCCGTCAGGGTATTTGAAGCCCTGGACAAAATCTTCTTCTGTCAAAATAAGATCACCTAACAGGCGCCTCGATTCGCGTTTGCCCGATATATATGCCGCCCAGTTTAGTTTATGATCGGGATAAAGTCCCCTGACATTCTTCAGGGCATCCCATGCGCCGTACATCGCCCGGAAATTCCAGTCCCGGATGTACTCGCTCTTTTCGAATGGATCGTGGTAGAAACCGCTCTCCCAGAACCATGCGCCGAGTTGATTTTCTCCGGTGGGAAAAGGCCTGTTGCTCAAGTCCAGCGCCCATGGGCATCTGGCAAATGTTGCGGGTTTGCCCGTGTCGAGCACATTCCAGAGATTGCAGCGCCCCATGTGGCCGTCAAGCGTCATCTCGTAATCCGCCCCCGCCAGATACCCGACACACCCGTCGCCGGTGCAGTCGGCAAAATACTTTCCGGCAAATCGCAACTGCTGTCCGGTGGCAGTATGCTCGGCAATCACCGCCGTGATCTTGCCGCCCGCCGTCTCCACTTTGTTCACCCGATGGCCAAGGAACAGGCTGATATTCTCCTGGGCCCGGACCATCGCGGTCCGTTTGCCATCTTCGTAAAGTTGGGCCGTATTGGCAGGCCCGTAATGTGCGCGCTTCGCCGGCTCAAACTCGCGCACAATATCACCGATGCGCGGATACGGCTCGAAATTGGTATCGCCGTTTAGCCACACTCGCACCTCCGAACTGTTATTGCCGCCTAAGACCGAGCGATCCTGAATCAATGCGACCTTCAGCCCCAGCCGCGCCGCCTGAAGCGACGCACACACGCCGGCCATGCCCCCGCCGACAACAACCAGATCGTACTGTCCGCAATCCTTCGGCCCAGCCGACAAACCCAACAGCCTGCGACGCCACTTACTCATCGCAGGGTCAGTATTCGCTGGCGTAAACGCCGGGTCTTTGGTAAAGAGGACCGCATCGCAACGTCCTTCAAATCCCGTCAGGTCATGAAGCGCAAGCGACACTTTAAGCTTGTCCACTTTAATCGCAGGGCCTTGCTGCCAATGCCATTCTTTCCCCTCCGCACCGAACGTCTCACCCAACGCCTTGCCGTCCACCACCACCTGAAACCGACCCGGCGCACCCGGCGCATTCCATCTGGCGACCCAGTCAAACGTCCGGACCCATACCTTGTAAGTCCCCGTCGAAGGAAAAACCACCGTCGTCGTTGCATCGGCAACAGGATTGCCCAGGCCGTGCGCCAGCAGGTACGGCGATCCCATCTCGTCCATGAACTGCTGATCCAGCACCCACCCTCCGTAATCGGCAAATGCCTCCGCCTCAACAAGAACACTCTGAGCATCGGCCGCATGCGTTACCCCTGCCGCAGCAACCAGCAGAAAAACCAAACCACAATTACACAAAGATCTCATGTTCATCATCCTTTGTTAACATTTGCCGGACTTTCGCTATTTTACCAGATTGCCACTGAGATTTGGCGAAGTTTCTGCCGCCCGACTAAGGTTTCGGACCGCCAAACCGGCGTTTGAGCCAATTTCCTGTTGAATTCGAACGAAAAATCTGTATGATGCGTAGTTTGATTCTCTAAGTAATTGCAATTAAATGTGTTAGCCTACCGGCAAAAAGGAGATTTCTATGCCGATATATGAGTACCAGTGTTCCGGCTGCGGCAAAATCAATGAGTTTCTGGTCAAGTCCGCCAGATCGACCAAGCTGACGTGCCCCGATTGCGGCTCGAAAAAGCTCAAAAAACGCTTTTCCAGCTTCGCCGTCGGCGTAAGTCAGGCAGGTGGCAGCAGCAAGTGCCTCACCTGCACCGACCGCGGCTGTCCGCACGCAAGTGGTTGATGACAAATGAATCAGGAAGATATGAATGGAAAAGGGCGTCTACAACTTCAACGAGATTGAAAGGAAGTGGCAGGACTACTGGGAGACACGCCGCACATTCAAGGCATGGGACCCTGTAAGTATCGATCCTGCAAGCACTTGGGACGATTCAAAGCCCAAGTACTACGTGCTTGACATGTTCCCCTACCCCAGCGGTCAGGGGCTGCATGTGGGCCATCCCGAAAGCTACACGGCAACCGATATCGTCGCCCGCTACAAGCGCATGAAGGGCTTTAACGTCCTGCATCCGTTCGGCTGGGACGCTTTCGGCCTGCCGGCGGAGCAGTACGCAGTTCAGACCGGCACGCATCCTGCCACTACCACGCAGAAGAACATCGACAACATGCGCCGCCAGATCAAATCATTAGGCTTCTCTTACGACTGGGACCGCCAGGTCAACACCACGGACCCCAACTACTACAAGTGGACGCAGTGGATTTTCCTGAAGTTTTACAACAGTTACTTCGACGAGGCCGAGCAGAAGGCAAAGCCCATCGAGCAGTTACCCATCCCCGACGGACTCGGTGATGATGAGAAACGCAAATTCATCGACGACCATCGCCTGGCCTATGAATCCGAAGCACCGGTCAACTGGTGTCCGGCGCTGGGGACGGTCCTGGCTAACGAGGAAGTCATCGGCGGCCTGAGTGAGCGCGGGGGGCATCCTGTCGTTCGAAAGGCCATGCGGCAGTGGATGTTGCGCATTACGAAATACTGCGAGCGACTGCTGGACGGGCTCGATGAATGCGACTGGTCGGCATCGATCAAGAAGCTGCAGCGCGACTGGATCGGAAAGAGCATCGGCGCTGAAGTCGATTTCAAAGTCAACGGATACGACGAAGTGATTCGCGTTTTCACCACCCGCCCCGACACGCTTTTCGGCGCGACGTATATGGTCCTTTCCCCCGAACATCCGCTTGTCGATGTCATCACGACAGACGAGCACAAAGACGCGGTGAAAAAGTATATCGAAAAAGCAGCGACCAAAAGCGATCTTGACCGTACCGACCTGGCCAAGGACAAGACCGGCCAGTTCACCGGCGCCTGGGCGATCAATCCGGTCAACGGCGAGAATATCCCCATCTGGATCAGCGACTATGTGCTGATCAGCTACGGCACAGGCGCAATCATGGCGGTGCCCGCCCACGACGAGCGGGACTGGGAGTTTGCTACGAAATTCGAGCTGCCGATTATCGAGGTGGTCAAGCCGCCAAAGCCGGTTGAGGGCTGTTTCAGCGGCGACGGCACGGCGGTCAATTCGGGCCAGTTTTCCGGATTGACGACTGCCGAGTTCAAAGTGAAGATCGCCGAATGGCTCGAAAGTCAGGGTCTGGGCAAGGCTGCGGTTAATTACAAGCTGCGGGACTGGCTGTTCAGTCGCCAGCGATACTGGGGCGAGCCGTTTCCGATCGTGCATGTCGAAGGCGGGGGAACAGTTGCGCTTTCGGAAGATGAGCTGCCGCTTGTACTTCCCGAAGTTGTCGATTACAAGCCCACGGGCACGGGCGAGCCGCCTTTGGCAAAAGCCGCCGACTGGCT
>SDBS01008240.1_pt1 | contig 10082 bp, 5 predicted proteins | sample 2277091 | NCBI WGS metagenome assembly SDBS01 (sample SAMN10404972, study PRJNA504765) | marine sediment metagenome | isolation source: marine sediment core GS10_PC15, 163 cmbsf | place: Arctic Ocean: Southern Knipovich Ridge | collected 2010 | reverse complement strand
GTGGAATGATCGGAAAGTTATTACGAATTAATCTAACAACCGAGGAATGCAGGGAAGAAGAAATTGCTCCGGAACAATGGGAATCTTTTATAGGCGGTCGTGGCTTGGGAGCGTATTATTTAACGAAGGAAGTTCCACCAAATGTAGGACCTTTAAGCCCTGAGAATAAGCTGATTTTCATGAACGGCCCTTTAGCAGGCACATTAATCCCTGGCAATAATAAAATTTGCGTAACTTTTAAATCTCCCTTGACAAATACTTATTCTAATTCTCTATGTGGGGGTCATTGGGGTCCGGAGTTAAAGTTTGCAGGATTCGATGGTTTAATAATTGAAGGAAAAGCAAAGAAACCTGTTTATATTACAATCAAAAACGATAAAATTGAGTTCAAATCTGCCGAAAAATTATGGGGTAAATTAATCCCTGAAAGCGAAAACTTACTGAGAAAAGAACTAGGAGACGATAAAACGATTCAAATTGCTCTTATCGGTCCTGCCGGTGAGAAGTTAGTAAATTACGCGTGTATAACAGCTGGTTTATATCGAGAGTTTGGGAGAGGTGGCGCTGGAGCGGTTATGGGATCGAAAAATCTTAAAGGGATCGCCATTACAGGCTCTACTGACGTAAGTGTAGCTAATCCCGAAGAAGTGTTCCAATTAGGGAAAGAATTAATACGAGATTTAAAAGAATCGCGAGGCGGTAAAGTCAGAAGGGAATACGGTACCATGGAGCTTGTTGAAAGGGTTAATAACGCTGGTTTCTGGATTACAAGGAACTTTACTGAAGGCTATTTTGAAGAAGGTTACAAACTTGAGGGCAAAAGGATGCGAGAGGAAATTATTATAGGCGATAGTTCTTGCTTCGGATGTCCGATTGGGTGTGGGAAACGCACTTACATAAGTACTAAAAATAACGAAAAATTGCTTATGGAAGGACCCGAATTTGAAACCGTCGGGATGTTAGGCTCGAATTGTGGTATTAGTAGTTGGGAAACCCTTTTAAAAGCATCTAAAATTTGTGATACATATGGTTTTGACACTATAAACGCTGGAGCATGCGTTTCTATGGTAATGGAAGCGTTTGAAACTGGTAGACTTACTTTAGAAGATACTGATGGAATTAAAATGTCGTTTGGAAACGACGAAGCATTGCTAAAAACTTTAGAAAAGATTGGTAGAAGAGATGGATTAGGTGATATTTTGGCGAAAGGACCGGCTGAAGCGAGTAAAGTACTAAAAATTGAAGAGTTAGCTATGCATTCGAAGGGACAATCGTTTCCGGTATACGATCCGAGAGGCGCAAAGGGAATGGCTTTAACTTACGCTACTTCGCCTAAAGGGGCGCATCACATGCTCGCTACTACGTTTGGTGCGGAATTATCTACCGGTACTCGGTTTGAAATAGAGGGAAAAGGAAGCCTAGAAAGAGACCATCAATTTAGCATGGCTATCGTAGACTCAATTGCTTTATGTTCTACAATGCGCGCAGGAATACCACTTGATAATTTACTTAAGGCTTATTCGACCGTTACGGGGATTGATCACGACATCACATCGTTTCTTAAAGCCGCAGAAAGAATTATTAATCTTGAGAGAATGTATAACATTAATCTTGGGTTAGATCGTAAGCACGATACTCTACCAAAACGTTTTCTAGAAGAAACACTGCCTAGTGGAGAGAGTAAAGGTCAAATAGTAGAGTTAGATGCCTTATTAGATGATTATTATAATGTGATGGGTTGGAATTCTAATGGTGTTCCTACGGAAGAGAAGCTAAAGGAATTAGAACTTACGCAATATTTTAATTAAATTACTAATTCTTTAGGAAATTAATAGCTTCACTATAAACCCTTATTGTTTCAAGAAAATACAGAGTGATAGTTTAGTCTGCTCGTTTTGTGGGATTAAAACTTCGGATAAAATTGAATAATTATAGTTTTCTTAGCTTTGATATACCGTCTACTCATTACATAATTCAATAAAGAAAAGAAAAAGGATTGACATGTTTTCAAAATAAAATGCTAGGTACCAATTATCGTATCTTGTTTTTCGACATCAACAATCCTTTCGATTTTTGCGACGAATTTATCTATAGCTTTCGGGTCCTTTATTTCGATCGAATTCGCTCCATTTGGGCATGCATCCACACATCTTCCACAGCCAATGCACCTTTTTATATCCATGATTGACTTTCCTTCTACTATTTCCCTAGCATAGAACCCGCATGCTTCTACACATTTCCCACAACCCTCACATTTAGCTGAGTCTAGTTTAATTTCTAATCCTTTAATTTTCATGATTGTACCAGCTCCTCTCGCTGTTGATGTCGCAAACTCAGCAGATTTTGCTCCCATACAGCAACAAGTGCAACAAAAGCAACACGATAAGAAATGCCCAGTGTCTTTTACGCCCGCACCTTCGGCTTCCGCTACGTTTCTTCCTATTAAGGGAATTAAACCATTAGCAATTGCTTTTCTTGTATGCTCTAGAGCCTGCTCTTTTGTTGCTACGTACCCTTGCTCTTCAGAGATTGCCATGTTGAAGGTATCATCACCCATGAAAATACAACCTAATTCAATGGCGTGATCTTTGCACTCACCGCGTTCCCTACAGGGGCATGTTCGAAGGATGATATTGCTCGCTTTGTTGATAAAGCTTTCAAAGATTTGATAAGGTACAACCACGTTCTCAAAATCACCTAATTTAATATTAACTGGTATGTTCCCTCCAAAATTTTTTCTGAATTTCTTTTTCCGTTGTAATGTTATTGGTCTGGATTGATAGATGGAAGGATAAAAAGGTAATTTTGACAGAATAGCGGAGTGAGTTTTTGGATCTTTAAACTGTATTTTTATGACGGGATTCGCCACGTAGATAACAAAATTTTCGTCTAGATCTAGTCCAGGAGCAAAATTCGTAGGCTTTTTGCTGAGAAATCGTTTTGCAAAGGTTTGATCGTCGATTACAAGAGTGAGGTCAGCGTTATCGTGGAGACTCCCAAACTTGTAAGTATAAGAAGATTCTTCAAAGATTTGGTGAGCTGAAATTTCCCCTATCTTCCAATTCACTTTCAAACCTTGATCCTTGAAGTCTTTTTTGTATTTTTCGTCTTCAACATCAACGACTTCGCTTAGCATTTTTTTCACTAGTTTTGCAATTTCTTCTTTTTCTACTATTCCAGATGCTTTAGCCTCTATAGTTTCTACTGATTGTAACGGTTTGGATAAACGACTGGCACCAAAACTTGGTACGATAGATTGAAAATATGGAATTTTTGCGATTAGCATTTGAGCGTTTAGATCATTTGTTTTCATTCGAGTAGATATAAACAAGTCGTATCTACACAAATGATACCCTCCTTCCGATCTTCGTACTCTCGTTAATAATTTTTCTTTTTCTATCAATTGATCTACATATTCTGTTGTCAGAAAAGTGAGAGTTACATCTGGATCTTCAAGTTTTTCCCCAATTTTGTATGTATACTTGTCTTGTTCATAGATTTGAAATCCATTAACACCAAGTACATCCCAATTGACTTTGTAGGTTAAGTCTTCAAAATCTTTTTGATATCTTTTATTAGATATATCGACTTCCTTTTCCAAGATACTTTTTAGAATTAATTTGTTATTCATATTTTTAAAAAATATTTGAAAATAAATAAAATCTAGTAAACAGACAAGCTTAAATTTTACTCTAGGAAAAAAAAGAAAGAGAGTAGGATTCGGTCATTATTTTTTTGTGTGTGAAAATAAAAAATTCCCGATTTATATATGAAACTATTTTACTATAAGACTAGACTTATTTTTCATCTTTTTAGAGAAAAATGCTATTCCGACGATCATCAATGGTAAGAGCACCATAAGTGAATACCCCGGTTTCCAGGATCTTGTGGTGGACTAATTATTGCACCTACAATGAAATTATCAATAATATGAAGGTAATGATTAGTAGGATTACCCGGGTAAACTCCTGCCGTAAAAATTACCGTTAAATTATGAGCTGGAATTAAAAATATATGCTGTCCTCCCAATCCGGCAGCATAATATGCATATTTGCTAATCCATACTAAATATCCGTATGATCCTTGCGGTGTTTGAGGAGTACCCACTTCAAGCATCCAATTTTCAGAAATTATTTGCGTGCCATTCCAATTTCCATTATTTAACATTAAGAGCCCAATTCTAGACATAGCTTGAGGTGTGAACCAGAGCCCAAATCCTCCATAATTATATCCTTCACTATTTTCTTCCCAATTTTTATTTATTATCGCAGATAATAGAGTTGTGGAAAAGGAACTATATTTAAAATCAGTACCTGGAGTAAAATATAGATCTGGATTTAAAATTTCTTGAATTGTTTTATTCCATGCTCCTGCAAACATTTCTGGGTCAGAATCACCGTAGATACCGGAACTCATTTTTAATAGGTGTTCAATAGTGATAATTTCTTTATTGGAGGGATTATATGTTAGGCTGGGGAAAAAAGATGAGAATGTCTGACTGACATTATTGATATATCCTTTGTCAATGGCGATTCCTATTAAAAGGGCGCTTATAGTCTTAGTGGCTGACCATTGAACATGCAAGGTTTCGTTAATTACCTGATCCGCCGGATGTCCTGGACCATAGTTTATTCCCGATGTTAATTGGGCTCCAATAAGGTATTCTTCATGAATAAGAAATCCATTACGAACAATTGAAACGCTATGTATATTGATGTTATTGGTATCAATATAATCGTACAGATCATAAATTGTTGAATTATTCATACTTTGATCAGACGGATTAGTAACGTTCCATTCATTCGTAGGCCAATATACAGTTGCTGGGTTTTAACATGTCCGTTTCCTATACCTGTAATCATGACAACATTGGTAAGCGTGAGTATTACGAAAATTAGCGTTGTTTTCTTCAAATGTACTCTCATTTTCATCACATTTTACAATTTTTTTGTTGTAAATCTAAATATCATTGTTTAATTGTTTCTCAGACTATATAAGTTTTATGTCCGTTGTCCATTTAAAAATTAATTTTTATTAAAATGAAGAGAAGCTTAAGGAACTGGAACTTACACAAAATTTTAATTAAATTGACAATTCTTTAAGATGTTAATTCATGTCATATAAAAGCTATTTTCCATTAATTCGTTGTGTTTATCAAGATATAAAGACGCCCCGTATCGCTGATTTAGAGGGCGAATTGAGAAGTAAATTAAACGAATTTGGATTAAAAAATTCAGTAAAACCTAATGACACTGTCGCAATAACAGCTGGTTCGCGTGGTATCAATCATATAGATACTATTTTAAAGACATTAGTAGATTATTTAAAAGAATTAAAAGCAACTCCTTTTATAATCCCTGCAATGGGAAGCCATGGAGGAGGGACCGTTGAAGGTCAACTACAAATTTTGACGGATTATGGAATAACTGAGCAAGCTATAGGGTGTCCTATAAAAGCAAGTATGGATGTTGTTGAAATAGGTGAAAGTGAGTTCGGAACCCCTGTATATTTAGATAAGTACGCTTCTTTAGCTGATAAAATCATTATTGTAAACAAGATTAATAGTCATTCTGAGTTTGTCGGTGATGTTGAAAGTGGAGTAAGCAAAATGTGCCTTATAGGTATTGGTAAGCACGAAGGAGCAAAAACCTATCATCGAATAATTGATCGCTATAGCTGGCAACGAGTGAGTCAATCACTTTTGAAAGTTGTTCTTAATAAAGCCCCTATTGTCTGCGGAATTGCTGTAGTTCAAAATATAAATAATGAACCTGCACAACTGCATGTTATGCATCCCGATGATTTTTTAACCAAAGAGCCTATATTATTGCGGAATTATAAAGAACTTACTGAGCACATACCCTTTAAGGAGATAGATTTATTAATCGTGGACGAGATGGGAAAAAATATATTTGGAGCTGGAATGGATACTAACATTACAGGTCGAAAAGAAGGATCATCCATGCAGATTCGATGGGTATTTGTTAGAGATTTGACCGATGAGTCTCATGGAAATGCTCAAGGGGTTGGATTGGCTGATTTTACCACCAAGAAGCTTGTCGATAAAATTGATTATGAGAAGATGTATACTAATGCCCTTACAGCTTTACGTACAGATTCACCAAAACTTCCCATTTTTCTTCAGAATGATAAAGCTGTTTTAAATGCCATTTTTGAAATGATGAGTGAAAAAGAGCGTTCCAATTTTCGTATAATTTGGATAAAGAATACATTAGAGTTAAGAAAAATTATCGTGTCTGAATATTTCTTTGATCAAATTGAATCTCGAGAAAACTTGAGTTTTGCTGGAGAAAAAGAATCGATAAAGTTTGACTTAGAGGGATTCTTAGTTAATTCAAAGAAATACTGGTTTTAAAACAAGTAAAAAAAGTTAAAAAATTATTAATCCTCCTAATAAAGAGACTGATAGAAAACTCACAACTCCGGTTGTTAAAGCCGCAAATAAACCTACTAAGAATGGTTTGATTCCGAGTCCTTTAAAATTGCTAAAATTGGTCGATAGCCCCACACCGCCTAAAGCAATAACAAAAAGAATATTAGCAAAATCCTTGACTATTTTTATCAAACTATCCCAGGAATCCTCTCCTAGTAAACCAAACGCTAAATTATTAGTAGTGATACCTGCATCGCCAATAGATCGAAAGATTGAGACAAATAAAAATAAAATAACGAATACCGGAATAAGCTTCTTAATGTTTACTTTTGATTTCACATTAGATTTATTTTCGCCTGATACTGTCGCTTCTTTCATTTGATTTTTGACGTATAAAAAAGCCATTAAGGGTATCACCAGTATCATGAACACATTCCTCACTAATTTTGTAATAGTAGCCACATCGAGACCTAAAGGCAAACCCCAAAAATCTGCGAAAACTAATGCTGCTCCGGTGACTTGTGAAGTGTCGTGGATGGAAGTTCCCAACCAGAGACCTGCCTTTGTAGCGTCACCCCCAAATATAAAATAGGCTATAATTGGATAACCAAGTGTTGCGATTAAGCCAAACACCGTGATTACAGCAACAGCGTATGCGGTTTCCTCTTCTTTAGCGTCGATTACTGGGCTTGTAGCCACTATTGCAGAAACGCCGCAGATTGCTGTCCCTACCGCTATAAGAGTCCCGAGGCGTTTAGGTTGATCTAATTTTTTATTTAAGAAAGTAGTAATAACTAATGCGCTTACAATACATATAAGAACTATAGGTATCCCAATTAAACCCAGTTCAAATACGCTAAATATACTCAATCGAATTCCTAATAGGATAATTCCAAGTCTCAATAATTTTTTTACAGAAAATTTAAATCCTACATTCAAAGCAGTAGGTAATTTGAACACATTTCTGATAACTAATCCGAGGATTAAGCATATCATTACTGCTGAAATAGGTGATTTTTCAAAACCCATTAAAGTTACACCTATGAGATCACTTAGCCACATACTAATTATTGCTAATAGTATGACAGCAACCAATCCTGGTAAAACAGTATGAATTTTTGAAATTGGAACTCCAAACAGACTTTTCTCAAAATAATTCATTCCTTTTGTCTGCTCTTTCTCAGAAATTTCTTTTTTTTCGTTTTTTCCTTGTTCGCTCATAAATTCCGCACCATTGTTATGGAAGCTTCTTAATTTTACCAGTCATTTGGAGTTGTTAAACCCGAGCCCGTAATAAATAACACAACACTATCATTTGAATCAATAAATCCTTCGTTTGTTAGTTTTTCTGCTGCAGCAACGGTCGCAGCAGCTTCTGGGCAGACCATAATTCCTTCCGTTTTAGCAAAGGAATACATAGCATCTCTTATTTCGGAGTCATTAACAGCTACCGCAGTTCCGCTTGATTCTCTAATAGCATTTAAAATCAGATAATCTCCGATCGCTCCTGGAACTCTGATACCTGAAGCAAACGATTTAGCGTTTTCCCAAGGAGTTGCGAATTTATCGCCGTTGTTAAAAGCTCTTACGATTGGTTGACAGCCTGAAGGTTGAACAGAGACCATTTTTGGTCGTTCGCTTCCGATTAACCCTAAGGTTTCTATCTCTTCAAACGCTTTCCACATGCCAACAATTCCCGTTCCTCCTCCCGTAGGATAAATGATCATATCAGGTAAAGTCCAATCAAACTGTTCTGCTAATTCAGTTCCCATGGTCTTTTTTCCTTCAACTCGGTAAGGTTCTTTCAAAGTAGAGACTGAAAACCAATTATTTTTAATGCCTTCTTCTTTAGCAACTCGACCAGCATCGCTTATTAACCCCTCAATTAAGGTCAATTCTCCACCCATTCGTTTAATTTCTTTTTGAATAAGTTCAGGCGTATCTTTGGGTACAAAAATATGAGCCTTAACTCCTGCGTGAGCAGTATAGGCAGATAACGCAGCACCTGCGTTTCCAGCACTTGGCATTACAAAATCTTTAATTCCTAATTCCAACGCTTTTGAAACTGCTGCACACAAACCACGACTTTTGAATGTGCCAGTGGGGTTTTGTCCTTCGTCTTTAATATACACATTACTCAAATTCAATTTTTTACCAAAATTGTTAAGTTTAACGATGGGGGTCCAACCCTCTCCAAGAGTTACTCGGTATTTATTATCTTTCACCGGCATTATTTCGTGTAGGCGCCAAATATTGTACACTTTCCTATTTTGAATTTCTTGTTTCGAAAGCGTTTCTTTCGCTTTCTCTAAATCATATCTTGGGTACAATACTTTTCCACAAGCAGTACATAATCCATTTTTTTCGTCAGCATTAAATTCTTTTCCACAATTTGTGCATTTTAAATTTACAATATATGAGTTTTTATTTTCCATTTTCTAACCTCAGTTTAGTATAACTTTTTCGTTTAATTTAAAAATAAATGTTTAAAAAACTATCAAATTAATATTGAAAATCAGCTGACATCTGCGTATGATTCAATGACTCTAATTAGCTCATCTACATATGTTGAGTCTTCTATATCAATTGAAATGGCTCCATTAGGACAAGTATCTTCACATCTTCCACAACCTAAACAGTATTCTTGGTTTACTACAGCTTTATCATCTTTCATTTCCATTCCGTTGAAGACGCACACTTCCATGCATTCTTCGCATCCTACGCATAGGTCCTCGTCAACTTTAACCGAAAGGCCTTCAATTCTACTAAGATCCGAAAGACTGGGCGAACCATTTTGTAACAGGGCCGCATTGACGCAACAACAAGAGCAACAGAAGCACATAGATAGTATCCGCCCGGTATCTGTAACGCCACTTGCAATCGCTTCCGCTCTAGATCTTCCGAGCAGTGGAATTAATCCGCTATCGTAAGCAAGTTGAACGCGTTCTAATGCTTCTTCCTTTGTTGCGTATCTACCTGGAACCTTTTGTGGGATTCCTCTTTCTAAATCTTCTAGATCAATTCTACTTGTGTCTGCTCCCATGTGCATGCACCCTAGAGAAACATCGTGGTGCTCACATTTATGAACCAATCTACAGCCACATATATCCTCCATTACGATACTACACGCTTTGTCAATGAAGTGTTTAAAGATCTTTATTGGTAACACTTTGCTTTCAAAATTTCCGAGTGATTTGTTAATCGGTACATAAACAGCGAAGTTATTTTTTCCAGTAACTTTTTCTCGTAGTTTGCGAAACATAGGTAATTTTGTTAGAAAAAATGGATGGATTTCTTTTTCTTTGTCAAAATAGGCGGTAAGAAAAGGTTCTGTGGTTCTCTTGTTCTTCCATCCGTTTTCGGTCTCGATTTCGTTCCATCCAACGGTGTATATTAGTTCAAAGCTTCCAATATAATGATTTTTAGGTATTGTGGAATAATCTCCCATTTCGCCTGTTAGAAATAATCTTGCGGCATTCTCATTTTCAATAACTAGTGTAATATCTGGTTCCTTTAATTCTCCACCAAACTTATAGGAATAGTTATCTCTTTCGAAAATCTGATAACCTTGCATCCCTTTGATATTCCACTGTATTTTTAAGGGAAAATTCTCGATGTCTTTTTGATAGATTTCGTCTTGTTTTGTAATTTCTTCTTGTTCTGTAAGCATATTTTTGAAAAGTATTTC
>SDBS01008239.1_pt1 | contig 10083 bp, 8 predicted proteins | sample 2277091 | NCBI WGS metagenome assembly SDBS01 (sample SAMN10404972, study PRJNA504765) | marine sediment metagenome | isolation source: marine sediment core GS10_PC15, 163 cmbsf | place: Arctic Ocean: Southern Knipovich Ridge | collected 2010 | reverse complement strand
GTCTGATTAGTGGAAGTAGGAGTAGAATCTGAACCACTAGCCAAACGGAAACCAGCTTCTAACCGCTTATCTAGCCATGTCTTCTTGGCGCCAAAGCGGAGGCGGAATCGGGCCTTATTTTCCTGGCCGCCACCTTCTGAGATGCAGCTGAAATGGTACCGCAGACGCAAATCACCGAAGAATGTAACGTTTTCGAGCCATGCAGGCGTACTACCTGCGGGTGCTGCAACACTCTGGCCGGCTTCCAGAGCAGCTACACGGTCCTCAAGGGTGTCTGCGGCAAACGCCCCTGTTGCCGTAACGGCCATTAAGACTAATACTGTTAAAATCCTAAATTCCTTAGTCATCTTTGTGACTCCTTTCGATGCATTAATTCCATCAGGTTAATAAAGTTCACTCTAAACCAACATGAGTTCTTTAATCGGCAAACAGTGCAGCGTTAGTACAGATAATCAGTAGAACTTTTTAAACAAATTTGTGCCGCCATGCGCATTAGCCTATAAGCTTTGTTAGTACCAGTTGTTGAGATTGCAGATAATTGCCTAATGTGTGTCACTTTGAGGCATATGTTAAGTCTGAAGTCGCGTAAATCGACAGCTAGCAGGTAGGGCGCGCATCTTTAAGTAGGGTTGGCAACTTCCCCCTTCGCCAAAGCTTTGGCGGATAAGCTGCACGGCAAATCGTGGTTCCGAACTACTGGCTGAGCTTGATGGCAGTTCCGTAGGCCAAAAGTTCAGCGGCACTGCCGATAACGGCCGTTGTCATATAGCGGACATTGATTATCGCGTCCGCCCCCATCTCAGTCGCCTGGCTCCTCATCCTATTGGTGGCAATCGCTCGAGCCTTGCCCATCATATCGGTGTATTCGGTTAGCTCCCCGCCGAGTATCAACCGGACGATGGCCGAGAGGTCCTTCCCCAGCCAGATAGCAAACACGGTATGGCCCTGAACGAGGCCGAGAATCTCCGTGATCTCCCGGCCGGGGATTTCGGCCGAATTCATCAGCAGGATCGAGCTATCAGGCTCTCCCGCCAGCGGTTCGTCGGGCGATGGTTTGAACTTCCTTTGTTCGATAGCCACCGTAACCAGAACCACGAGGATGCCCCAGACAAGTCCGAAAACGGCAATCCGCAGCCACCAGGGCACGACCGGATCATCGGTAGCTACCACGTACCACGGCAGGCCGGCAAAAACTGAAGTGAACAGCCCCAATACGAAAGCAAACGAGCCGATATGTCGAAGTGTTTTCATGGCCAGCCCCCGTTTCGATAGCCTTACACCTCTCGCGGCGACCGTCACCGGTGAGAGCCTGTGACTATGTTGTCTAATTATATGAAGAAAATGGGGCGGGAAAGCAAATAGACCGCAGGCCGGGTGGCGTGGTTTGTGGCGGTAGCCGCAACCACGATTGCCCTCACTTACCTGCGATTATGAATACGTTTCCCTGGTCGAGCTTGTGGTAGCGTTGCTGCATCTCCGGCGACAGGGCCTCGCGGAGTTCGTCGGGATGGCCGACGGTCCAGAAGTCATTGTCGGGCGTTGAAGGGTAGGTATCGAAGTGCTGGGGGAATATCCAGTGAGGGCGTAGCGTTTCGATCAGCAGGCTGGCTGGCCGGATGTGCATATTGTGCGATGTTGGGGAGACGAAGAGGATGTCGATCTCGGCCAAGGCCAGGTGGTCCTCGGTCAGCACCGAATCGCCCGGCTGGAAGAGCCTCATGCCCGCAATGGTCAGCAGATAGCCGCAATCATCGAGATTGGCCCTGGTAAATACGGTCTGATGTCGAGCACCGTGGTATGCGCGCGTGGGCTGGACTCCCAGCCCCAACAGATCGAAGTTCTCGCGTGGGCGAGAGACCACAATCCGATCATCGGGAACTCCCGCCGATTTGGCCCTGTCGACGCTATTGGCAGGGACAACGAAAATGCAGGTCGATTTCTCGGCCAGGATAGCCGCCGTAAAGGGATCGAAGTGATCGCCATGGCGGTGACTGATGAACACGGCATCGAGGGATGGAGCCATCTCCTCGGCCGAGACTGGCGACTTTCGCAGGCGGCTGGGAGGCTCTCGCAAGTCCGGATCAAATGCGATCAGTAGTTCCTGGCCGCGGATGAGCCATCCGTCATTACCGAGCCAGCAGAAGCCCAGGCCTGATTGAATCGATAGAAGTTGCTCGATGATGGTTTCGCTCGTTGATCGCATGTTCACATTATTTCCCTCTTCGGCGGTGACGGTTCATGTGGTGGGTGTCAATGAATCCAGCCGCATTCGTCCCGCATGCAGTTTACTGCACGCCATGCATGTTATTTGCAACTAGCTGCCAAGCTTGGCCAGAAACCACCCTACGCTAAGGACTGATCGCCACCCCAACCAAGCAGCCACGACAGCAAGGGCAAGGAATTTAACTCTCGGGGCCCATCGTTTCTGGTGAATCGCCGCAAGGCCAATGAAGATGGCCGCAGGTAATAAGGTCAGGCCAACGAACGATAAAAATATCCCGACGACCATCCTTATGTCGCCCAAAAAACTATCCCTCAGTGCTTGGGGCCAGGGAACGATCCACAACGGTAGTAGGGCGAAAACCAGGACGATAGCAAGTGCAATCGCGTTGGAAATACTAAACCAGCAACGTTTCAGGCCATGTTGCTGATCGGGGTGGCGATTTGCATACCAAAGCCTGGTCCATTTCCCTCGGCTGCGAAATGCCCATCGCCCCAGCAGCGGAGCAACCAGCAGGGTTCCCAGCACACTCAGTCCTGAAGAGTTTTGCACGCGACGGGGCGAGGTAGTTACGAGCGGTCTGAGAACAACGAATCGGCCCTCCTGTTGAAGGGCAACGCTCATTGCCATGTCTTCTCCACCGTAACGTTTTTCGTCAAAACCGCCGACGGCATCAAACGCCTTCCGTGTGCAGAAAAGAAAAGCACCCCCTGAGACGCCAATTACCCGGAAGTAAAAACGAAACAGCAACATCAGCAATGGTGCATAAAGCGGTACGGGCTTTTCCAAGCGGGCTAGTGCGCCTCCGCCGACTGCGCCACGTTGCATCGCGCGAACAGCGCCGCCGATGGCATTTCTGCCGGCTACGGTGTCGGCATCAACGAATATTAGAAACTCGCCCCTGGCCGCGCTGGCTCCCGAGTTCCGGGTAGCAGCAATTTGTCTGTGTGAAACTTTTACGACCTGAGCCCCTGCGATTGAGGCTATCTCGGAAGTTTGATCCGTCGATGTATCATCGACGACGATAATCTCGTGCGATAATTCAATTGATTGGGCAGCTTCCGAAAGAGCCCTAACCGTCCGGCCGATGAGAGCCTGCTCATTATGAGCAGGGATCACAAACGAGACCAAATTATCAGGGGTGTCAGCCATAGTTCACCTGTTACCGATAACTACTCAGTCTATAGGGCGTGCAACTTGCTTGCACGCGGAGTCTTCATACCCACTGCCGCCGTTCACCAAACCAAGGCACCGGCTATTGCACCTCTGCAGGCAGCAGCTTTGCCATAGAGTATTCGTCAACATACTCACCTCCTACGAAGAGGCTCTCAGCTCTTTTCCCCTCAGTCTGAAACCCCATCTTCTCGTACAAGTGAATCGCTCCCGCATTATGCGTCATTACGGTCAGTTCTAAGCGGTGAATGTCATGCTGTAGAGCCCATATCTCAATATTGGACAGGAGTGCGCTCCCCACTCCTTGACCCCAGTACATTCTTATGACACCGACAACTACGTTCACAGTTCGGCGATTTCTCTGGTAAGCACCTCCAAAGCAAGCAGCCATCCCGACAAACGCTTGATCAATCTCCGCCACCAATATCGTCTGGCTGGGGTGCTGGCAAATGTTTTGGATCCTATCCTGTTGTTGCTGAGTGGACGTTGGCCCCTCTCCAGGTTCGTGTAACATGAATTTCGTTTCGGCGATCAGTTTCTTGCTCAACTGCACATACTTGGCCGCATCGTGTGGATCGATTTCTCTGATATCTACCATGTTCATAACCTCATAATCATACTGACATCATCCCATTCCAACTGCCGGGTGCCATGCTTCCGTCATCGGAAGCATGCTCGCGCATGTAGTCTGAAGGGCGCGCAACTTGCTTGCACGCGGAGTCTTCATACCCACTGTTTGCAAGCAAACTCTGCTGCCCCGGCCCCTCAAGATGTGCCTTCTTCTGGCTTAATTCCCCAGATCGGCAATCGTGATTCGATGTATTGTTGTACGAGGTCATACCTCTCGGCAAGTTTGGAGTCCTTGGACTCACGAAACCGTTTTGCTTCAGCACATACGAAGGCATAACTCTCGGTAACGGCAGTAACAAAAGGTTCATACTCACGGTACAATTTACAGACGTCTTCGCCAAGGTAGTCCAAAGCAGGCTTACCGTCAACGTCCGGAAAAATTAGGGACCTGCACTGTTCGGCAAGGTTATTCATAGCATCATTTATGGTGGTGTCTTGGCTATATGGCTCGCTTTGGTCGAGTAGCTCGATTACTTTGTCTGAGATGATAATCCGGGGGTGTACTGCCTCTTTACTTTCAAGACGATGGGCATCATCGAGGGCCTGGCCATAGAAGCTGTTATCATCCAATACAGCTCCAAGTCCTATCGTAATTGCGCCTCGTAAGGGGATTTCTCTTTTCATAGACTCGGTCATAATATTGCAACATGTTCCCATGATTATAGACAAAGGCATGACAGAGATATCGCCACTTGAATTTTGAACAGGGGAGTGAAATAGGAAAGTATCTGAAAGACGCTCAACCTTGATATTGGCTTCGCAGTAACGCAGGTATTCTTTCCATAATTCTTCTGGAATGGGGGCAATCTCATTCGATGTATTTAGCTCATCAGCCAGCTTTAAAGAAGAAGTGAGTTCGTTCTCTAGCATCCGAACGGTTACGGCTGTCTGGCCGATCGCCTTGAGGCCCTTCTGGCTAGGATCTCCGTTCTCCTGAATGTCCCAGCCTTTGAGTTTGTCCCCTTGGCCTTGCACATCTAACAGACAGACCACGTGATAACCGTAGTCAGTGATGCCTTTTTTACTCAGTTCGTCGCCTGTGGATAATTCGCTACTCACTTATTGTGCCTCCCCAGTTTGTAGGGTGTGCTATTTATTGCACACCGATTCTTTCGGCATTCAGATGGTGTGCAACGAGTAGCACACCCTACACAAAAACTATTCGCCGATTACTTCCATCAGTGACTGCACGGTGTAGCCTTTGAGCTTGTCCTTGCCGTTTAGGAATGCAAGGTCGATAACGAAGGAGATGCCCGCTACCGTGCCGCCGAGTTTTTCGACCAGTTCACACGCAGCCGCCATCGTTCCGCCGGTTGCGAGCAGGTCGTCTACCATCAATACCCGCTGGCCGGGCTTGATCGCATCGCAGTGGACCTCGACGGTGTCGGTTCCGTATTCCAGCTCGTAGGATACGCTGATCGTTTCATAGGGCAGCTTGCCCGGCTTGCGGATCGGTACGAGCGATACGCCAAGCTCGGCCGCGACCAGCGCTCCGAAGATAAAGCCCCGGCTCTCGACGCCGGTGACTATGTCGATTTCTGCATCAACGTAGGGGGCAGCCAGCTGGGTAACCGTTTGGGCCATGGCCTGTGGGTCGGCTAGCAGGGGGGTGATATCCTTGAAGATAATGCCCGGCTTGGGGAAGTCGGGAACGTCGCGAATGAATTTGGTCAGGTCGATCATTGGAACCTCTTTAGTAGTTAATCCTGTTGCGCTACCGGCTCGGCGGGGAAGCGATAAGCATCTGATGTGTAGAGATGCCTCGCAACCAGGTAATAAGATAGCATCTGTCGACGGAGTTTGTCTACCGGCTCGCTATCGGCGCTGCCTGGGGAGATCGGCTTCATGAAAAATTCGTCCAATTCGAACAGCACCGGAACCGGCTCGTCGAACTCGTCGAGCTCAAGATTTTTCGGCGACAGGATCATGGCTCGGTCCCCGCGAACTATGCCCAGATAATCGGCCTGGTGAAGCACCGCAAAGCCATCGCCGGGCGGAACGGATTGAATATCCCGGCCGAGGAAGCAATGCTCGTATGAACCGCCCATCATTGAAAGCAGCGTCGGTGCGATATCTACCTGGCTGGCGATGGCAGCAAGTCGCTTGGGCTCGATGGTCCCAGGTGCGTAAATAACGCACGGTATGCGATAGCCGGGAACGTCGATACCTCGGGCGAGGTTAAGGCCCTGGCCGTGATCTGCGACCAGGACGAAAATCGTCTTGTCGAAATAGTCGGCCTTGCGGGCCTTGTCGAAGAACCTACCAAGCGCCCAATCCGCATAGCGATAGGCATTTAGCTTGAGGATTTCCGCATCATCGCCGGGAAGCAGATCAACTCGCCCGGGTGGGATCTGGTAAGGCTGATGATTCGTTACGGTCAGGATGACGGAGAAGAATTTCTTGCCGCCATTTTCCACGAATGCATCGAAGGCCTCGAATGCTTCGTGGGCCTTGTCGAAAATCACTTCATCGGGCATGCCCCATGTACCCGGCAGCTCGGTAGAGGCCATTTGTTTTTCGTCGATGAACTTGTCGATTCCGCCGGCGGTGAAAAAGCGTCGCATGTTGTCGAAGTTGGCATCGCCGCCGTAGACGAATAATGTCTCGTAGCCACGCCGGGAGAATATCTCCGGCAGCGTGAGGAAGCTATCGCCGTTTTGCCGGCGTTCGAGAATTGATACGCCGGTTACGTCTGGGTGGCCGCACAGGACGCCCACGAGGCCTCGGCTGGTTCGCGCGCCAACGGCGTACATTCGCTCGAAGAAGATGCCCTGTTTGCAAATTTCATCCAGGTTCGGGGTGTAGCTCGGCTTGTAGCCCAGTGCGCCTACGGGCCGGCCTGCCATCCCTTCCATCATTATCACAACTACGTTGAAATCGGACATTGGCCTACCGGTTTCGACCTTCCGCCACAGCGGGTTTGCCGCCAGGCCTGCCGGAACGTGATCGTCCTGTGCGAGCATCTTTGCAACTTCCTGGTGGGCCAGTTCAAGCTGCGGGAAGCTGTACTCTCTGGCGTAGTTGGCACCTTTATTGAGTGTGGATCGCGCGGCCCGGAAAATCGTGAAGAAGTTGTTCATCGCCAACTGGCTGATGACGTTATTAGAGCTGAAATAGGCCGAGCCGGAACTTAGCGGAAGGTTGGCAACTCCGCCCCGACAGCACAACACGCAAACGGCTGTAATAACGACCGCCATTGCGACCCTGGACTTAACGGAGTTGAGCAGCAGTTGGCCCTGGCGGAATAAATTCCTGAACAGGCGATATATAAGGTAGGCCAGCACAGGCACAGCCGGCAGGAACAGCCAGGCCGGGTAAGCGGTCCATATATGGCCGATGACTTCCTTGGGATGTCGCGGGTAATTCAGCGCCGCCCAATTCAGCCTCGCCCCGGAATCGGAGAAATACGCAGCTCCCACAACTTCCACGAACATCGTTATGAGTATCAGGGCCGTGCCGTAGCCTGCCATCAGCCGTTGGAACTTTATTCGCCCAAAATCGCTACTGGGAGATAACGAAAGAAACAACGCCAGCGGCAGTAGCATGTAGCCTAATGGCACAAGATCAAAACGCAGCCCCACCCAGAAACACTTACCGACGTGCGCGAGCCCCACGTCGCGTACGAAATCGAAATTTGCCACCAGCAGCGCCACGCGGAACGCCATAAAAACGAATAGCATCATCCCGGCCACTATCCAGACCGGCCTGAGCCGCCGGCATACCAAGATACCCGGCCACGTCCGCCTTTTGCCGGGCCGGGGGGCCAGGCTGGCAGTCGAGTCATTTAATGTATTTACTGCTCGATAACTCACGGTAATTCTCAGCGGTTAGAACCCCCCGAACAATCGCCTCCGCTTGCGGTTACGCCAATTGGTACATATTTTAGTCTTACTTATTCGCCTATAACAGCATAGGTGGCCATTTGGCGGCACCAACAGATTACCTCGAACCAACCCTTCGTAGATCAACCGGTTAGAGGCTCGCAAAAAGTTGTCCAATGGCTATACTCATCCAGACGGAAGTTGAGCTTTCAATTAACTAATTTGGGGATACAAATGAAACTAACGATCCGGCAAATTGTGATATGTATTTTTGTCCTTTGCCTTGCCTGGCAGGTAAGTCTGGGCCAGGATATCGAACTGGCCGGCAGATACAACGCGCCGCTCGAAGGCTTTTCGCTCAAGCCGCCTGTCAAGACTGATCGCCTCAAAGACATCTCGCCGTCTTTGATTGTAAGTTGGGAAAAACGCGACCCCCGAACGGGGGCGATACTCTGGACTCTCAGCGTCCACCACCAGAGCTTACCGGCGGATATGACCACCGAGGCATACGGGGAGGCACTTACCAAGAAATTTCGGGCAAGCAGATTCAGGATCGACTCGCAGAAAATCCTACCCTTCGGCGAGGTCAGTGCAATCTACATTACGGGTGAATCGGCGGGCACGATTTCTCGGTGGAACAAACAGGTCTGGATTCGAAGCGAAGACGAAAGGTTCCTCGTCCTTGCAATTGCCGGTCCGACGGGATTTGCCAATCGGCTCGAGCCGATCATCGATGCCGTTACCGGTACAGTGGAGCTGACCGACAGGTCGCAGGCCATCAAGGACCGGCAAGCAAGTATCATCAGGGGCGGGCAATTATTGGCTGACCTTACGAGTGAAAAGCTCGTCGGTTTGCTTGAGGCCCGGCCGCAGTGGTTCCTGTTTTCGATGAAAGGTGAAACTGTCGGTTTCATGAAGGTCGTCGAAGCCAGGACCAAGCTGCCGCAAGCTCACGCGGCCGCGATTGACGGCGTGGGGATTACCCAGTGGCTTAAAATTCAAATAGCAGGCGATCAGGCACGAATGCTTCGCCGTGAGGCATTAACCACCGCCGACCGGAAGTTCGAGCGATGGAGCGAATCGATCATAATCGGCCAGAATCAATCCACGGTAGTAATCGGCGAGGAAGGGCTCCGTCAGGCCAACCTGATAGTCTGCACTTCCAAGGCTCAGGGCAGGGAAAAGAGAAATCCGCCCAAGCAAATCCCACCCAAGATTGACGTTATATATCTGCCTCGCGCCATGGGTAACCTGCTGCCGAGGCTGGTGGATCTATCCGAGACGGGGACATACGGATTTGGCGCATATTCTAGCGAAGTTAACGATTTTGACCTGAGGACGTTAACAGTCAAAGGGGCCGAGAAAATCAATTTCGGCGGCAGGATAATTACCGCCATCGCGCTGGCCGATCAGAAGACGGCCGACCAGGAACCGGCCCAGGTATGGGTAGATAAAACCGGCCTGATCCTGAAGATGAGCACCGCCGACGGGCTTACGATGCAAAGGGCAACGCTGCGGGATGTGAAGAACGTTTACCGCGACGCAGAACCGCTTGTAAAAGCGATGGACCGACTTGCGGCCGACAGCAAACTTAAACTGCAGTAACAGTTTTCTGGAACATTTAATTACGGATAGCCGGCCCTACAAAAAATTGAAGTTGCAATAATTTTTATTAGGATAACTAATGACGGATAATGAAGCGTACGACGTAATCATGATCGGAGCTGGTCCTGCAGGCCTGGCCGCAGGGCTCTACGCCGCAAGAGACCGCTACAAGTGTTTGCTCCTCGAGCGTAACGGGCTTCCCGGCGGGCAGATCATGCTGACAGACAGGATCGAGAACTACCCCGGCTGGGAAACCATCTCCGGGCCCGACCTGGTTACTCACCAGGTAAACCAGGCCAAGAAATTCGGTGCCGAGATCGCAGCTGGCAAATCCGTAGAGAATATTACCCGCCGCGACGACGGACTGATCGAAATCGAGGTAAATCGCGGTAAGGAAACTTACCTCACCCGCGCGGTGATCCTCACTCCCGGCAGCGACTATCGACAACTTGGCGTACCCGGCGAGACGGAATTGCGGCAGGTGGGCAAGGTTAGCTACTGCGCAACTTGCGACGGCGCGTTCTACCGCGATAAGCGAATCCTCACCGTCGGCGGCGGCAACACAGCCGTCGAGGATACCATCTACCTGGCCAACCAATTCACCGACAAGATCACCATAGCCCACCGCCGGAC
>SDBS01008237.1_pt1 | contig 10084 bp, 7 predicted proteins | sample 2277091 | NCBI WGS metagenome assembly SDBS01 (sample SAMN10404972, study PRJNA504765) | marine sediment metagenome | isolation source: marine sediment core GS10_PC15, 163 cmbsf | place: Arctic Ocean: Southern Knipovich Ridge | collected 2010 | reverse complement strand
CTGAAAGGTTATATCTCCGAATCCGGCAAGATTATCCCCAGTCGCGTGATGGGTACCAAGGCGCGTTATCAACGCCAGCTGGCCAAGGCGATTAAATACGCGCGTTTTCTGGCACTTTTGCCTTATACAGATAACCACCAGTAAGGAGCGGACAGATGAATGTTATTTTACTGGAAAAAGTCCGTAACCTCGGTGACCTTGGTCAGGAAGTGAAGGTCAAGTCCGGTTACGCCCGCAATTACCTGTTGCCCTATGGCAAAGCCGTTGTGGCCAATGCTGACAATCGTGAGAAATTTGAAGGGCGCCGCGCGGAACTGGAAAAAGCCCAGGCGGATACTCTGGGCGGTGCACAGGCCCGGGGTGAGAAGCTGGACGGCGCGACGGTACAGATTCTGGTGAAGGCCGGTGAACAGGGCAAGCTATTTGGTTCCGTTGGTGCACGTGAGATAGTCGATGCGCTGGTTGCAGCTGGTTTCGAGGCCGAGCGTTCAGAGGTCCAGTTGCCGGAAGGTCCACTTAAGGAAATCGGTGACCACGAAGTGATCCTGTCGCTGCATCCGGAAGTCTCTGTAAAAACAATTGTTTCCATCGTAGCGGAACACTAGTCCGAAAAATATTTTACTGAAACCGACGGAAGGCAATGGCCTCCGCCGGTAGTCAGTGGCATTATCACTAACTGGATTTTGATGTTGCCAAGCCGCCAATATAGAGCGGTTGCCTGTAACCCACCGGAGTCGACAGGAGTTAATGGAGGAACACGCCGAGCTATTGGGTAACGCGGCTCCAACAGTACTGGAGACGCGCCTGCCGCCGCAGTCTATTGAGGCTGAACAGTCAGTCATTGGCGGTTTACTCATTGACAATAATCGCTGGGATCAGATAGCAGACATTGTCACGCTCACAGATTTCTATCGCAAAGAACACCGGCTGGTATTTTCAGCCATTGCCAGCCTGTCACATGAGAACAGCCCCGCTGATGTGGTGACGGTGGCAGAACTTCTGGAAAAACATCACGAGCTCGATCATGTTGGCGGCCTGGCTTACCTGGGCTCGCTTGCCAATAACACACCGAGTGCGGCCAATATTGTTGCCTACGCCAAGATCGTGCGAGAAAAAGCGGTGATGCGGCAATTGGTAACTGCTGCCGGTGAAATCACAGACACCGTCTACTCGGCTGAAGGGCGCAATGCCACTGAACTGCTTGACCGGGCAGAGCAGACCATTCTCAACATCAGCGAAAAGGGAGCCCATCGACTGGGTGGTTTTGAACCCCTGAAGTCATTGCTGACCAAGGCGGTCGACCGCATCGACATGCTGTTCCATTCTGACAGTTCGCTGACCGGTATCTCCACCGGTTTCAAAGACCTGGATGATCTGACGTCGGGGATGCAGGATTCCGACCTGGTTATTCTGGCAGGACGGCCCTCCATGGGTAAAACCTCGTTGGCCATCAACATGGCTGAAAACGCGGCAGTGGGTGAAGGCAAACACGTGGCCATTTTCAGTATGGAGATGCCCGGTGAACAACTGGCGATGCGCATGCTGTCTTCACTCGGCCGCATTGATGGCCACAAAATCAGAACCGGAAAACTGGATGACGACGATTGGCCACGCTTGATGTCGGCCATGACCATGTTGTCCGAGGCACCAATATATATCGATGACACGCCCGGTCTGAGCCCGATGGAACTGCGTGCCCGTGCCCGTCGCCTCAAACGCGAGCACGGCCTGGATATGATTATCATCGATTACCTGCAACTAATGGAGTCCGGTGAGTCATCCGAGAATCGTGCGACTGAAATCTCTGCCATCACACGGCAGATGAAAAACCTGGCCAAAGAACTTAAAGTGCCTGTGCTCACCATGTCACAGCTAAACCGTTCGCTGGAAAACCGCCCGGATAAACGGCCCATCATGTCAGATCTGCGTGAGTCGGGCGCCATTGAACAGGATGCGGACGTGATCCTGTTTATCTATCGCGACGAAGTCTATGACGAAGACAGTCCGGACAAAGGCACGGCCGAAATTATTATCGGAAAACAGCGTAACGGCCCCACCGGTACTATTCGACTGACTTTCCTCGGCCGTTACACCAAGTTCGAAAATTACATCCACGCTGGTTTCGATGAGGCCTACGCATGAGTCGACCCGCGCGGGCACTCATCAATACCGCGGCACTCAAACACAATCTTAACATCGTTCGTAAGTTTGCTCCTGATAGCCGTGTAATGGCAGTGGTCAAGGCCAACGGTTATGGCCACGGTCTACTGACGGTAGCGACGGCCTTGTCAGGCGCCGACGAATACGGGGTTGCCTCCATCGACGAAGCGTTGGTACTGCGTGAAGCCGGGATAACTGCTCCGATCACCGCTTTGGAGGGGTTTTTTGGCAGCGAAGAAATTCCCTTATTTGTGCAGCACGAAATAACCACCGTTATCCACAGTGACTGGCAGGTGGAAATGCTGGAACGTGTCTCTCATTCGGGTCAGATGAAGGCATGGTTAAAAGTCGACACTGGCATGAATCGGCTGGGTATAAAAACGCCTGCTGCAGAATCGGTGATAGACAGAGTGCGTCATTGCGGGATTATTGGCGAGTTCGGTTTGCTTTCCCACCTTGCCCGTGCCGATGAGGTTGATATCGACACAACAAAAAAACAAATGGTCAGGTTTAAAGAACTGACAGACCAGCACGATTTGTCAGTCAGTCTAGCCAATTCGGCGGGCGTCGTTGCCTGGTCTGAAAGCCACGGTGATGTAGTGCGTCCCGGTATTATGCTTTACGGCTCTTCGCCAGTAGCGGCAAAGACCGCTGCCGAGATTGGGCTTAAATCAGTCATGTCGGCACAAAGCGAATTAATCGCCATCAACCAACAACGAAAGGGTGACGCCATAGGTTATGGTGGTGACTGGAGTTGCCCGGAAGAAATGCCGGTTGGCGTGGTGGCGTTCGGTTATGGCGACGGCTATCCCCGTCACGCCCCACACGGCACGCCAGTGATTGTCAATGGCGTGTGTGCGCCGCTAATTGGCCGGGTATCCATGGACATGATTACGGTGGATCTGCGTAACGTCGCGGCGAGTGTGGGGGATGACGTGGAGTTGTGGGGCAGTAATCTTCCTATTGACGAAGTCGCCCGTTGTGCCGGCACCATTTCCTATGAGCTGATGTGTCAACTCACCGAGCGTGTGACGCGTTTTACCAGCGGATAACTGATGGCCAAAGTCAAAACACTGTTCAACTGCACTGTGTGCGGTGCGCAAAGCCCCAAGTGGGTCGGACAGTGTTCCAGTTGCAAGGCCTGGAATACGCTGGAAGAAACTGTTGCTCAAGCCACGAGTGGTTCGCGTGAAAGCCGCTTTGACACCCTGGCGCCAGCAGCGGCAGTACAGCTTTTGACCGAGGTTGACGCAGAACATTTCAGTCGCATCAGTACGGGTAGCGCTGAACTGGACCGCGTCCTCGGCGGTGGATTGGTCAAGGGCTCGGTTATTTTGCTTGGCGGTGATCCTGGCATCGGCAAATCCACGCTACTGCTTCAGGCCTTGCAAACAATGAGCCAAAGCGAACCGGTGTTATATATTACCGGTGAGGAATCGGCAGAACAGATCGCGTTACGGGCCCGGCGACTGGGCATTGATGGCAAGCAACTGAAATTGCTGGCGGAAAACCGGCTTGAACAGATTATCGATACCTTGCATCGCGAGTCACCCCGCGTCGTCGTCATCGACTCTATTCAGACTTTATACACTGACATTCTGCAATCGGCACCGGGCAGCGTGGCACAGGTACGGGAAACCGCGGCACAACTGGTGCGACGGGCCAAGCGCGATGGTATTTGCATGTTTCTGGTAGGGCACGTTACCAAAGAAGGCACGTTGGCTGGCCCGCGTGTTCTGGAACACATGGTGGACACAGTATTGTATTTTGAGGGTGACACTACCGGTAGTTTTCGCCTCATACGCTCGATGAAAAACCGCTTTGGTGCGGTCAACGAAGTCGGTGTATTCATGATGTCGGAATCCGGCCTGCAACCGGTCCACAACCCGTCCGCCATGTTCATCAGTCGCCAAAGCGACGATGTGGCAGGCAGCGCGGTGCTCGCCACCTGGGAGGGTACCCGGCCGTTGCTTGTCGAGGTACAGGCGCTGGTTGACGAGAGTCATCTGTCACAGTCGCGCCGGGTCTGCGTGGGCCTCGATGGCAATCGACTGGCGATGTTGCTGGCGATGTTGCACCGCCATGCGGGCATTGCCACATTTGATCAGGACGTATTTATCAATGTGGTGAGCGGGTTGCGCATCACCGAAACGGCGGCCGACCTGGCGGTATTGACGGCGGTAGTATCGAGTATGCGCGACAAACCGCTGGGTAAGGATTTGCTGATTTTCGGTGAAGTGGGTCTGGCCGGTGAGGTGCGCCCGGTGCAACGCGGACAGGACCGTTTGCGAGAAGCGGCAAAACTGGGATTCAAGCGCGCATTAATCCCGTACGCCAACCGGCCGAAAGAAAATATTGAGGGGATTGAGGTCATGCCCGTTCGACGTCTGGATGAGGCGCTGGATCTCATAACCTAGCCATGGACTGGTAACCGAACGATTGTATGGATGCTGGATAACGTGAATGGATTTACTGATGCCATGAGCGCCGCAACGCGAAGCAGCAACGGGGATACGGCCATATCGCGCCGTTGCCGCGACTCCGCACGACGGCGAACCGGCGTGTGGTAATCAGGCGAGGACGTCATCCATCTCCGTACTGGAGTGAACAGGCGATTCTTATTTGTAATAAAACTGCAGTCGTGTGCCTGCGACTTCGATAATATCGCCGTTTTTTAGTAACGTCCCGCTGGCGGGAACAGGTCTGCCGTTCAGGGTCGGACTGTCATTGCTGCCGGGTACGGGCGCCAGCACATAACCTTTACTGCTCTTGGTAATGGCACCGGCCTTTTTCCCGGTTCGCCCCAAACTGGTCACCGTTTTAACAAGATCAATTCGCTTGCCACTATTGGCGCCACTGAGTACAAAAATTGCCCCCTTCTTGGCGGTTGCGGTTTCCGTTTTGGGTAGCGCAACTTTTTCAGCTGCTGGTGATGGCATCGCGCCCGGACTGATAATTACTGTCTTGGCAAAATCGTCGGCGGCGACCGTAGGTGCCATATCATCGGGAGATTCGCTGACGAACACCAGGTCGTGTTTTCCGATAGCGACGACATCGCCATTTTTGAGGTGATGCTTGGTTATTTTCCTGTTGTTGACCAGCGTGCCGTTGGTGCTTCCCAAATCTTCAATAAAGGAGTCCCCGCCAATGGTAAAGATATTGGCGTGTTCACCACTGACCGAAAGATTGTCGAGGTGGATTTCCAGCCCCGGACGACGACCTATTTTCATATCGCCTTGTTCAACATCGATGTGGTCCACCACTTCGCCGTTAAATTTTATAATGAACTTTGCCATTGTTGCTTCACTAAAAAATCTTGATCAATTGTTGTTTGCCGGCAGGTGCCGGCTTTTTATACACGTATTATAAGCCAGTATGACGATGACGTGAGAGTGTTATTTTATGTTTCCTTTCACTAATCCGAAATCTTCACAAGAATTACCGAAATATTGTCTGGGCCCCCGGCGGTATTTGCCTGATCCACCAGATATTTTGCAGTAATCCCGATATCCTCCTGTTGCTCTACCAGTGCTTTCTCTATTTCAGCGTCCGGCACCACATCGCTGAGTCCATCGGAACACAGCAGATAGACATCCCCGCTTTGATACTCCTGTTCAATTAAATCGGCCTCTACCGAGGCCTCAATACCCAGAGCTCTGGTTACCAGGTTTTTGTTCATGGAGTTATTGGCTTCTTCCTGTGACATGAATCCACGGCTGACAAGTTCCTGAACAACCGAATGATCCTGGGTAATCTGTTCAAGAAAGTTATCGCGCAAGCGGTAGAGTCTGGAGTCGCCAACATGGCCGGTAATTATTTTCCCGTCGATAAAATTGCAGACTACGATGGTAGTTCCCATGCCGGCACACTCCGGTCGCTCCTGCGAGAGTTCGAATACGGCAGTGTTGGCAAGATAAATCGATTCCAGCAGTTTTTCGCCATCGGACTCTAAACCCGGGCTGCCCATGACAGCGGTAAAATACTGCTGCACCATTTCCACTGCCATGCTGCTCGCAACTTCACCGGCCTGATGGCCACCCATACCATCGGCAAGGATGGCGACACCAATATCGTCCAATGTCGATATCGAGTCTTCGTTATTGATACGTACCATTCCCTGATGCGTTATGCCGCTCATTTTAATATCCATGGCTATTTATTAGTTCCCTTTTTCTGGCAGTGTCGCCTTACAACGCCGTAACGATTGTGCAAATTGCTCGCCGCTCTGAAATCGATCTTCCGGCTCCTTGCTTAACGCACTATCAATAATGGTTTTGATGCATACGGGGAGGTCATTCCGAAGCTTTAATATGTTGGGGTGTTTCTTGTTGGTGATCTGATACATCAATTCTGCCAGCGATTCACCACCAAAGGGTTGTTTCCCCGTTAACAGTTCAAACAGGGTAACACCCAGCGAGAACAAGTCCGATCGTCCATCAACCCGCTTTCCGGAAAACTGTTCCGGTGACATGTAGGAGGGTGTCCCCAGGACCACGCCGGTCTTGGTCTTGCTCGTATCGGTAATGCGGGCAATGCCAAAGTCTGTCACCTTGATGCTGTTATCGTTATCGTTGTACATAATGTTAGCGGGCTTGATGTCACGATGCACGACTCCGAGTTTATGGGCATAGTCCAGGGCATCGGCGACCTGAATTGCCACCTGTAATACCCATCGCACCGGAAGCATTTTCTTTGCTGCCAGCTTTTTGGTGAGGTCCTCGCCTTTGAGGAACTCCATGGCGATGTAGGCCAGATCATGCTCTTCACCGGCATCATAGATGGTCACGATGTTGGGGTGATTTAGCCGTCCGGCAGTTTCGGCTTCGCGGAAGAATCGCTCCTTGACCTGTTCAATGTCGCTTTCTTCAAATTCAGCCGACAGATCCAGAGTTTTAATGGCCACTACGCGATTGATTTTGGGGTCTTTACCAAGATACACGGTACCCATGGCACCGCGGCCCAGCTCACGTTCAAGTTTATATCGTCCCAATATCGGGTTCTCGGTGACACCGCCGGAGTCAATGATAAGTGTTCCACCCGCGCTGGCACCACGTGCCCCAAGGATGATAGTGCCTTCCATCTGGTTGGCCTGCTGGCGTCGCTTCTTAACATCGCGGAACTTGCGGTTATGTTGCAGGATGTAGTCGTAACACGAGGCTGCCTTGCTGAACTGACGTTTGCGCTCAAAATCCAGCGCCAGGTTATAAAATAATTCCAATACCGAATTATCAAGAGGTAACCTGCGAAACTTGTCCATGGCCATGTCCAACTGACCCTGGTTCTGAAATGTCAGGCCCAGCATGCGATTGGTCTGGGCCGAGTCGCTTTCTGCGGAGTCTTTCAGTTTTTCCGTTGCCAGGAACCGTCTGGTCGTCAGCAGTAAATGTCCCAGCAATAGCAATAACGCCGGCGACACAGTTTGAATCCACATCTTCTGGCTGAGCAAGACGATCTGCCCGCCTATCAGGAGTGCGAACAACAAGATAAGCGACATCAATGCCGCATTGCCGGCACGGAATCGTGGCAGCATCCAGGCAAGATAGAAGATGACAATAGTGAACAGGGCAAACTCGATGGCACTGGCGGTCGCGGGGTGTGTATAGAAATCCTGATTCAGGATCGAGGCAATAATATTGGCCGTCAACTCAGGCGAATGCATGGCGGCGTTCACTGGCGTTAGATGATAATTACCCACACCCAGCGCTGTTGAGCCAATAATGACAATCTTGTTTCTGAATGTACGCATTGGGATTTTGCCGTCGCGTACATCGACAAATGAGTAGGTCTTAAATACCGGTTTGCCGTCTTTCGGCGGATAGAATCCCGTCAGCATGCGCATGTATTTGTCAGTTTTGATATAAAGCTTGCCGACCTCCACACCTTTGGCCAGTTCCACACGGATATGGCGCGGCGACAGATTCAAACTTCGTGAAGCCATTAGCAGCGCCAATGAAGGGTAATACTTGCCATAGTGTTCGTACAACAATACCTCTTTGCGAATACCACCATCAGAATCAGGATCAAGATTCAGGTGGCCGATGCCCGCAGTGCCATTACCGAATTTGCGCAGCGGATAATTAACAGCCATTGTGCTGATCGGCAGGTATTCATTGTTTTTGCTGTCGTGAATCGTGGTTAGCTGATTGCGGCGCACAAATCGTGGTAAAGCACCGTCCGGATTGCCGATCGGTTCGCCGACTTTAAAGAACATCGGCATGTAAAGATTTTTACGCAGCGGAATTACCTGGGCGAGCTGTCGATCCGCATCCATCTCTATTTCAGCGGCGCGCAGCTGACGCTTGATGGACGCCACCTGTCGACGTGCCGCTCTGGGGAATCGGGCATTGCTCACGTATTTTTTGATTTTACGAATATGCTTTAGCCCGACATCGGATTGCGACTCGGTGAGGAAGATTTGCATTCCCACCACTTTGGTTTTCGCTTTTGCTAACTTGCGAACCATCCTGGCCAGTTCGGTGCGGGACCAGGGCCAGCGGCCGATGCGTTCGATACTGGTATCATCAATGGCGATGATGACGATACGCTCGGCGGCACCGGGATTACGGTTGGTCAGACTGACGCCGGTGTCATAGGCGATGCGTTCCATTTTTTCCAGGAAGGAGGCGTCACTCAAAAAAGCAAGGACAAACACCAACGACACAGCAAGGGCCAGAAACCAGTCCTTCTTAAGCAGGCCCCCGTTCAAATGAATGTCTCCCGATTTGTTTTCGTTATAGCGATGCGAACGCGCTGTCCGCGTGTGCGAACAGCGACATGCAGTGTAAACAATACGTTACTTTGTTTATAGCAGGTAAAATCAAGCTTTTCAGCCAGTCAGTTGCTTAGCAGGTTAGCCAATACGCGGTGATAGACACGAGACAGGGCGGCAGGGTGGTCTTGCGCCACGCATTCATTGACCTGGTGGATAGTGCTGTTGAGGGGGCCCAGCTCCACCACCTCGGCTCCCGTGGGGGCGATAAAACGACCGTCTGAGGTCCCGCCAGCGGTGGACAGGACGGTTTCGCGATCCAATTCGGTCCGGATCGCGTTCCGGGCAGCCGCCACCAGCTTGCCATCAGGCGTGAGAAAAGGCAGCCCTGAAAGGCGCCAGTGAATCTTGAAATCCAGCTTATGCTCCTGCAATAAAGCCTCGGTGCGACTTTTCAGTTCATTTTCAGTAACTTCGGTACTAAACCTGAAGTTAAAATCCGCTATCATTGCGCCCGGGATGACATTTTCCGCCCCCGTGCCACCGTTGATATTCGAAACCTGAAAGGTGGTGGCGGGGAAATACTCGTTACCTTCATCCCAGATTATCGTGGTCAGTTGCGTAAGTGCCGGCATGGCTTCGTGGATGGGGTTGCGCGCCAGATGCGGGTAGGCCACATGACCTTGCTTGCCCCGAACGACCAGCTTGCCATTGAGCGAGCCGCGGCGGCCGTTCTTGATAACGTCGCCCAATTCTTTTTCCGATGACGGCTCACCGACGATGCAGTAGTCGATCCTGGTATGATTTTGCTCCAGCCACTCCACCACTTTTACAGTGCCATCGATCGACGGGCCTTCTTCGTCGGCAGTAATCAACAGGCCAATTGAGCCACTGTGATCAGGGTGTGTCTCAACAAAGGACTCGATGGCAGTAATGAAGGCGGCCAATGAAGACTTCATATCGGCGGCACCACGACCGTAAAGAAAACCGCCCTTGAGGGTGGGGTCAAATGGGTCGGCGTCCCATTGCTCCAGCGGTCCGGTCGGGACCACGTCGGTATGCCCGGCAAACACGACCAGCGGCAAGGCATCGCCGCGGCGCGCCCAGAAATTATCGACATCTCCAAAACGCAAGCGATCAACCTTGAAGCCAACGGCCTCAAGGCGATCAATCATCAGTAGCTGGCAACCCTTGTCATTCGGTGTCACCGAAGCG